>Ga0255111_1000172_pt1 | contig 19615 bp, 14 predicted proteins | sample Law_Yuk_RepA_8h_FD_188472 | JGI IMG/M metagenome (GOLD analysis project Ga0255111, IMG submission 188472) | Freshwater microbial communities from St. Lawrence River, New York, United States - Law_Yuk_RepA_8h | ecosystem: Environmental > Aquatic > Freshwater > River | place: USA: New York... | reverse complement strand
CCATCGATCATCCGTTGAATCCAACTGCTGATTTTGGAGCGGTGATGACTTGCTCTTCGGCCGACGCTGCCTGTCCGGTAGTGAAAGGCGCCAATTTTCGCGTGGCCATTCCTTACGTAGACCCGAAAGTTTCTGACGGGAAGCCTGAGGAGGCGGTCACTTACGATGAGCGTTGCTTGCAAATTGCCACGGAAATGTTGTGGGTGATGCAAGCGGTGAAGAAGCAATTGTAAATCAGCTGCGATCCCATGAAAAGTTTGTCCTTTTTAGACCGTTACCTCACCCTTTGGATTTTTATGGCCATGGCGGTGGGCGTTGCTGTGGGTTATTTTCAGCCTGGCGTGGCCGGTGCGATTGAATCGATGAGCGTGGGTACTACGAACGTGCCTTTGGCCATCGGATTGATATTGATGATGTATCCGCCTTTGGCGAAGGTGAATTATCGCTTGTTGCCAGCTGTGTTTCGCGATACCAAAACGTTGGGTGTGAGTTTGGTGCTCAACTGGATCATTGGTCCGGTGTTGATGTTTGTGTTGGCCTTGATTTTTCTGCCCAATCAACCCGATTACATGGTGGGGTTGATTTTGATTGGGTTGGCGCGTTGCATTGCGATGGTGTTGGTTTGGAACGATTTGGCCGAGGGTAGCAAAGAGTACGGTGCGGGTTTGGTGGCCATGAATTCATTGTTTCAGGTTTTTGCTTACAGTTTTTATGCATGGCTTTTTATTACGGTTTTGCCACCCTATTTCGGGTATACAGGCGCCATTGTAGACATCACCATGGGGGAGATTGCCCAAAGTGTTTTCATTTATTTGGGGATTCCTTTTTTGGCCGGCGCGATTTCTAGGCCCATCGGCGTGAAATTGAAAGGGGAGGCTTGGTATAACGAGCAATTCATTCCGAGAATTTCCAAAATGACCCTCATTGCATTGTTGGCGACCATTGTGTTGATGTTTGCGCTCAAGGGCGATCAGGTGGTGCAGTTGCCGGGCGATGTGCTTCAGGTGGCCTTGCCCATGATGATTTATTTTGCGGTGATGTTCTTGTTAGGTTATGTATTGAGCAAACGGATGGGCGGTAGCTATGATAAATCCACGGCGATTGCGTTTACGGCTGCTGGAAACAATTTTGAATTGGCGATTGCTGTGGCGATAGGGGTGTTTGGACTCAATAGTCCGCAAGCTTTCGTGGGTGTCATTGGCCCGTTGATTGAAGTCCCAGCGCTGATTTTATTGGTGCGGGTGGCATTTTGGATTCGGGATCGATATTTTGTGAGTTAATCATAGATTTCAAATAACGAGAGAGGGCCCGCTGCGCGGGCCCTCTCTCGTTTGATTGGTTGGTGAAATTTACACCAAGTATTAGTTGTTTAACAGAGAAAGCAATACTTAGCTCAAGCCGGTAATGATGCCGTCTTTTACATCCATCCCCATGGCAGCGGGTTCTTTTGGCAAACCAGGCATGCGCATGATATCGCCCGCTACAGCCACCACAAAACGGGCACCCGCATTGACGATCAATTTTTGAATGGTGATGCTGAAGTTGGTTGCACTGCCCACTTGCTTGGCATTATCGGTAAATGAAAACTGGGTTTTAGCAATACATACGGGCCATTCGTTGGCACCCAATGCATCAATTTCTTTCAAACTCTTTTTCGCGATATCAGACAAAATCACACCGTTACCACCGTATACTTTTTGAACGATTTTGTTTAGTTTGTCGGCCACAGAATCTGTGAGTTCATACGTGTGATTGATGGGCTTACTGGGGTATTTTTCTACAATTTCCACCACTTTTCGCGCCAAATCTGCTGCACCTGCTCCGCCTTTGCCGAAACCTTGGTTTTCAGCATAGTGCGCATTGCGCTCAGCACACCAGCCACTGATCATTTGCAATTCATCTTCGGTATCGAAGTGAAAGCGGTTGAGGGCCACCACAACGGTCTGACCAAATTGCTGTAGGTTATTGACATGTCGCTCCAAGTTCAAAAGTCCTTTTTGCAACGCTTCTTTGTTGGGCAATTTGATTTCCTTTTCGGGACAGCCACCATGGAGTTTCAAACTTTGGGTGGTGGTAACCAAAACGGTGGCGGCGGGGGTAATGCCCGCAGCTCTACATTTGATGTTTAAGAATTTTTCGGCACCCAAATCAGATCCAAAACCAGCTTCAGTTACAGCATATTCTCCATGCTGCAACGCGGCCCAAGTAGCCATGATGCTGTTACAACCGTGGGCGATGTTGGCGAACGGACCTCCATGCACAAACGATGCTCCACCTTCCAAGGTTTGCACTAGGTTGGGTTTGATGGCGTCTTTCAACAAAATCAAAATCGCGCCAGTGGCACCCAAATCTTTCATGGTGAAGGGTGTACCATCGTACTTGTAGCCCAAGAGTATTGAATCGATGCGATTGCGCAAATCTTCCAAGCTCGTGCTCAAGCAAAGAATCGCCATGATTTCTGAGGCGGGGGTGATATCAAATCCGGTTTCTGTAGGGATGCCATTGGCTGATCCACCCATGCCCGAATTGATCATGCGCAAACTGCGATCGTTCACATCCATCACACGGCGCCACAAGATTCTCTTCAGACCATTGGGTGTGCCTTGGTTGTTGTAATGGTAGTTGTCGAGAAGTGCTGCAATGGTATTGTTTGCCGAGGTAATGGCGTGGAAATCACCGGTGAAGTGCAGGTTGATGTCCTCCATGGGCAATACTTGCGAGTAACCACCGCCTGCTGCACCACCTTTCATACCAAAACATGGACCCAGTGAAGGTTCACGCAGGGCCACGATGGCTTTTTTGCCGATGTGGTTTAATCCTTGTGCCAGGGCCACCGACGTGGTGGTTTTTCCGCTCCCACTTTTGTTGGGTGTGGTGGCTGTAACCAGGATGAGCTTGCCTTGGGCGATGCGTTCCTGGTTGGGTATGAAATCTACTTTGGCTTTGTACTTGCCATATTGTTCGATGTTCTCTGTGTTGATGTTGTTCTCGGTGGCAATCGCCTCGATGCGCTTCAACTGCGCCTGCTGTGCAATTTCAATGTCTGTTAGCATAAAAAAATTCGCGGTAAATATAGGAAACATCTTTAGCGCGGGGTATAAAGCGAACGTCAATTTTCAACACATGACCAATCTGTGATACATATGTGGCTTGGAGTTGAATCCTGCTGCCCGAATTCATCAAAACTGTATTGTCTTTTAACAAGACATTAATTTATCAATATAAAATAGGCAATTATTTACCTCCGTTGTGACCTTGAGGTAATCAATAAATAACCTTGGGGATACTTAATGTAAAAGTAGTTGGGGTTTGTTTGCCCCGAATAAATCTATGAAAAAAATATTGTTTATCGTCTGTGCTGCAGCAACTCAGTTTTTGTCTGCCCAGACACTGGAGAAAGTGAACTTCGTGGGTGCGTTGCATCGCGATGCTTCAAAGGATTGGACCAAAGGTTGGACTGAATGGAATCCCAAGAACGCCACCTACGGTGATGTAACAGATTCTACAACGTTGAATGATGCAAGTAGCGTAAAGAAAATTAGTTCAACTGTAACGTTGGACGCAAAAATCGTCTATTTGTTGAGAAGTATGTTGGTTGTAGAAAGTGGTGGTAAGTTGATTATCCCTGCCGGTACGGTGATTCGCGGACAGGCCGATTTGACCAAATCGCCTAAGAACTATGCTACCATCGTAGTTGAGCGTGGTGGTATGATTGATATTCAAGGAACCAACACCAAGCCTGTTGTTATGACATCTAGCAAGGCTGCCGGTTCAAGAGACCGAGGCGATTGGGGTGGTTTGGTGATTTGTGGTAAAGCGGTAAACAACCAAGGTACGGATGTTCAATTGGAAGGTTTTAACAACGTATCTGTAAACAACACCTTGGGTAAGTTTGGTGGATCTGACGACAAAGACAATTCTGGTAGCATTAAATACGTTCGTATTGAATTTGCTGGTTTGGCATTTGAACCCAATAAAGAAGTAAACTCATTGACCATGGGTTCTGTAGGATCAGGTACAACCATTGAAGGTGTGCAAACTTCTTTCGGTAACGATGATGCATTTGAATGGTTTGGTGGTACTGTGAATTGCAAGAAGATTGTTTCTTACAAAACGACCGATGATGATTTCGATACGGATTTCGGTTACCGTGGAACGGTTCAGTTTGGTATTGCTGTGCGTGACACCAACTACTATGATTTGTCTTGGAATGCGACTTCGGGCGCATCTACATCTGAAACTTTCGAAAGTGATAACGATGCTGCCGGTTCTGGTAAAACGCCATACACTGCTGCGATCTTCTCTAACATCACCTGTGTGGGGCCCGTTCAATTAGACAAAACGTATAATGATTTGACATCTACCCAAAAAGGTGCTTTCCGTCGCGGAGCTCGTATCCGTCGTAACAGCCGTTTGAGCATTGTTAACTCAATCTTCATGGGCTACAGAAACTTCATTATGTTCGATGGTGATAGTACAATCATTGCTGCCGGTGTAAAAGCCAATACAATTAGCGAAAAAGGAAACTTGTTCCGCAACAACTATATCGCCAACACGGGTGCTGCTGCCGCTGCAGGTACCACCAATACAGGTTTGGCTGAAGTAGATTCAAAAAACACCCCTTCAGGTTTGGATGCTTGGATTAAGTTGAGCGGAAACGCAAATATGGTTGATAAGGCCAAATACAGCAAAGGATTAATTCTAGTTGATCCACAAAACAGTACTTCTCCCGATTTCCGTCCCGTTTCCAGTAATAAAGATTTGATTGGTAGCAGCGATTACAGTGCTACGTTGTTGGCCAATGCAGGAACCTTTGTCGTGTGTGAGGATTTCAAGACCAATCCATCAGCCATCACGGTAAAGTCTGGTAGTGATGCTACTTTCACTGTGTCTTATCCTGATTTGGATGCTACATATGCTTGGCAAATGAGCAAAGGTGCTTCTTTCTCCAATACCACAGATGGTGCCAATTTAATAGGTTCAACCAATGATACCTTGACTGTAAAATCGGTAACCATGAGCAACAATGGTGAATTGTATCGTTGTTTGGTGAACACCCGCTGGTGCAAGGACACAAGTGCTTCTGCGAAATTGACAACTTTGTTCAAGGCTTGTACTTTGATTACTACACAGCCCTTGAATGCTGCGGTAAACGTAGGTGGAGATGCCAAGTTTGGTGTTATAGTGAACGATACTGCGACCAAATTTGCTTGGGCTTCTGATTTGGATTTAGGTATGCAGAATTTGCCTGTAGGTGCCGCCAAATATGTGGGTGCCAATGGCAAAGAATTGACCGTTAAATCAGCTTCTTTGAGAAACCACAATCAGCCTTTCCGTGTGGTTGCCTTCACAAACGTTTGTATCGACACGTCGAATACAGTGAAAATGACCATCAAAGATTCTTGTATTGCTTTCAAGAGCGTAAAAGTTACCGATACATTGTTGGTGCGTTTCTCTGTGAAGGTTAGCAGTTTGGACAAAGGACAGTTGATCAAAGTGTATCCTAACCCTGCTCAAAACCAATTGACCATTGACAATGGTAACTACACGGACTTCGCAGGATACACTGTGAACGTATACAACAGCGTAGGTGCTGTGGTTTATACCCAAGCCATCAATCAAAAGGTTTACACCGTTGATTTGAAATCATGGTCTTCGGTGGGTGTTTATCGCATGGAATTGACCGATAAAACCGGCGCCAAGATAGCCGTGAAAACGATCGTCTTAAACTAAGACAGTTTAATTATTCGCATGGAGGGCGCCGCAAGGCGCCCTTTTTGTTTTTATGCATTGTGTTATTGAATGGATTGGTCGACAAGTCGACTAAGTGTCAATACGACACCAACAAAATGACTTTAACTTTGTTTATTCAACTGTAAAACATGAAAAACATCGGAATCGACGCGATCGCTTACAGTGTGCCCGTGCACCAGTTGCCCATTTCGGCATTGGCAGAGGCCAGGGGTATCGCATATGGTAAGCTCAATGTGGGCTTGGGATTGGAAGCCATGGCGGTGTGCGCCCCCGAAGAGACGGTGGATCGATTAGCGGCGGATGCCGTAGTGAAGTTAATTCAACAAAACAACCTCGATCCAACCGCTGTAGGCAAGATTTATTTGGGTACAGAATCGGCAATAGACGGTGCTAAGCCCACCATCACTTATGCGTTGGACCACATAGAGAGGTCTTTGGGTGTTGAGGGCGACAATGTGTTTCAACATACTGATGTGGTGGACATGACGTTTGCATGTATCGCGGCATTTGATGCAATGTTGTTGAGTGCTGACTGGATTCGCAGTGCCCCGGGAACGGGTAGAATGGCGATTGTTGTTGGGGCGGATATCGCGAAATATGATTTGTGTTCGAGTGGTGAATATACCCAAGGAGCGGGTGCTGTGGCAGTGTTGTTGAGAGAGGATCCGCGCATCATGGTGCTGGGAGAAACGGTGGGTATTGGGATGAAGAGCGAATTGGATTTTTATAAGCCGTTGCGGGTTTTTGATAAGCTTCAGGCGTTGAAAGACGCTGCATCCTTGCTGGGAGTTGCTGTGAGTGAGGATGAATTGCAAGCCAAAATTGCCGAGGCCGAGGCACATCGCGCATCAAACATCGCCCAGAATCCAACACAACTGAATGTGGATGCGGATCAAACACTGTGGTCGATACCCGGAAAATCGTTGAAAGTGAATCGCACCGAGCCAGTTTTTGATGGTTATTTTTCGAATGAATGCTACAGAGCGCGTTTAGAAGAGGCCATAGCGCATTACGCGCAGCAAGTGGATGGTTGGCGGGTGAGCGACTGGCAAACCTGGATTTTTCATCAACCCTATGCGTTTCAAGGTCGTAGGATGTCGGTCCGATTTTGGATGGATGCCGTTCTACGTCCGCTCATGGAATCAGGCCAAGAAATTGATTTTGCTTCGATGGGTCTTCAGGCCATAGAGGGCAAAGAGTGGTCAGTGATTTGGGGCGATGCCGATTTGGAGAAAATCGTTGCCAAATGTGGTGCTTACAGGGATTTTGTGGCTATGACGATTGCACCTGGCGAGCGCGCTTCTGCGTTGTTGGGCAACTTGTATACGGGGTCTGTATTGATGAGTTTGTGTTCGGTGTTGGCTGATGCCCATGAACGGGGTTTGAATTTGGCCGGACAGCGGGCGGGATTTTTTGCCTATGGATCGGGCAGTAAAGGCAAGGTGTTAGAGGGCAGGTTCGTCAGTGGCTGCGAAAAGAGTGTTGCCGCGGTAGCCCTTTTTGGTGACCTGGCATCGCGAAAGGTGATTGACTTCGAGACCTATGTGCGTTGGCACGCTTAGGGGTGTGTAATTTTTGAGATTGCCGCGATGGGTTTATCGGAATGACACGGTAGCCTCGCCCAGGGTTTCAACGGCGGCTGCGGCCGTTTGGTTGGCTTGTATAAATTCGGCGTTGGTGGCAGCACCGGCCATGATGTACATGCCTTTTTTGATGGGTTCTCCGTATTTGGCTGCCAAACGGGTGGCGGCTGCGAGACTCTTCCAAGGGTTGTTCATGATGTCATTGGAGGAACCTTCAGCAACGGTATTTTGGTCGATGTTTAACGCCATGTGTAAGTTATTGAGGTCCTTGGTCACGGGCATCCAATCACCCACCACAAATCCGATCGATGAACAGTTGTCGGCCACTACATCTTCGAGGGAGAATTTGAAATTTTGGTAGCGAGAATCAATGATTTCGATGGCGGTTGCCACAGCGTCTACGTATTCGATGACTTCAGTTTCGTTGAGTTCTCCGGGGATGTCTTGGGCGATGCGGAAACATATTTCTGGTTCCACTCGGGGGTGGATATACTGGCTTCGGGAAGTGGTGTTGTTGTTGGGGATGAGCATGGCTGAGGTAAGTCGGCCCCAGATAAGATCATGCACACCCATTTGTTGCATTTTCGCTTCGGAGGTGAAACCCATTTTTAATCCGATCAAGGTTTCGCCTTCTTTGAGTCGCAGGTTGATGAGTTCTTTTTGTACTTCATAGGCTTGATCCAAGGTGATGCTGTGTTCCAAACTAATTTGTGTGATGGGCTTGGCTTGGTGGGCTGCTTGATGAAGCGATTGGGCGATTGCTGCGATGTTAACCATGGTTGCAAAGTTAAGATGAAATTGTTGTGTTACCTTTGGGGCATGATTTCACAAGACGTGATTGAAGCAGCCGCGCAGCGGCTGCGGGAGGCGCAAGCGCAAGGAGAGCCCTGCGCACCCGTTCGGGAATTGATTGGGGAGGCAAACATTGAAGCCGCTTATGCTGTGCAAAAAGTGAACAACGATTTGCGCGTGGCGCAAGGGGCTGTGGTGGTTGGACAGAAGATCGGACTTACATCCCTTGCAGTGCAGAAGCAGTTGGGCGTAGATCAACCTGATTTCGGGTTGCTTTTTGCTGATACCGCCGTTGCCAATGGTGGCAGCTTGCCTGCGTCAGCGGTTCTACAACCCAAAGCCGAAGCCGAAATCGCCTTTGTGATGAAATCGGATCTCAATGTGAACATCACGGAAGAAGCCGTCATTGCGGCCATTGATTATGCTGTGGGCGCGATAGAAATTGTGGGTTCCCGAGTACTAAATTGGGATATCCGTATCACGGATACAATAGCAGATAATGCCAGTGGCAGTCATTTCGTGTTGGGCGATGTGAGAAAATTGGTTTCGGAAGTGGATTTTACCGCGGTGAAAATGCAATTACACAAAAACGGCGCGTTGGTCTCTGAAGGTGTGGGTGCCGCTTGCTTGGGGAGTCCCATCAAAGCCCTTACATGGTTGGCACAGACGTTTGCTGAATTGGGTACGCCACTGAAAGCAGGCGATATCGTGTTGAGTGGCGCTTTGGGTCCGATGTGCGCCGGCGAAGCCGGCGACACTTTTGTGGCCCAAATTGAATCCTTCGGTGAAATTTCCTTTTCGTTTTGTTAAATCGCTCAAAAATCTATGACTCAAGAAACTGCCAAAATCAAAGTGGCGATTATCGGATCGGGAAACATTGGTACCGACCTAATGATCAAAGTGATGCGTACCGCCAAGCACCTGGAAATGGGTGTTTTTGTGGGTATTGATCCCAACAGTGATGGACTGGCTCGCGCAGAACGCATGGGCATAGCAACCACCCACGAGGGCATCGACGGGTTGTTGAATCACCCTCTCTGGCCTGAAATTGGATATGTGTTTGATGCCACGTCAGCCAAAGCCCATGTATACAATTACGATAAAATTAAGGCCTTTGCCGGCAAGCGTGTGATTGACTTAACGCCAGCCGCTATCGGTCCGTTTTTGGTGCCTCCCGTGAATTTTGATACATTACAAGATGTGCCCAATGTGAATATGGTAACTTGTGGCGGACAGGCAACGATTCCTATGGTTGCGGCGGTGAATCGCGTGGCCAAAGTGCATTACGGAGAAATTGTGGCGAGCATCGCATCGAAAAGTGCCGGTCCGGGTACCCGCGCCAACATCGATGAGTTTACAGAAACTACGGCGCACGCGATTGAGCAAGTGGGAGGCGCAACCAAAGGCAAGGCCATCATCATCCTCAATCCTGCCGAACCACCGTTGGTCATGCGCGATACAGTCTTTACCCTGAGCGATTTGGCCGATACCGAAGCCATCAAAGAAAGTATCCATCAAATGGTGGCTGAGGTGCAACAATATGTGCCAGGCTATCGCCTTCACCAAGAAGTTCAGTTCGAGGTTATTGCACCAGAAAATGCCGTATTTATTGAAGGTTTGGGCAAAGTGAGTGGCTTAAAAACCACGGTGATGCTACAAGTGCGTGGGGCGGGACATTATCTACCCGAATACGCTGGAAATTTAGACATTATGACCAGTGCTGCCCTGGCAACCGCCGAGCGCATGGCAAGTAAACAAGGAGGCAACGCATGAAAAAAGTATACATTCAAGACGTGACATTGCGCGATGGTCAGCATGCCATCAAGCACCAGTATAGCAAAGAAAAGATGACGGAAATCGCCCTGGCCTTGGATGCGGCCAAGGTAGATGCCATCGAAATTGCCCATGGAGACGGATTGGCCGGCGCGAGTTTTAACTACGGGTTTGGTGCACACACCGATTGGGAATGGCTAGAGGGCATCGCTGGGAAATTGCAGCATGCTAGGTTGACCACGTTGTTGCTGCCAGGCATTGGAACCATCGATGACCTCAAGCGGGCGCGGGCTTTGGGTGTGGAAAGTGTGAGGATTGCCACGCATTGTACCGAGGCAGATATCGCGGCACAGCATATTGAAGCGGCGAAAAAGTTGGGCATGGATGTGGGTGGATTTTTGATGATGGCACACATGAATGAGCCCAAAAAATTGGCCGAGCAAGCCCAATTGATGGAGAGTTACGGTGCGGATTGTGTGTATGTAACCGACAGTGCCGGTGCATTGTTGATGAATGACGTGGCCGATCGCATGAAAGCGTTTAAAGATGTGTTGAAGCCGGAAACGGAAATAGGGATTCACTGTCACCACAACCTCAGTTTGGGTGTGGCCAATACCATTGTGGCTTTGGAACATGGCGCGACCCGTTTGGATGCCTCTTTGGCGGGCATGGGTGCGGGCGCGGGAAATGCACCTTTGGAAGTGCTTATCGCTGTATTGAACAGGATGGGCGTTCCACACAATAGCGATTTGTATGCGCTGATGGATGCCGCCGATGATTTGATCCGTCCGTTGCAAGTGCGACCGGTGCGGGTAGACCGCGAAACCTTGAGTTTGGGCTATGCGGGTGTGTACTCTAGTTTTTTATTACATGCCGAAAGGGCTTCAGAGCGATACGGAATCGATACTCGGAGTATTTTGGAGGAATTGGGTCGCAGAAAAATGGTGGGCGGACAGGAGGATATGATTGTGGACGTGGCCTTGGATATGAAGAAAACCGGGCAATAACGACGAACAGTTCCTTATACCCGATGGATTTCAGTCATAGGTCTTATACTGTGGAATAGTTTTTGATATCTCGGGGTCGAAAGCACATTAAATTTGCAAAAAAAATATGAAGAAAATTCTTTTTATCGGCGCGGTTTTGGTTTCAGCGATGATTGGAACCACCGGCTGTGGCATTAAGTCTAAAGACGCCTATCAGAAATCAAAGTTGAGCGGTTTTGTAGCCGACCAAACCCAATTGATGATTGAGGAAAACAACGTGAAAATGAACAAGGGCGATGGCGGGATTGGTAAAGTGGTTGAGGAAACCAAGGTGAAGGTTGCTGCTATCGATGCGGATTTAACCCAATCAAAAGCAGAAATCGATGCGTTGGAAGCCAAATTGGCTGCTGTTGAAGCTTTGGAAAAGGAGAGCAAAGCGGAATTTGAGCGCAGCAATGTAACCACCGTGTTCTTTGCGTTGAATTCATCGCAGTTGACCACCGATGGTATGCAGGAATTGTACCGTTGGAAAGTGGGTGCTGACCGCAGTGCTAGCGCTTACGATTACACCATTGTTGTGTATGCTTCTGCCGACAAAACCGGTTCTGATGTTACCAACGCCAAATTGCGTGAGCGCAGAGCCAGCACCGTGAGAAATTTCATGGTGAACTCTTTGAATGTGCCTGCCGCCAAAATTCAAATCGTAACTACCCAACCTGCTTACACTGGTACCAATAACTTGGACCGTAGAGTGGTTGTGGGTGTAGTTGTGAAGTAATCCCCAGATTGTATCTTCGTGAGTGATGCTTGGTCATACTCACAAGAAGAAATCTATATTGTCAAACGCCAGGGTCGTATCCACGACCCTGGCGTTTGCATTTTTGGCCTTCGGCCAATCAAATCTATACGCCCAAACTGAAGCCACCCCCGCCGATTATGTAAATCCCATGGTGGGCACGGGCGGACATGGTCACACGTTCCCGGGAGCCGTTTGGCCGTTTGGGATGGTGCAGTTGTCGCCAGATACCCGCATCGATGACAGTTGGGATGGTTGTGGAGGCTATTACTATGAAGACAGTTTTATTTATGGGTTTTCACATACCCACCTCAGCGGTACGGGTGTGAGCGATTATGGCGATGTGTTGATGATGCCTACCGGCGGACCATCCTCGCGATTACCGAGCTTCAATCCATATGCCTATCGCTCCAGGTACAGTCACAGTACCGAAGTGGCAGAAGCAGGTTATTATTCGGTGTATTTGCCGGTGTATGAAATCAAAGTAGAACTCACCGCCACAGAGCGTATGGGTGTGCATCGCTATACTTACTACCACTCGATGAATCAAAATAAGTATACCGCCAGGGTGCTGATTGATTTGAATCATCGCGACAAGTTGATATCACATGGCATCGAGCAATTGGATGAGCGCAGGATCGGTGGATGGCGACAGAGCAAGGCGTGGGCCAATAATCAGTGGGTGTATTTTACCATGGAATTCGACCATGAAATCGCGCGAATTGTTACCAGTCAAGACGGCAAACAAGCCATCGTAGAATTTGATTTTCAGCGCAGCGATGGGGAGCGATCAAACCCAGTAAAACTGGAAACGTTGGTGGGGATTTCGTTCACCGATGCCAAAGGCGCACGCGGGAACCTGATCTACGAAAAGGACATGGCGGTGATTCGTGCTGAGGCGAAAGGGGCGGTCAATTTCGATGCGTGTCGTGCGCAGGCCAAGGACGCTTGGAATCAGGAGTTATCAAAAATTAAAGTCACGAGCGATTACGAAGCCCAAGCATTTCGGGTGGGTGCAGAATCGGCCAAGCGTGATATCGAGAAGCGCAAATTTTACACTGCGCTATACCATTGTATGATCCATCCGAGTTTGGCCAGTGATGCCGACGGTCGTTATCGGGGAAGAGATCAGCAGATACATCGCGCCGGGTTGTACAAAGAGAACGCGCCGCCGTATCACAAGGTCTATTCGGTCTTTTCACTGTGGGATACTTACAGGGCGTTGCATCCACTGCTGAGCATTGTGGATCCTGACCGTACCATTGATTTTGTGCGTACCTTTTTATTGCAATACAAACAGGGCGGAAAGTTGCCGGTTTGGGAACTGGGTAGCTGCGAAACGGAATGTATGATTGGATATCACAGTGTGAGCGTGATTGCCGATGTGATGATGAAGGAAATTGGGGTAACGCGCGATGCAATGGGACAACCGAAGTATCCGTTCGATTATAAGTTGGCCTTGGAGGCAATGATACACAGTGCACGGTTGAAGGATTCTGCTTTTTTGGACTTGAGCGGACAGAAGTTGGGTTACATGGGTATTGAAAATACCGCAGAAAGTGTGTCGAAGTTGTTGGAATACGCCTACGACGATTGGTGTATCGCCAGGGTGGCACAGGCGTTGCCATCTACCCCGCAGTCGGTAGTTCAAGAATTTTATGCGCGCAGCGAACGGTGGAAGAATCTGTACGATGAAAAAATCGGGTTCATGCGTCCGCGCGTGAACGGAGGGTGGCTATCGCCCTTTGATCCGAAGGAGGTGAACAACCACTTTACAGAGGCCAATGCTTGGCAGTATTCGATGTATGTGCCTCACGATATTTTGGGGTTAATGGATAAGTTGGGGGGAGTGAATGCCACAGAGAAACATTTGGACTCGTTGTTTGGCACAGATTCCCGCACTACGGGCAGGGATCAAGCCGATATTTCCGGGTTGATAGGCCAGTATGCCCACGGGAACGAACCCAGTCACCACATGGCGTATTTGTATAACTATTGCGGGAAGCCGGAAAAGGCGCAGGGGATCATTGACTATGTGTGCAAGCAGTTTTATAAAGACAGTCCGGATGGGTTGATTGGCAATGAGGATTGCGGACAGATGAGTGCTTGGTATGTGATGAGTGCGATGGGGTTGTATCCCGTTTGTCCGGGTAGTAACGTCTATGCCACGGGGATTCCCCAGTTTTACGAGGTGGAAATTGCGCGGGAGGGGAAATCGGGGTTTTTGATTACGCGGGGCGAGATCAACAGGAAAGAGGACCGTGCTGGGCCGAGGATGTATCCAGACGCGATGACAACGGCGGGGGCTACAGATGGTTCGTTGGAGCGAAGTATTTCTGGCGTTGGGGCTATTGTGAAGCCTGTAGCATTGAAGAAGCCTTGGGCGGCGCATCAAATGGAGAAGGCGAAGGCCTCGGAACTGCCGGCATTGCCAACGTTGAAGGATTTGAAAGGCACGCCCGCTGCGCGGGCGGCCGCTTTGAAGGAGCTGCAAGAGCAGCGCGATATGGAATTGCGCAGCATGCGCAAGGTATACGCCGCGGCGGAACTTACGGTTACACATCAACAATTGATGCAATCAGACGGGTTGGTGTTTAGCGAGGTAGATTCGGCTGATCGCGATAAGTTAATTTTGAAAACAGCCAAGCAAACAGTGCCAACGTCGTTTGTGGCGGTACCGGTGATAGAGGGAGGGCGCACATTCAGAGACAGTTTGCGGGTTAGCGTTTTGGTGCCCAAAGGGACCCGCGGGGTTTTGGAAATCCGGGTGTCGAATCGTGAGCGCGTGGCCTTGGATAAAAAGGGCAAACCCATGAAGCAGGCTAAGGGCAAGGGTGCGGGGACATCGGCCATCGTATCGGCTTTGGTGGTGAAGCCAGGCACAATGGAAACCATCACTGCGGAGGCCGATGGGGCCAAGCCATATGAATTTGTGGTGGCCTATGACGCTGTTGTGAGTGCGCGATTGACCAAAACGGAAGTATATGGCGGTTTGCCGGGGTCGAATCCGGCCGTTGGCAAGGGCGATGGGCTGGGTTCGGTTACTTTGGGACAGAGCGATTGGGCCACCGGGGTGTTTAATAAGAAGGAAAATAATTATTCGATTGCTTTGGGGGATGGCGTAATTCCTCACCCCCAATACAGCGCCGACGGAGCGGGTGCGTTGGTCGACGAGATACAGGGCTCCAAGGAATGGCGTGCAGGTGGATGGATGGGATTCTATGATCAGGATTTCTCTGCGATGATTGACATGGGTTCGGTGCGATCTGTGAGTGAGGTAAACGCGCGGTTTTTGCAAGATTCCAGGGCTTGGATATTAATGCCACGGTCTGTGGAGGTTTGGTCTTCCGCGGATGGAGTAAAATATACAAAATGGCCTCAAGCGGTGGTGTTCAAAGACGATTGGCAGAACAACGAAACCCTGATCGATCAGTTATCATTTCAACACACCGATGGCAATGCGGGCGTTAAGCCGATCAAGGCGCGTTATGTGAAAGTGGTGGCTGACAAATACGGAAAGTTGCCGGAAGGACATTTGGGCTATCCATACAACGGCAGTGGTTATATTTTCATCGATGAAATTGAAGTGCGATGAAAGGGGTTGAGGTTTGCGTATTCTCTGTGGATGATGCCTACGCGGCAGAGGCGGCGGGCTGCGCCCGCCTTGAACTTTGCCTGGATTATACCCTCGGGGGCATAACCCCATCATTGGATGATTTGCAAAAGATGAGTCCGAGTAACATCGTGGATGATGTTCGTCGAGGCCTCAGGGTGCCTGCCGTGGTCATGGTAAGGCCCCGGGGTGGAGATTTTGCCTATAACAAACGCGAGAAAAAATGGATGCTCACCACCATCAAACAGGTGGCCAAACTGGGGTTTCAGGGGGTGGTTTTGGGCGCCCTATTGAAAAAGCAGGGGCGGTGGCTGCTCGACAAAGAATTTTGTATGCAGGCCTGTGAATTGGCGCATTCTTTGGGTTTGGAATCGGTGTTGCACCGGGCTTTCGATGAAATTGCCACCCCGTTGAATGCTGTTTCTGAGGCCGAAGAATGTGGATTTGACCGCATCCTAACAGGGTGGGGGAATACAAATTTAGAAACGTTGAAAATGCTAAAATGGCATGCAAACGCCATTGATATTTTGCCCGGGGGTGGGATTCGACCAATGAACGTGCAACACTACCGAGATTTGGGATTTTTGGAGGTGCACACGTCCGCCCGCGGAGCGGGCGGACAGCTCGACATCGACCAACTCAAACAGATGGTTGAGGTTATGAAAGGGGTGCCGCTTTGATGCGGCAGTTGATTACTGCCCCGCTGAAGTTGTTCAGGGGTGTTTGTTTCGTCGTGATAATGCTCGGCAGCGCAAATCTCATCGCCCAGCCTGCATTCCAATTTCCTCCACCCGATGTTTACCAGGCCACGGTAAATCAACCACCGAAAAGCCATCGCATCGAAAAATGGGAACTGTTGGAAGAGGATTTTACGATGGGGATTACGAAAAACGATGCCCATGCCGATCACCGTCGAGAGTATGATTCTGTTGTGGTGGGTCGCGGTTGGATCCCCGTGAAATATACCCCTGCCATCAACGATTTATATTGTCCGCACCCATCGCCCTCGTCTTGCAGCGAAAATTGCGGTAAAAATCCGCTGGCCTGTGATCACAAACGGCTTACGTCCTGCAACAGTCACTGCAACAGTGTGGAGTGGCGGGAGTGGAAATATCGTGCGGCCTTGTTTGAAAGTGCGGAGATGGCGCAAAAAGAGGAGCACCATTTTCTAGAGATCAAGCAGTGGGAAGGTGCCTACATGGAAGTTTGGATCAATAAGAAATTGGTCAAAGAAGTGAATCCGCTGGTAAGCAGTTTCGCCGAAGTGACCATTGATTTGGATGGTCTTATTGAAAAGGATGGGAAGGATTCTGTCTACATTTATTTTGCCTCGCCGAGTCAACTGGGGGCCTTGTACAGCGAGCGATCGGGTATGGTGTTTCCGGCCGATAATGAAGCACAAATCACCACGTTTGGCAGTTATGGATTGGGTAAAGAGGGAAAGCCAGCGGCCAAGGCGAGTCCGTTCTTGCGCAAGCCCATCGTACAGTATGGTTGGGATATTGCGCCCCGCAGGGTTTTGGTGGGTCTGGGCGAAGGGGTGTTTGTTCATGGCTGGAGCGACAATCACTTGCAAACGCTGAACATTGCCGAAGACTCCTCGTGGATGGGGGTTGAATCAGGCAAGCCGGTAGAATATGTTTACGGTCGCGCCGAGTTGTATTATTTGTGCGATACGATGCGAGGTCGGCCCGATTTTGTGCGCGTGACTTCGGGCAATTTGCCGGCTATGCACGACGATATTGAATGGGATGTGGTGCGATTGGGCGATAAGGATGAAGACCGGGCCATCGTTGCGGCGAACGAATTTGGTGTGGAGGCCAGGTATCGCAAGTTTGCCTTTCGAGTGAAAAATCCCAAGCATTGGTATCCCAATGGGTTGTACCAACAATTGAATCAGGATTCGCATCCGGCTTTGTATCACATTGAAATTTCGGCGCATCAAAAGGATAAAAATGGCCGCAATCAGATTCATCGAATTGGAAGAAATTGGGGGATACGGTCGGTTCGGTTGGATACTACGGGCGGACGATTTGCGTTTTCCGTAAATGGAATTTCTGTATTTGCGATGGGTGCAAATTTGATTTGGGCGAGGCAGTTTGGCGACAGTGCGAGTGTGTATCCGGAGCGTTTGTTTTTGGGTGAGCCGGGCGATTTGGGACAGTTGGATGTCATGCGTGCCCAAGGGTACAACATGGTGAGAATTTGGGGCGGTGGGGCTTATCCGAGCGAGGCGTTTTACGATCGATGCGATGCCTTGGGAATCATGGTTTGGCAGGATTTGATGTTCAATGGAACGATGTATCCCGATGCGCCCAATTTTCTGGAAGCGGTTGAGTCGGAGGTGTTGGCGCAGTCGATGCGGTTAAACAATCACCCGAGTTTGGCCTTGTGGTGTGGCAATAATGAGATCGAAGTGGCTTGGCACAATTGGGGCTGGCAGCAGAAATATAACATCCATGGGACAGACAGCGCGAGGATGTGGCAGGCGTATTTGGCTCTGTTTGATACCTTAATTCCGGAGGCGTTGAAGGTATGGTCGGGCAGTGTGCCTTACACCCGAAGCAGTCCGATCGGGAATTGGGGCAATTTGCAACAAATGAAACGGGGCGATAACCACGATTGGGGCGTTTGGCATGGGGAGCGTGGGTTTGCGCATTTGGATTCGGCGCGGATGCCGTTTTGCAGCGAGTATGGGCTGCCGAGTCCGTCTGGTTTGCATTTAGATAGCGATTCCACAGCCGACGATTGGAAGTCGCGATTGTTGAGCTATAAAGGCCCCAAATTGTTAGAAAAATATGTGCGTGAGGAATATCCAAAGGCATGGCCTCATCGAGGAATAACGTCGAAAGAGTATATGGATTTTAGTGATTCGGCGGCGGTGGTGCAGGGCGAGTTTTTGTATAGGGCGATGATCAGTCATCGGATGGCAGCACCGTATTGTATGGGGTCTTTGTATTGGCAGTACAATGACATTTGGAACGGAACGACATGGAGTGTTGCGAATACCGAATCTGGATGGAGTATGTTGAAATCCTCGCAAGGAAGGGTGGCCGAGGCGATGTTGCCGGTGGTGATGAAGTTGCAACCCAGCGGATGGTGGGGTGTGAAGGATATGTTTTATATTCAGTTGAATTCTCGGTTGATCGGTGATTGCGAGGTGCCGCTAGAGGTTACCGCGTATGATTCTTTGGGGCAGTTGTTGTTTGAGAAGGAGTTTGAGATCAAATTGATTCCGGGGAATTGGCAAATTTTGGTCAATGGATTAACAACGACCCGGGCGATTCCGATTTCTTTTGCGGGCAAGCGTAAATACCGGAAGAAGATGGATCGGGTGAGTTATTATTCGGTTCGTTTGATTCAGCCAGCAGCCGCGCAGCGGCTGCTGGACCTAATACCAGAGGGCAAACACTATTTTGAGAGGTATCCCGTGCAGGAGGAATGTCTTTGGGTAGGCAGTCCGCGTTAAAAAACTTTTTGCGTTTTTCGCAAAACGGCATGGTTAGCCATTCGTTTCTTGGGGTTGAAGATTATTTTTAACTCTTTAAACAAAATGGAATTAAAAATACAATTTGCCTCGGATCTCCATTTGGAGTTTTCACAGAATAGAGACCTAATAAGATCAAATCCATTGCAGCCCACTGGGGATGTTTTGGTATTGGCGGGCGACATCGTTCCGTTTTGTGTGATGGATAAACACGATGATTTTTTTAGTTATCTGTCGGACCATTTTGAACATACTTATTGGCTTCCCGGTAATCACGAGTATTATCATTTCAACATTGCAACAAAGTGCGGTGAAATCGATGAAAAGATCAAGAGCAATGTTACCCTCGTCAACAATGTTTCTGTCAATCACAATGGGGTGAAAATTCTTTTCTCCACGCTTTGGAGTCAAATTGGTCAGGTTAATCAATGGAAGATAGAAAGAGGTATGAGTGATTTTCACCTCATCAATTTCAATGGTCGACGTTTTACCGCTGAACATTACAACGCCCTTCATCGAGAGAGTTTGGATTTTATAAAACAAACTGTCAAGGATAATAACGGGGAAAGAGTGGTTGTGTTTTCGCATCATTGTCCCACATTTTTAAACTATCCCCCGCAATTCAAAGGTGATGTTTTGAATGAAGGATTTGCGACGGAGTTATATGATTTTATCGAGTCATCCGAAATTAGTTATTGGGGTTTCGGGCATCATCATAGCAATATGCCTGATTTTCATATTGGTAATACACGGTTAATAACCAATCAATTGGGGTATGTTCAACAGAGGGAACATAAATTATTTGACTGTGAAAGGGTTATTGTGTTGTAA
>Ga0255111_1000165_pt1 | contig 20074 bp, 15 predicted proteins | sample Law_Yuk_RepA_8h_FD_188472 | JGI IMG/M metagenome (GOLD analysis project Ga0255111, IMG submission 188472) | Freshwater microbial communities from St. Lawrence River, New York, United States - Law_Yuk_RepA_8h | ecosystem: Environmental > Aquatic > Freshwater > River | place: USA: New York... | reverse complement strand
TTTGTATCCCATACACGCGAATAGACATCTTTTTCATGATGGATGGCCCGCTTAATTTGCGCTTCGGCATTCCGGCGTGATAACTTACCCCTTGCGCCACGGCCTATTTTCGCCCGGTGGTCAATTTAACGTGAGATAAATAAATGAAGCGTACATTTCAACCTAAAAACCGACGTCGCCTGCGTGTGCACGGCTTCCGCGCAAGAATGCGTACCACGGACGGCCGTAACGTCCTCAAGAATCGCCGTGGCCAAGGACGCCATCGCTTGTCTGTATTTGCAAACAAGTAACTTAGCGACCTGACTTCCTTTTTACGCTGATGTTATCGCGCCCGTATCGCTTGACCGAGCGACGCGATTTCGCTACCGTATACAACAGACGCCGCATGGCGCACACTGAGCACCTGACCATTTATTGGATGCAGGACAAACGTGGGCACCGGCGGCGTTTTGGATTTGTTACATCTAAAAAGGTAGGTAAGGCCCACGACCGTAACTTGGTCCGTCGCCGGTTACGTCACGTCTGCGCAGGATGTGTTGAGTCGTTTATCCCAGGCGATTACATTTTTGTAGCCCGTCCAGGAAGCCCTGAGATTTCACAGGATGCACTTGCTCTCGAGCTGTTTTCTGCACGTGAGAAGCTGTACTCGCGTTTGCCGAAGGAACAGCCGACTGCTGCGACTGTTGAACTTGTGAGCGCTGAAACCATCGACGGGGTTGATGCAACATCAGGGGTCAGCGAATCCCCAACCATCGCGGTCGCCACCACACAAGCAGGAACGGATTCAGATGACCAGCCGGTATCACTACCAGTCCGGATGATCCGTATCTATCAAATGATCTCGCGGAACACGCCATCCACGTGCCGTTACTACCCATCATGCTCTGAGTTTATGGCGCAGGCGATGATGCGATACGGGACATGGCAGGGACTATGGATGGGTCTGCGCCGTATTACACGGTGCCATCCGTTCGCAAAAGGCGGACATGACCCGGTGCCGTAGTAGAATAGAGGCTGTGCCCACGGAATTCCGGTGAGCACCATATAGAGGAAGATTGAATGAAGTTGATGAGTCTCCATCGGGCATGGACAATCTGGACCATTGCATTGCTGGCTATTTTGACCCTTTCGGGCTGTGGCGGCAATGTCTCAATTCCGGATACTCCTGACGCTGCCATCACCGAGGCCCAGAAAAAGGTCAAGGTTGCAGCCGATGCAGAGACCGCAAAGTCAGCCAAGGTAGGCGAGCTCTGGACGGATGCATCCAGCACCTATAAAGCTGTCCAAGATAAGTTCAAAAACTCCGACATCGGATACACAGGCGCTATCGAGTCCGCACGTATCATGTCGGACAAGAAAAAAGAGACTTACAACGCTTGGAAGCAGCTTGATGCGTATCTTCGCAGCACTGAGATGAAGTCTGCAAAGCGGGAAGAAGCGCTGACGCTCTTGCTCGAGCTTGAAACCAAGCAAAATGATGTCAATGCGAAAACGCCTTACTTCAAGGTCATGGACACCTTGGTTCGGCTTTTCGGCAACAATAAGAAGTTCAGCCCAGTTCTCGCGATCGTATTCATTGCAATCTTCGTCACAGGTATCCTGTGGCCGCTCCGCTACAAGACATTCAAAAATGCCAAGGAGATGCAAAAGTACGCTCCTCAAATCAAGGATTTGAACGAAAAGTACAAAGCGAATCCGGCTGAGTTGCAGGCAAAGATGAAGGAGTTCCAGCTGGAGCATGGTGTCAACCCAATGGGTGGATGTCTCCCGGCGCTGGCACAGATACCTGTCTTCCTCCTGATGATTCAGCTCATCAACAACTATCAGTTCAGCTTCCGGGATGCGACATTCCTGTGGATTACGCCAGCCTTTGGCGATCTCTCACAGCTGTGGCCAGCCCCGCTCAAGGGTCAAATCGGCCACCACCTCGGTGAGCAGGACATCATTCTTCTGGTTCTGTACGCGGGCACGATGTTCGTGCAGATGAAGCTCAGCCCGCCTCCAACAGACCCGACGCAAGCAGAACAGCAAAAAATGATGAGCACCACAATGCCAGTCATTTACTTTGTGATGATGCTGCAGTACCAACTTCCCAGTGCATTTGTGCTTTACTACTTCGCATCCAACATCCTTGGTGTGGGACAGCAGTGGCTGATTCAACGTCAGCTCAACGCAGCCGCCGCAGGAACGACCGTGATTATCGAGCCAGGTAAGCCGGCAATCAATGTCAGCAATCCACTCATAACCGGCAAGAAGAAGAAGAAGTAAGCAGCGGCAAAACGCACAGTACGCATTCATATCAAATGCCGGCGATGGGATGCCGGAATAGAAGGACCACCACAATGGCAGATGTAACGGTTGACACCCTCAAAGAGCGCATTTTCGCTTTTGCCGAGGGCTATGCAGCATCCACCGGCCTCGACCTCGCTGTTTCTGTAACGCGTGACACACCAGATGCGATCACCGTGTCTATCGATGGAACCGATGCGGCAAAGGTTGTTGGCAGAGGCTCACGTGTTTTAGATGCCCTCCAGCTGGTAGCCACCACAGCCTGCATCCACCGCGGTGACCCACGTCTGAATGTCCTCTTCGATTCCGAAGGCTATCGCGAACGCCGGGAACAGCTGTTGATTGAAACGGCAAATGACCTTGCTGCGCAGGTTGAAGAAGCTGGCCAGGAAGCTGTCCTTGACCCACTTTCAGCCCTTGAGCGCAAAATTGTTCATAATGCCCTGCTTGATCATCCAAGTGTAATGACCTATTCCGAAGGCCTTGAGCCCAATCGCTATATCGTCATCGCGCCACGTCCAGCACAATGAGCACCCCAATCAACGCACTCAGATCTCTGACATCTGAGCAGATACAGAGTGCCGCAGCGAGAACAGCCGGAAACCCCATCGCACGTATTGCACGGAACGCTGCGGGCAAAACTGATATCCGCTCGGTTGCGCTCAACCGTGACCGTGTTCAAGCGGTCAGCCATGCGTACTCCCATGTCGTCAAGTCAGGGAAGACAACGAGTCAGTTTGCATCCGGACGTTGCTGGCTCTTTGCCGGTCTGAACCTCTTCCGGATGTCGGCTGCTGAGCGTCTGGGACTCGAAGATTTTGAGCTCTCGCAGACCTACCTGATGTTTTACGACAAGCTTGAAAAGTCCAACCTCTTTCTCGAGCAGATTATCGACAATCCACAGCTGGAAGTGAGCTCCCGCCTCCTCGACTGGCTATGTGCTGCACCGCTCAACGATGGTGGTCAGTGGGATATGTTCACCAATCTGATCGACAAGTACGGCGTGGTCCCTAAGCGCATCATGCCCGAGACGTTCTCAAGCTCGAACTCAGTTGTGATGAACCAGCACATCACCCAAAAGCTCCGCCGCGAAGCACAAATGCTCCGTTCAAAGATGCAAAATGGCGAGTCTGCGGATGCTATCAAGGTGTACAAAGATGCCGTCATGGATGACATCTACCAGATGCTCACCATCCACCTCGGTGTCCCTCCGACATCGTTTGAGTGGAAATGGGTTAACAAGGAACATAAGTTCCATACGGATGGTGAAATCACACCGCAGCAATTTCGCGATAAGTATTGTCCGATTGACCTGCATGACAAAGCCTGTCTAATCCACTGCCCACAGGCGAGTAAACAAATTCCAGCGCACTACACCGTGGGCTTTCTCGGAAATGTTGCGGGCGGACGGGAAATCTCGTACCTCAACCTGCCAATCGAGACGCTCAAGGCTGCAGCCGTTCAAATGATCCTTGATGGCAAACCTGTCTGGTTTGGCTGCGATGTTGGAAAGCATTTGGACCGTGAACTTGGTGTTCTCGATCTCAATCTCTTCGATACAGAGCTCCTGTATGGGACCGAGCTGCTGCAAGAGAAAGCGGCAAGGCTTGACTATGGGCAGAGCCTGATGACGCATGCGATGGTCCTTGTGGGGGTTGATCTCTCCGCTGATGGTAAACCGAAGCAGTGGCGTGTTGAAAACTCATGGGGCGAAGCGGTCGGAGAAGCTGGCTACCTCACGATGACCGATGCATGGTTTGACCAGTACGTCTACGAAGTTGCGATTGACAAGCAGTACATCGGCAAGAATGTCCTGGACTTACTGGACACACCGGCGACGGTTCTCGACCCCTGGGACCCGATGGGCTCGCTCGCCATCGCAGAGTAGTCAGACTCCCGTTACCAAATTCAACAACCCACCCGCCATTCTGGCCGGTGGGTCTTTGTACATTTCGACGTTGACCGTCATAAAAGCCCTCCAGTCGTGAGCCACGTGATGCATGTGAATTAAGCTGGACTTCTTACTATTACGGTCAGCATTTTCAAACTACCATCCGCCATCCCGGCCGGTGGGTCTTTGTACGTTTCGACGTTGACCGTCATAAAAGCCCTCCAGTCGTGCGCCACGTGATGCATGTAAATCAAGCGGGACTTCTTACTATTACGGTCAGCATTTTCATCGACCCACCCGCCAACCCGGCAGGTGGGCCTTTGTACGTTTCGACGTTGACCGTCATAAAAGCCCTCCAGTCGTGAGCCACGTGATGCATAATAAAAGGTGAAACACGCTGGAAATATCGTATTTCTAGTCACCTTTTTGGAGAAAATCAATGGCTATTCTCGTCGTTGGCGGCGCCGGCTACATCGGCTCACACACAGCCCTGCTGCTCAAAGAGCGCGGACACGATGTTGTTATTTATGACAACTTGGAGCTCGGACATCGCGAAGCTTGCCTCGATACAACATTTGTGCATGGCGACTACGGGGATGCCTACCTTGTCGGGAAGACAATCCGGGAACATAACATCGATGCGGTAATGCACTTTGGTGCGTATGCATCGGTCGGTGACTCAGTCTTTGACCCTGCGAAGTACTACGAGTGCAATGTGGGAAAGGGCCTGATGCTCCTCCGTGCGATGCGGGAAAATGGCGTTAAGCACTTTGTGTTCTCAAGCTCGGCCGCTACCTACGGAGAGCCACAGATTCTGCCGATTCCAGAAGACCATCCACAGAAGACAACCAATCCATACGGTGAAACAAAGCTGATGTTCGAGCGGATTCTCAGCGACTATGACCATGCATTTGGCCTGAAGTCGGTTTCGCTGCGTTACTTTAATGCTGCAGGCGCGGACGCAAAGGGTCGCCTCGGTGAGGACCACACCCCTGAGCAACACATTCTGCCGTTGATTATCGACACCGCCCTTGGACGGCGCTCAGAGGTCAAGGTATTCGGGACGGACTGGGATACCCGTGATGGCTCCTGTCTCCGTGACTTTGTCCACGTGACTGACCTCGCGGATGCGCACATCCGGGCAGTGGAGTACCTCCGTGCTGGTGAGAAAACGCGTGCATTCAACCTCGGTAATTCCTACGGTACGACGGTCAAGGAAGCTGTGGATGCTGCGCGTAAGGTCACGAATGTCGATATCTGTGCGGTGGATGCACCGCGCCGTGCAGGCGACCCAGGGCGGCTTGTAGCGAGCTGTGAGCGTATTCGTACCGAGCTAGGCTGGAACCCGTTGTATCCCGACATCGAAACGATTATTGAGCATGCGTACAACTGGCGCCGCGATCACCCAGAAGGCTATCGGACAAAGAAGGCCATTGCGTAAACGCTAAGCCACTCGGATACAAAGACACCCCCAAGTTGGGGGTGTTTTTCTTTGACTTACCGTCCCACTAGCCTGTGCTCCCTATCTTCATCCACTAAAAATCCACAAAATCCCGCAGGGCCACATTGCTCCGTGGGACTTTGCTCTCAAACTCTGATGGCTGCCGATTGCCATCAACCAAACACATCTTTCGCTATGCCGTTGCCGTAAGCCGGGGGCGACTGAACGCAACCCCATCCCACCAAAAATGATCAAATGGCGCACTCGATAAACGCACCGCAGCGATGTCCACCCAGTCACGGAGGCCCTGCTTGTCACGCCACTCCATCGCCGCCGCACCATCAGAAAACACAACTACGTGTTCCCCCGCGGATCGCGTCACACAAACATATCCTGGGCCATCAATGGGGCGTAACGCATACACCCAGCCTGCATCATGATTGACGTCGTACATACACCAATAATGTTGGCATCCTGGCTGATTTTCCTCAGGATGATTCATCCACTATAGGTAATTGGGCCTATCCTCAACCGTAACTCCAAGTGGTAGGATTCAGCCATGACCAGCAGTCAAAGCATCCCAAAACCAACCCGAAAGATCTATATCCCAGGGTTTGTGCCGCGCCTGCTCACCTGGTTTTTCCTGAATCCCCCACGTAAGCGGGATGCCCGGACACCGATGACAGAGCTGGGACTCGCTTACGACCGCTGGGCCCTGACCGCACCGGATGGCATCTCCCTCGATGCCTGGCATATTCCCCACACCGCCCCACGCGGCGTCTGTGTCGTCAGCCACGGCTACGCAAGTAACAAAGGTAACATGCTCCTATATGCGGAGCACTTGCATCCACTTGGCTTCTCGATCGTGATGCACGACTTCCGTGGCAATGGCGAATCCGGCGGCAAGGGAACCACCTTTGGCGTTCAGGAACATCAGGATCTGAGAGCGACCATCGCCGCCGCACGCGCCGCCTATCCCGGCCTGCCCGTCGTGCTCCTCGGTGAGTCGATGGGCGCATCTATTTCCTTAATGGTCGCAGCTGACGACCAGAATATCTCCGCTGTGATCGCAGACAGCCCCTTTGCACGCCTCGATGAACCCATCACAAAGCACCTCGAAATGGTCTTCGGTCCAAAGATTACTCAGCTAATCGCCGAACCCACATCGACCTTTGGAGCCACCGTTCTCGGTATGCACCCCTATGATGTAGCCCCAGAAGCCAACATCCACCTGATGACCGACACGCCGCTCCTGCTGGTCCACGGCACGGATGACAATCTGATTCCAGTAACCCACTCACATCGGCTCGCGACTGCCTATCCAGGCGACCCCGAACTTTGGTTTGTGGATGGGACACGCCACACGGAAATCATCCACCTGAAACCCAAAGAATACGCGAAAAAGCTGGAGACCTTCCTACAACAGATTCCAGCACCATCCAAAGATGAGCATCCTCATGGACATTAACGAAATCACGGCGGCAATCACCGCGTTCCGGGATGCGCGTGACTGGAAGCAGTTCCACACCCCAAAAGATGTCGCTCTGTCCCTCGTTCTTGAAGCCACAGAAGTCCTTGAGCTGATGCAGTGGAAGAATGGCGATGCGCTCGATGCAAAGCTTGCGGAGAACAAGGAAGCCCTCGGGGATGAGCTGGTGGATGTTCTTTACTACATCCTTCTGCTCGCCCATGATCAAGGCATCGATGTCGAAGCCGCGTTCACCCGCAAAATGGAGCGCAACGCCGCAAAGTACCCGGTGGAGCTGGCCAAAGGGTCATCCGCAAAGTACACAGAGCTGCAAGCATCGCCAGACCAACAGAGTTAGCCTAGCCGGCAGCGTGCACCACGGGACGCTCATTCGCATCCTTGACGGCCCTCCGGAGAATCTCGTGCGTCAATGGAGCAACATCTCCCTGCCCAGACAAGAGGAACTTCCCTAGAAACGCTAGTGGGCTGCTCTCAATCCAGTTGAAGTAGACGTGAGGTCGTCTGCCATTGGACATTTTGGAGACCTCAAGCAACAACGCGGCGATCGCATTTGGTACCGCGACGCCATCACAGCGCAGGACCCAGAAGCCGCTGACATCCACCCCGCGAACCACCATGTCACCGCTGAAATTGGATGCATCTTGCACATTCACTTCAAGAAATGCCCAGCGCTCCTCTTCCGCAAAGTGATGGACCCAGGCTGCCCTGCGGGATGCGACTGAGTACTCATCGACATCCTGTGTGTCCGGATGGTTGGCAATAAACCGAATCTCACCCTGCCTGGACATTTCCATAATCATCCGCCGTGCTTCGTCATCGAAATGCACTCCGGAGACACGGAGCTCAGTGACACGCCAAAGGCGGCTGATCACAGAAATGAACACGATACCGGCGATGAAGAGACTGGCGATACGGAGGCCTTCCGGGTGCTCGATGATATTGGCGATGAGGGTATAGGTGAAGATCACCGTAACGATAGAAAAGCCAATGAGCGCACCGCGCTCCTTACGCCGCCAGGCGCTCAGCGTCACCGCAACGGTTGCAGAGAGCATCAAGGCCAGAACACCGGTTGCATATGCCCCTGCCTGCGCTTCGACATCCGCCTTGAAAGCCACCGTCACCAGGAAACAGATTCCGGTAAAGATCATCACCAATGGACGCACAGCCCGCGTCCACTCAGGAGCCATCCCATAGCGTGGGAGGTACCGCGGCACGATGTTGAGCAGACCCGCCATCGCGGATGCGCCAGCAAACCAGAGAATCAACACCGTGATGATGTCGTATGCGGTTCCAAACTTATCACCAAGATAGGTGTGGGCCATGTATGCCAGCGCACGCCCATAGGCTTCGTGACCCTTTTGGAACATTTCAGGCTTGATCAGCATCGTCGTAACGGTGGAGCTGCCGATCAAGAGAACGCTCATGAGGGCAGCGGCGGCCGTAAGGAGCTTTCCAGCATTGCGAATTCTTCCCGCAGGCTCTTCTTTGTCATCGGTTGGATCGCCCTTGACGAGCGGCATCACAACAACACCCGTTTCAAACCCCGATAGACCAAGTGCCAGCTGAGGGAAGACAATTACAGCGGCGATTGCCATTTTGTCGATGCTTGGGAAGGTCTGAAAAAGGCGGGTTTGCCAGCCGGATATCAGGTCTGGATGTTGAACCAGCTGCATGATTCCCTGGCCGACGACAATACAGTTCATCACGATATAAATGGCGACGAGAGCGACTGCAATGCCGATGGCTTCATTGAAGCCCTTGAGGAAGACAGCACCGAGGAGGCCAATCAGAACCAGCGTAATGAGAACGGCCCAGTGCTCCATCCCGTGTGGCAACATCGGGTTTTCAACGATGTGCGCTGTCGCATCCGCCGCCGAGAGAGTGATCGTGATGATAAACCCTGTCGCTGCAAAGCCAATCAGAGAGAGCACAAAGAGCTTGCCATACCAATAGGGCAATAACCCGGCGAGCATCGAGATCGAGCCATCCCCATGCGGACTCGCCTTCGCGACCCGCTTGTACATCGGAAGCGCACCGAAAAGGGTTAGCAACACGAGCACCATCGTGGCAATCGGCGAAAGTGCCCCCGCCGCGAGCGCTGCAATACCTGGCTGGTAACCGAGTGTCGAGAAATAGTCAACGCCCGTCAGACACATCACCTTCCACCACGAATGCGTATGGTGGTGGGCTTCGACTTCTTTCTCCGTTTCGTAAAAGCCTTCCGGCTCTTCATAACCGGCTAAAACCCATTGACGAAGCTTTTTACTGATGCTCATTTTGACTCACTGCAGGCAATCCGCCATGCATCCACACACGCCTTTGCAAGTGTGACATCGACTTCACTCGTCACATCCCCGCCCGGCTTTGCCCCTGTCCCAACAATCACCGCAGTGGCTCCAGCGGCCGCAAGCGCTGCAGCCGTGGCTGGCGTATAGCCGCTGCCAACCGCAATCAAGGCATTGGGAACGGCAGCCCGTACGCGCTCGATGTCCGCCGTGTCCACACCAAAACCTGTCCCAGTCCCGCTTACGATCAGGCCATCCGAGAGGCCGCGGTAAACCGCATCCTTGGCATGATCCTCGATACGGATATCTGCACCACCCAGCTGGCTGGCGTGCTTGACAAAGACATCCGACCAAACGCGGATATTCGCCCCCAGCTGGGACTTGAGCAGCTGGACAGCTCGCGCTTGCCCCTGAACAATTCCCTGATCAGTAACCGCCGCCCCGACATAGACATTAATGCGTACAAACTGGGCACCCACCGCGTGGGCGATCGAAACTGCCGCAGGGCCATCGTTGCGGAGACAATTGATACCAAGCGGCATATTTGGATAAGCCGCGCGCAATGCCGCAGCACAGCGCGTCAGACAGGCAATCGTGATCGGAGGAACCGTTTCAAGGGCAAATGGGGCATCAAAGAAGTTCTCAACCATGATGGCATCCGCGCCGGCACTGACCCAGCGACCCGCCTCACGAAGCGCTCGCTCGATAGTGACATCAAGGGATTGTTCGTAGCGGACACTTCCTGGGAGCGCCGAGAGGTGCACCATTCCAACAAGAGGACTGGATGGATTCCAGAGTTTTGGCACCAGCTGCTGATTGTTCACTAAAGCCACCCTACCGGATGTAAATCCATTCGTCCAACAGGTGCCTTGCCGGGCACTTAATCATCAAGTCTAACCGTTCAACAAAAAGGCCTCCGGTAGAACCCCCGGAGGCCAACTTTATTGCTTGTCCACAGCCTAGTTCATGCGAACTGGACGGCCACCATCCGCAGCGCTCTTCCAAGCAGCCTCGGTCAGCTCAATCGTGCGTAGCCCACAGATTGGAGGCGCAGCCGGTGTGTCGCGCTCGCCACGGATGACCTGAACAAAGTCTTCATCGATGTTGCGGGTTCCCGGAATCGTCGCGCCATCCAGGGTTGTACGGACATTGTTTTCATCCACAAATGACAGGTTGCCATTGCGGTAGAAGAAGGCGCCGCGCTCGCAGTAAATCGTGATGTCTTCATGCCAGCCAACAATGGTGTCGCCGATAACGGAAATGTTTCCGATCGCACCATTGGTGAATGTCAGCGACAGCGCAGAATCGATGTCCACCGGGGTGCCCCGGTTGTCCATAAATGCCGCAACCTGTGCAACGGTCAGGCCAGTAACCCACAGAATGATGTCGACGAGGTGCGAGCCAGAATCGTTGATCTGACCGCCACCCGAGAGAGCTGGATCTTGGCGCCAGGTACCAGCAACGGCGGTTTTCCAGTGCTGACATTGCATCGCGGTCACGTAAGTAACCGCGCCAAGCGCGCCGGATGCGATTTTGTCTTTGATGATGGCAAATTGGCCAAAGGCATGGCGCTGATAGGCCAGTGCAAAGACCTTGTCATACGACTTGTTTCGCTCGAGCAAGGCGTGGGCTTCCGTGACGCTGGAGACCATCGGCTTTTCGCAGAGAATATGCTTGCCGGCATCCATCGCCGCATTCACCTGATCGAAGTGCTGGGTGTGCGGGGTGATGATCTGAACAGCATCAACATCCTCGCGGGCAAGCAGCGCTTTGTAATCCGGCGTCTCAAATGCATTCCGCAGATACGGATAAGTCTCTTTTGCGAGTGCGATTTGGCTTGGATTGATGTCACAGAGGGCGGTGACTTCGACACCCTCGATGTTCTTTAGCTGGCCCATGTGGTGGCGTGCCATGCCCCCGGAGCCGATGATGCCTATGCGTACCTGTTTGCTCATGGTTTACCTCGTGCAGCTTTGGGGCAACAATGCCCGCTGAACCACGGGCTATTTCGCAAGAGCCGGCTCTATATTCCTGCAAACATCACGGGTTTATTTGCTATTCGATGCCAGCAAACCGGCCCATTAAGCGGGCAACCGCTTCGCGCGGCTGGACATTTTCGTAGCACACCGCAAAGACCGCATCACAGACGGGCATTTCGACCCCAATCTGCTTTGAAAGGTTTCGGAGCGCTTTGGATGACTCAACACCCTCGGCGACCTGTCCGATAGAGGCCACTGCATCGGTCAGGGGCATCCCCTGCGCAAGCGCATACCCTACCCGCCAGTTTCGGCTGAGGCGGCTGCCGGCGGTCGCGAGCAGGTCTCCGACACCGGAGAGGCCATAAAAAGTGTCTTTGGATGCGCCCATCGCGACGCCAAGACGCGCCATTTCCACCAGCCCCCGCGTTAGGAGGGCAGCTTTTGTGTTGTCTCCGAAGGAAAGGCCATCTGAGATGCCGGCCGCCACAGCCAGAACATTTTTCACCGCTCCGCCGACTTCAACGCCGATGCAATCCGTGGATGCATACACGCGGAAGCGCTCTGTGCAGAACCAGCGCTGGACGGCTGCTGCCGTGTCGACATCGTGGCACGCCGCCACCGCCGCTGCCGGGATATCCTGTGCGACTTCCGTCGCGAGGTTTGGCCCACTGAGGACGACGCTACGACCGTTCCAGCCGGCGCGCTCCATCACAGCGGATGGTAAAAGCAGGCTGTCAACCTTAATGCCTTTGCTGACGATGACGGCAACGGGCCCAATATGTGACCCGAGGTTGCCATTTAGGAGATTAACAACCTGAGTGGTCATTTGACTAAGTGCGCCGGCAGGAACCGCGAAGACAATGCCATCCACATTGTCAATCGCAGCAGTCAGGTCTGCGACAATCTCAATGGTCTCCGGAAGCGGACATCCAGCAAGGTACTGGCGGTTTTCACGATGTTCCTGCAGGCGCTCAACTTGATCTGGTGAGCGGTCCCAGAGGCGTACAGAAACACCCGCGCGTGCGAGGAGCAATGCGAGCGCTGTACCCCAGCTTCCGGCACCAAGAACTGCAACGGTTTCCTGCATTGTGACCAACCCTAATCCCAGCGGATGAGCGGAAGCTCAATCGGTGATTCGGCCCTTTCGCGGCTTGGGTCCATCCGGAATCTCGCCCCGGTTGGCCCGGCAAGGGACCACGCCAGCTGTCCCGTCCAGCGGTACCAGCCATTTCCTGTTGAAACAAGCGAACCGACATCCGAGCGGACCGCATCAGCACCCAGATTGCCATCGGTTTCAATTCCGATGATGACCGAAACCGTAACATCCTCGGCGCCAATCGAATTGCCCAGATGGACATCCACAGCTGCCTCAAGCAAGCCAACTTCGCGCTCTGTCAGGCGGCCATTGACCAGTTTGACATCCGGCCATGCGGCGCGAACCCGATTCTTCCAATCAAGGAATGCCCGACCTTCGGCGCCATTGTCTGCGATCAGGCTGAGATAGCGCTGGCCATTTGGAATATACGCGCGCTGTGTGTATTCACGGACCATCCGTTCAGTGGAAAAGTGCGGGCCAAGCACCGCAATGCTCTCCCGGACCATCTTCAACCAAGCCTCTGGAATTCCATCGGGTCCGCGGTCATAGAACATCGGGACAATGTCACGCTCAAGCAACGCATAGAGGTCTTCGGCCTCGCGGCGGTCGGCCAGCTCGTGGTCATCCGGCATGTCGCCCACACCAATCGAAAACCCGAGGTCCGGGTGATACGCTTCGGCCCACCAGCCATCTAGGACGGAACAGTGCAGCGCACCATTGATGACAGCCTTCATGCCACTGGTCCCGGATGCTTCCATCGGGCGGCGAGGCGTATTGAGCCAAATGTCCACGCCTTGTACAAGATAGCGGGCCATTTCGAGGTCATAGTCCTCGAGGAAGACGACTTTTCCACGGACACCGGGCTCCTGGGTAAAGCGGACGATTTCCTGGAGGATACGTTTACCGTTGTCATCCTTTGGATGTGATTTACCCGCAAACACGATCTGAACTGGGTTTGGTCCGGCGAGGAGACGCTTGATGCGGTCACGGTCGCGCAGGATGAGATCGCCACGCTTGTAGGTGGCGAAGCGTCGCGCAAACCCGATGGTCAGGACATCCGGGTCGAGCGCGTGGCGTGCGGCTGCGATGTCATCCGCTTCCCGGCGCATCGCACGTTTCGTCAGGCGTGTTCGCGTCCAGTCGACAAGACGGCGACGGGTCGCATTGCGGACACGCCATATTTCGCCAAGATCAAGCCGATGTAAGCCTGCCGGGTCATTGAACGCATCCACGGAGTTCCATAGCGCCAGCATTTCCTCCGAGAGAAAGGTGCGGGTATGGATGCCATTGGTGACGCTGGTGATGGGGATTTCATCCACAGGATGTTCCGGCCAACCAGGCCGTGCCATTTCACGCGACACGACGCCGTGGAGCTCTGCGACAGCATTGACAAATCCAGCATTCCGGATCGCGAATACCGCCATGTTGAAGCGCTCATCCGTTTCGCTTGGGTGATGTCCACGACCGCGCACATAGTTGAGGTCAAAACCCGCCTGGCCAGCGGCATCCGCGAGGTAATGGTCGAAGAGCGAGCGTGGGAAGACATCAAATCCCGCGGGAACTGGCGTGTGGGTCGTAAAGACATTTCCAGCCTTGGAGATGGTTGCAGAGAGATCAGATGGCCATTGATGCTCTTGAACACCCTGGCGAATACGCTCGAGGGCCAGAAACGCGCTGTGCCCTTCATTCATATGGCAGACGGTCGGGCGAAGACCAAGGACATCGAGGGCGCGGAGGCCACCAACGCCTAGGAGGAGCTCCTGCTGGATGCGGGTTTCCTGATTGCCACCGTAGAGGTTGCCGGCAATCCACTTGTCGGACTCATTGTTTTCAGGAACAAAGGTGTCGAGGAGAACGAGCTGCATCCGGCCGACATCTGCAATCCAAACCCGGCACCGCACACTGCGATACGGGAGGGTGACATCGATGGTGTGCCCGGTGTCACGCAACGGAAGGTCTTCTGGATGTACGGGCGGGTAGTTTTCAACCTGCCAGCCATTGTTATCGATGTCTTGGCGGAAGTAGCCTTTACGGTAGAGGAAGCCGACGGCGGTGAGCGGGATGCCGAGGTCACTGGATGCTTTGCAGTGATCACCAGACAGTACGCCTAGTCCTCCGCTGTAAATGGGCAAACATTCAGCAATACCAAACTCAGCCGAGAAATAGGCGATGCGATAGTCATCTGGGATACCGGATGGCTTATTTGTATCCCACCAGGTTTCGCCGGAAAGATAGGTTTCCAGTGCTGCTGCAGCAGTATCCAAGCGTTTCAGAAAGGATGTATCAGCGGCAAGTTCCTGCCAGCGCACGGCTGGCGTGGTTCGCAGGAGGCGCACCGGGTTGTGACCACTCTCCGCCCACGCAGCGTGTCCACCAATACGCTCCCATACGGCGCGCACCGCTGGGTTCCACGACCAATAAAGGTTGTTAGCCAGCTTCGGGAGAGCGCTCAGGCGCTCAGGAAGACGGAGTGGGATTGCGACACGTGTGGATGTGGAAAGCATGTAGCAAGTATATCTGCCAACATTTCACGGGTTTAGCTGATTGCCACGAAAAAAGCCATACCGATCATGGTATGGCTTTTCAAAAGTTCGTTCATCGACGCTGTAAGACTAGTCGTCCCAGGGGCTTTTGGTGTTTAGCAGGATGATTGGCGAACCAAAGGCCATGAACCATCCAGACATAATGCCAAGGCTCTCCTGCCACGAATGGCTGACAGCCCAGTCTGCACGGCTGCAAAAGAAGCAAAGGGCAATACCGGCCAACGTACCACACCACATCATTAGTGCGCGCAGCGGCCAAGGAATTCGTTCCAGCAATCCAATCATGACATTCTCCGTTTACAGTAAACCCCCCGGACACAGGGTTTGTCAATTCTCAGCGACATAGAATCCGCCATTTGACGGCTACAACTTTAGCCCATTGCTAAGGAGTGACCGTCAAGATCACCGTCTTAGATGTTGCTCCAGTCGTCGCCATCAACGTCACCCCAGTGCTTACGGGCACAATGCTAGTCGGGATGGAAAAGCCTACCGTCTTTGTGCCTGCAGGAACGACAATCGTTGCGGGCAACGAAACACTCGCATCCGAGCTCGTAAGCGTCACCACCACGCCACCCGCCGGTGCCATCCCGGAAATATTGATGCGGCCAGCAATGGTTTTGCCACCTTGCACGGTTGAGGTGGACAGAAGGAAGACTGTCACGACCGGAGCCAACACTCGAACGGTACCCACTTTACTCACCGCTCCGGTGGTCGCCGTGATGCTTACATTTGTATCCGCAACCACAGCAACCGTCGTTACCGGAAAGGACACATTGGTGGCGCCAGCTGGCACGACAACCGATGCTGGAACCATCGCGATACTCGGCGCAGCACTCACCAAGGAAACGGCTGTGCCACCATCCGGTGCCGGCCCCGTCAATGTAACCTTACCTGTCATCGAGGAACCGCCAGCCGCACTCGCAGGACTGAAGGACACAGCCAGAATAGATGCCGGCTTTATCGTCATCGTAAATGTCTTGAACGCCCCATTCAGACTGGCCTTCCAAGGGACAACAGTCTCAACGGAGACCACAGGCAGCGTTGCAGAAAAGGTTGCCGAGTCAAGCCCGGCATTTATGAGGACGGTCGCAGGTGCGATGATTCCAGCAAGGCCATTCGTGATGTTGACGATACACCCGCCATCCGGCGCTTTGCCCGTGAGCTTTATCGTTCCGGTAATGGTCGTACCGCCCACGGGGGAGCCACTTGGAAACCCGATCGACAACACGCGCGGGGCTAAAACCCTAAGCGTTCCGACAACGGATAGTGCACCAGTAGTGCCGGTTACGACCACATTTGTATCGACTCCCGTCACGAGCGTCGATGCTGTGAAGACCGCAGTGGTCGCATTTGCTGGGACTGTTACTGTGGCAGGAACGCTGACAAGTGGGTTCGCACTCATTAATGTCACAACCATCCCGCCAACCGGCGCCGGTGATTGCAATGTGACCACCCCTGGGGTCGATAAGCCTCCCGTAACACTTGATGGCGCAAAGGTCACCGACCGGATGACAGGCGCGGCAATCACTAGCGTGCCAGACTTTGTAACGCCGTTTACAGCAGCACGAATCGATGCGCTGACATTAGAAACCACTGGCCTCGTGGTAACGGTAACCGATGCCTTTGTCGCTCCAGCTGGGATTGTCACAGTCGCCGGGAGAGTGGCATCTGGGATGGATGTGCTCAGGTCGACCACGACGCCACCGACTGGCGCAGGCGTCTCGATCGTAACCGTTGCAACGGATGATCTCCCACCGGCAACCGATGCAGGCGAGAGCGTCACAGACACTGGGGCTGGCCCGCGTACGGTCAGCGATGTCGTAACCGTCACGCCATTGTTGGTCGCGCTCAACGTCGCTGTCGCATTGCTTTGGATTGATGTCGTTGCAACGCTGAACGTTGCTGTCGATGCCCCAGCCGCAACCGTCACGCTTACCGGAACCGTTGCCGCAGCCAGGTTGGATGAAAGATCAACGATGCGTCCACCCGTAGGAGCCGGGCCGGAGAGCGTCACCGTGCCGGTCGCAGTGTTCCCACCAAGAACCGATGCCGGCGAAACCGTCACGCTCGCCGCAACCGGAGCGACCACTGTAAGTGTGACCGATTTGCTAACCGTGCCCAGCGTTGCAGTGATAGCAACATCCGTGTTGGTTGCAACCGCGGATGAAACCGCATCCACATTTACGCTAGTTGCGCCTGCAGGAACGGTGGCCTGTAACGGCAGGCTGACGATCGCGGAGCTTGCACTCGATAGGGTTACTGTCGTCCCACCCGTCGGCGCCGCGCCATCGAGCTGAACACGCACCGATATCGTGGAGCCTCCCGTGAGAACTGTCCTTGATGGCACCAACGATGACAATGCCGCAGCCTTAACAACGACACCTGCCGTCTTAGACACGGCACCGAGGGTGGCAGTCGCCGTAACGCTGACATCCGCCGCGACAACACCGGATGTGACCAGAACATCACCGGATGTCGCGCCAGCAGCAATCGAAATGCTCGCCGGGACTGGGAGTGCATTGGTGTCTGTGGATGTCAATGCAACGGAAGTCCCCCCGCTTGGCGCAACGGATCCAAGATTTGCCGTCAGGCGAATTTGCTTACCACCGATGACATTTGCTGCGCTTGCAACCAGCGTCGAGAGTACAGGTGGGTTGACTGTGAGGGTTGCGGTCTTGCTAGATGCTCCCATGGTTGCCGTAATGATGGGTGAGACGGCGCTTGCAACGGCGGTTGTGGTGATGGTGAACGTCGCCGATGTGGCACTTTGCGCAACGCTCACTGTTGCCGGAAGGGTGGCTGCGGCATTGTTGGATGCGAGGGTAACAACACTTCCCCCAGCCGGTGCGGGTCCGGTAAGCGTCACTGTTCCAGTGGAGGATGCGCCTCCAGCAACCGAAGTAGGATTTAGTGTCACGTTGCTGACAGCTAGGGTTGTACTCAGCCGAAAGCTCTCGATGTGGGTTCGCCATTGGTTGTTCGTACCGATGGTCATTCCGACAACCCAGAACAAGCCATCATCGGAAGGATCGGAATCGATGCCGAAGTAGTCTCCCCAGCGGTAGAGCGAGTAGTTGTTTCCTGCGCTTGTGGAAAGTGTGGATGGCGTGCCTACGGTGCCAGCGGGGTCTGTCGGGACACGCCCGGCCACCATCACCGAACCAGCATTTGTGGAACTCAAATGGCTGAACGTCAAGCCGATTTCACCCGCTGCGTTGCGCGTAACCATCCCGTATGTGTAGTCCCGCGTCGAATCGGCGATATTGCCCGATTGCGTCACAGCGGGGTTGGTCCCGGATGTTGGCCAGCCATTGGTGGCGATGTCATACCAGCGCACTGCGACACGGCTGTTGATACCGACGGCGTGGGATGTGACCAGTTGGCCATTCCGCCAGACGGCGCCATAAAGGCGACCATCCCCGCCATCCACCGCCTGCCCGCTCGTGCTAGAGGCTGTCGCCGGCGGATCCACCCAAGCGGCTACCGCCTGCAGGCGCGTAACCAATGTTGGTGTCGTGGTGATGTTCCGAATGGCCACCATTTTGTGGAAGTTGTTATTAAAGGAACCGATTCCGTAGAGCACGGATGTCGTTTCGCCCAGCATTTCGGCATACTGGATCGTGATGATCTGGTTGTCCTGAAATGTGGTGGTGTTTGCAGTGCCACCTGAACGAACCGATGCGGATGGCAGAACAATGCTTGCTGTCGTACGCCAGACATTATCAGCAAAGCCAAACATATTGCCGCTGATGACATAGCCATCCTGGTTGTAGCCAAAACCCGGATAGTCCAACCAGCAGTCGACTCCGCCAACGGTCAGCGCACCTTCGAGGCGATAGCGGTGCCAGGTTCCATTTGGATCACCATCATCCGAGATGGCCACCAGTACCTTGCTGATCTGCGGGCTTGTGCTTTTCTCAAGGACAATCATCACGTAGCGGTCATTGAAGCGATCGTAAATGACCTTTGGGTCGAAGAGCATCGTCGCAACAGCAACGCCGTTGAAGAGGGTCTGAAAGGTTTGTTCCAGCTGCTTTGTACCGGTTCTTGTATAGATGGCAAAGGAGCTGTTGACGACTTCCACGATATGGGATGACCCAACAGCGATGTCGGCATCCGGCGGATACCAACCATTCATCGTCATCCCGGCAAATTGCGCTCCGGGGTTAACGGTCGCAGAAAGCTTATCGATTGCCCCAACAGGTAAGTTGGACTTTTCGCCTCCGGGGAGCGGCTTTCGGACAGGGTTTTCGGGGGGTGTTTGCAGCGGTATGGGGCGTGTGTCGATCGCGGGAAAGAAAGACCGGGTATCGATGTCGGATGCTTGGATACCTTGTTCCGTCTTTGTAGCCGGGATGACAGTGTCTTGTACTTTGAGCTGAGCAGACGCTGGGCGCAGGGCCAGACTGAGCAGCAGTCCAAATCCGATGATGGTTTTCCAAGTCAACATACGCATCCCCTGTTATGTAACGCCTAAATTACTAAGAGCCATTACGTGCCGTTGCAAACATCTTACCTATGAATAACATCATCGGTAAACAGTCAAGTACGCAACAGGAGGTGTGTAAAAGACATCAACTCAATCAGAGCCAGTAACAAGAAAGTTTTGTTTTGTTTAGGGGATGGCGTTACAGCGTCGAGCCGTCGTCGATGTCAAATTCGAGCGCCAACGCATCCACATCTATCAATTCATCAAACTCATTCGGATCCGTCTCGGGCTCCAGCTGCTTTGCCATCGCCTCATTGACCTGCGACGCAATCGTCGGCATTTCCGTCAAAAATGGACTTGGTCCAAGCGCCTTATCGTTGTGATACGTCGGCCACGACATCACCAGCCACTCCTTCGCACGCGTCACCGCGACATACGCCACGCGACGTTCTTCATCGAAGGAATCTGCAGTACATTCGCCATCGATGTACCGAAGGCACCTATGGTGCGGCAGGATCAAGAACGCAAAGCCAATCACATGCACAAGCCGCCATTCGAGGCCCTTAGACTTATGAATGGTCATGATTTGCACGGCATCCATGGCACGCGCAGACTCCCCGAACTTACGGAGT
>Ga0255111_1000157_pt1 | contig 20484 bp, 14 predicted proteins | sample Law_Yuk_RepA_8h_FD_188472 | JGI IMG/M metagenome (GOLD analysis project Ga0255111, IMG submission 188472) | Freshwater microbial communities from St. Lawrence River, New York, United States - Law_Yuk_RepA_8h | ecosystem: Environmental > Aquatic > Freshwater > River | place: USA: New York... | reverse complement strand
AGCATTCCAGACGCCGTAGGAAACCTTGATAACATCCGCATCACCGCCGCCAGAGATCAGCAGGTCATTCGCCGCCTGAACATCAAGGAATTCAACATCAACCTGAGGAGCATTTATTTTCCCAAGCATCCACCCGGCAAACACCCAAACATCATTTGGACACGGCGAAATCACAAGTTTCATTTCCTGCTACCATTTCCAAGCGCGATCACAAGCTCAGCCGTACGGTCGACTGCTCCCGGTTCTCCCAGTGCATCCCGAACACCGCGCAGCCCTTCTTTCATCCGGAACAGCCACTCGGGATCTAATAGCAAGAGCACGGTTTCAGCAGCGATTCCATCCGCCGATGCCGCATCCTGCAGCAACTCTGGACAAATCTGCGTACCGGCAATAAGGTTTGGTAACCCAATGTGCGCTGGTAAGCGTTTCTTCATCAAGCGATATTGCCAAAGTCCCGACTTTGGAAGTTTGTACACAATCACCATCGGGGTCCCAAGAATGGCCGCCTCAAGGGTCACCGTTCCACTCACACAAACCGCAACATCCGCCATTTTTAGGACATCAAATGTCGCATCCTCGACGATTACCAACGGCAGCATATGTGTGCTTCGCGTTGAGCGTTCCAGATGCCATGGCTGGCTCGGACCAGCACCCTTGGATGCACCTGCCGTCACATGCACGGGTGTCAGCACTGGACCCGAATTCCTAGAAGGGGCATCGTCAGAATGCAAGGCGCGATTTTGAGCCCGCTTATGGGCATCCAAAACCGCATTCTGGACCCGCTCACGGTCAATCGTTGGAGCAAGGCCAAGCAGAAACTGCACGCCCGGAACCCGCTCGGCCATTTGATATGCAGCATCCAGCATGACCGGCAGCAGCTCTCCGAGCTCCTGCTCCCGGCTTCCGGGCAGCAATGCAACGACGGGTCGGTTCATGTCGAGCCCCCATCGGGATGTCGCTGCAATATCGGTCATATCGGAAGTCACAAAATCAAGGAGAGGATGTCCAGTGAACGTAGCGTTGACGCCAAGCCGTTGGAGCTCACTCGCATTCCAGCGAAATGGACTTGAGACGGCATCCGTGCACGCACCTAGCGAACTCCCGGAAAGCGTCTTGCGCCAGGAACCGGGCGGCATCCAGGCAAGGATGCGGGTCTCTGGAAGCTCCTTGCGTACCCAGGGACATAAACCCGTGACCGGTCCAAAGCCATAGTGAAACGCACCGGCATCGATTGCAACAAGGACATCCGGACGCCGCTCGCGCATCGCCGTAAAAACCTTACGCCTTGCTGCGAGAATTTTAGGAAGGAGGGGGAGGACGCCTCCGATTCCGATTGCCCCAAACCGGCTGGTGTCGACAAGGACATCCACACCGGCGGCTTGCATCGCGGTTCCGCCTACCCCCCAGATTTGAATATCCGGGAGCCGAGCCTTTAACCGTCGGGCAAGCTCACCAGCAACCTTGTCACCACTCGCTTCGCCGGTTGTGATCGCTATTTGCATCGGTTGGCCTTAGCGGCGTGGACGGTCATCCTGCCGGCCCGATGAGCCCTTTGACACGCGCTCAACAAACGCGAGCAGATATTCCAGCGCCTCGATCTGCGGCAGCTCACTTCGAATCTGTTCAATCGCCTGTGCCCGGTTCATCGAGCTACGGTAGAGAAGCTTGTAGGCATCACTAATCGTGTTCCGATCCTCCTGCAACAGACCAGTGCGCCGAAGTCCAATCGCATTGATGTCAAGAACATCCGCCGGACGACCATCCGCCAGCATAAACGGTGGAACATCCTGAACAATCTTGGAATACGCACCAAGCATCGCATACTTGCCCACGTGGACAAACTGGTGGATGCCGACCATGCCGCCAATCACGACATTGTCTTCAATCGTGACGTGTCCGGCAAGTCCCGCATAGCTTGAGAGCATGTTCCGGCTGCCGATTTGGCAGTTATGTCCGACATGGACGTATGCCATGAGGAGGTTGTCATCTCCAACGACGGTGTTATTACCTTCGCCTGTGGCGCGATGGATCGTCACGTATTCACGCAGCTGAACGCGGTCCCCCACGATTACACCGGTGGACTCACCTTTGAACTTGTGGTCCTGCGGAGGGCCACCAAGAACAACGCCCGCTTTAAGAACACAGTCCTCACCAATCGTTACATTTTCTTCGAGGACGACATGTGCGAAGAGCTCGGTATTGGTGCCGATGGTGCAGTTTGGGCCGATGACACAAAAGGGACCGATTTTGACTCCATCGGCGATTACCGCGGACTCATCCACGATGGCAGTCGGATGTATCACAGCGCTCATTCGGCAGCCTCCCGATCCTGAGTTGCCAGAGCGAACACGATTTCCGCCTCACAGACAACCTTGCCTTCAACGCTTGCAGTGCCCTTAATCCAGCCCATCGGCCCGCGCATTTTGGTGACTTCGACTTCGACCAAGAGGACATCTCCCGGAACGACCGGACGGCGGAATCGTGCTTTATCGATGCCGGCGAGGAGCGCGAGGCGGCCTTCATATTCAGGGCAAAGAAGGAGGCTAATGCCTGCGACCTGCGCCATCATTTCAAGCTGAAGAACGCCGGGCATGATGGGATTTCCAGGGAAGTGTCCCGTGAAATGCGGCTCGTTTACGGTTACGTTTTTAACAGCCTTGATGCTAACGCCAGGTTCAACTTCCAGCACACGGTCGACTAGGAGGAATGGATAGCGATGCGGCAATATGCGCTGCAATATGCGAATATCCAGAGGTTTGGTTAAGTCGATGTCCATCGTATCCTACTTTCTCATCAGCGCAGACAGTGTGCGTGCCGCGGTTACATTCAACCCGTGACTGGGGCGAACCGCCACAATCTGAGCCAACGGGAGCCCTCCACAGAGGCCTAAATCCCCTACAACATCCAGTAATTTATGCATCGCCGGCTCTTCAGGCATCCGAAGTGGCCCAGCGTAGCCTGCTTCTTCGACGACAACACAGTTCTCAAGAGTTCCGCCGCGGCCAAGCCCAGCCGCAAGCAATGCATCCACTTCCCGCCGGAAACCAAATGTCCTTGCAGGTGCAACCGTGTCGCGAAAACACGTCGCTCCCGGTACCCACCGCGCCGCCATCGTGCCTACAACTGCATCCGGAAACTGTACGAGCACCGACAATGTTGGTTCGGCTGCCGGATAGATACCAATGAATGCACCATTGGCTCCAGGGACTTCAATTGCATGTGGAATCTCATACCACGTCGGGTTTTCATCCACGAAGCCAAGGTCTGCCAATGCATTCATCCAAAACAGACTGGCGCCATCGCCGATCGGCAACTCTGGACCATTAAGGTTCACATCCAAGGCGGTAACACCAAGCGCCGTACAGGCAGCGGAGAGGTGCTCAACCGTAGATACACGTACAGAGCCGTTACCAATAACCGTACAGCGGGTTGTCTCAGTGACATGCTCCGGCGCAAGCGTGATGCTTCCAGACTCCGTATGGATATGTATTCCAGGTGTGGATGCAACGCTAAGGGTCACGCGTGCGGATGCGCCGGTGTGGATTCCCACACCGTCAAGGGTGATGGATGTTGTCACGCGTCCGTTTGCCCGAGCTGTGCTTCAAGGGCTGCGATTCGCGCAATAAGGCTGGCGACCTGCTTCTGAAGATCCGGTCCATGCATCATCGATGCATAGGCGCGCATCGTGTCACGGTGCGGACGTGCCGGGCTCCCCGACACAAATGTGCCCGCAGGAACATCACGGAGAACAGCGGATTGCGCACCGATTACCGCGTGCGCACCGATTTTGACCTGCTCCTTGACGCCAACTTGACCGGCAATGATGACATTGTCAGCAATCTGCACACCGCCGCCGAGGGCGACCTGTGCAACGATTAGGACATCTTCACCGACCTGACAGTTATGTCCAATGTGCACCATATTGTCGAGCTTTGTGCCATTTCCAATTCGAGTGGCTCCGGTTTTAGCCCGATCAATGGTCACATTCGCACCGATTTCGACATCTGAGCCGATGATCACGTGTCCAATTTGTGCCACTTTACGGTGATGACCATCAACTTGGAGGTAGCCAAAGCCATCCGCCCCTAGGACAGCACCGCTGTGTACGATGGTTCTCGCACCGATCAGCGTTCCGTGGAGCACAGAAACATTTGGATGAATGACAACACCATCAGCGATTTCAACATCGGCGCCGATATAAGCCAGTGGGAATATTGTGACGTTGTTGCCGATACGAACATTGGATCCGATGACTACATTTGCACCGATGGCGACATTCTCGCCAACGGTTACGCCTGATTCGAGGACAGCCGTTTCATGGATTGAGCGTTCGACCTGAACAACAGGCGCGAAGAGATCGAGTAGCTGCGTAAAAGCGAGACGCGGGTTGTCGACGGTGATGAAGACTTTTGCACCCACGCCAATGGCTGGGCTCAGAGCAACGACATCGTGCCGATTGGGAACGAGAATCGCACTGGCTCCGCTCGCGTGAGCATCCCGGATGAACTTATCGGACTCAGCAAAGGTGATGTCGCCGGTTTGCGCATCTTTGATCGATGCCACACCGACAATTTCAATATCAGGGTCACCGAGAACGGCGCCCTGTACAAGACTGGCTAACTCACCTGCTGTACGCATTTGCATTTCCATCACCAAATAAACCGTCGCTCCCTGATAAGAGCAGCTTTCATAAACTGCGTCTTATCGGCACGTGCCGAAGAGCGATCGAACACCGCAATCCAGCCATTCCGTCGTGCGGTGTCCTGAACATAGTCAGCCACTTCACGGCGAATCCTCTGTCGGTAGCCCGTATCTGACACGTCAAATACACGCTTCCGCGATTGTCCTGGCGTCATTGCCGATGTCCGATGCCGAAGCACCGGTTTGGACGAACCAACATCCCCCATTGCAGTATCGGCAGTTGAGAGGATTCTCTCAACCACATCACCGACTTCCTGCTGCCTCACCGCTGACTTGACATCTACCGGTACTGCGGATTCCGCGGAATCCAACCGTTGCCGAAGGCGTGTCGCCGCGGTGTCTTGGACAGCTTTCATCGCTGAAGTCTGCCCTTCCACGACCTTAGACAACTGATCATCACGAATAGTCGCAAGTCTTTGTATTTCTTTTTCTAGAGCATTCCGAACAATCTCTGCCCGGCTCCGCACATAGATTGGCCGCTCGCCGCGAGGATAGGTGACCACAACCTTTAGGGTGCCATTAGCGGACTTTTCGATGTGCGCCGTGGTTCCAACGAAGCGCGCGCGTTCGGATGCCGCGACATCTGCGGGGAGTTCTGGGACGGTTTGGTCTGCAAGCACTGCAGCTTCACTAGCCATTGCGACTTGGAGCAGCCCGATAGCACCATCGGAAATGTAATCCGGAAAGATCGCTTTCTGTGCCTTTGTAACGAACTCAGCTTCTTCCAGCGCGAGTTGTTGGCGTTCTTCAACTTCAATCCGTGTCCGGAGGGTATTCAGGGTGGTTTGCCGTGCGGTTTCCGTTTCCTGTCGAACGCGGCGCAGGCCTGCTACTCCGGATTGCTCAAGGACTGCACGTGACTCAGTGAGGTCATTTGTGAGCGTTTTGGCACGGTTATCCCAGGCCTCAGCAGTGAACTCGGAGACAGATTCACCCGGTGAAATCAAACCTTGTGCCGGGAGGCTGAGAGTTACTGTGCGCCGGGTGACTGGTTGAACGGTTGATAACAGGCTGTCTAAATCAACAAACACCCGGATGCCAGTGGCATCCGGTGTCTGTTTACATGCAGCCGTGGAAAGTGCGATTAGGCACGCCGCCAGCAGCTTACTTCTGGAGGACTTTAAGGACATCTGCCGTGATATCCAGCGATGCATAAATCACAAGTCCGGAGTCGAACACGAGTGCAAGGTTCTTTTCCTTGGCAACTTGCGCTACGACTTCACGTACCTTGACGGCAAGCTGCTCTTCGAGCTCAGCGGCTTTGACATCCACGCGCTTTTGAAAGTCATCCCCAACGGCCTGCAGAATCGCTGCGCCATCTTGCTGTGCCTGTGCAAGCTTCTGCAATTCCTGCTTTTGCTCAGCGGTTGGCGTGACGGTCTGATCGAGCCGCTTCGCAGCGCCCTGCTTCAAGTCTGCCTTGCCAACCAAAGCCTCGATGCGCTTTTTGTCAGCATCGGATGGCTGAACTTTCTCATACAGCGCCGCCAATTCCTTGATTTCATTGGCATCCAGGAAGACAGCATTCGCATCCTTCATCTTTTGGAACACAGAGAGAAGCTGTTTTGAGATTTCAGCGAATTTCGCATCGAGCTCAACCTTCATCTTGGATTCCTGGGCGCAGCGTCGAAAGTTCACGATACCAAACTGCTGTGCCTGGGCATGGGATGCTTGTTGTGTGCTGATGATGGTGCCGGTTGCGAGCAACAATGCGCCGAAAAGACGAGCAGTGGTTTTATAGCCTGTGAAATTCATGATTCCTAATACCAGTTCCTAGAATGTCTGTCCAATAGAGAAGTGGCTCCTGCCGGTACCCTTCTGATCAAAGCCGTAGTCGAGGCGAATCTTACCGATTCCACCAATGGTGATGCGAAGACCGAAGCCTAAGCCCCATTGTGGCTTGAATTGTGAATGCTGGTCAAACCCCGGGATGTTCTCACGGTTTACATCCATCGCGTTCCATGCATCACCGACATCCGCGAAAATGACACCGCCAAGCGGGTTGTCTTTTCCAAATGGAATCCGCAGCTCATTTGAGAACAGGAATGTCCGGTTACCCCAGAAGCGGTCATTAAAGTAGCCACGCAGGTTGTCTGGTCCACCCATGAAGAACTGTTCTGAGAAGGAAATATTACCCGTCGCGATACCGATAAGCAGACGGGATGCCAACACTCTCCGGGTATCGGTCAAATTCTGACGGGGCTTTTCGAGGTTTGTGTACTTACGCACATCGAATATCAGCTTCGAAAACGCACCGGATTGCGAGCGTGTATCGATGAGAACTCGTGGGACATTGGGTGTTGCGGTTGAGCTGATGAAATCCGGGTTGAGGCGTGGTTTCTGGAAGTTGAAGCCACTTGAACCAACTTCGATACTCGGGCTGAAGAAGAAGCCCTTCGAGGGATCCTGTGGGTTGTCGACACGGTTGGATGTCAATCCAAACGTCAATGCAGAAACATCACCGTTCTGAATCAGCGCTCCTCGAAGGTTTTGAATCTGATCATTCGTCAGTGTTTCGTAGTTGACTTGGAGGTTGTTCGCTTGAATCAGCTCCGTTCGGGCCGAGACAAATCCACGGGTAAAGCGGTCGGCCGTCAGTGGTCTTGAAAGGCGTGCGGATGCACCTTCACGTTGTTCGTAGTACTGATTGTTCGACAAGCCTTGCGTCAGCGAACCTGTCATGATCCGGTTGAAGCGGAAGTTGAGGCGGTTATACAGGCTGGCCGAGAGGCTGGTGTTCTGTTTATCAAACCACGGCTCGGTAAAACCAAGTTCGTACGAGTTCTGTGCGACGCCACCAGAAATGGTCCATGCGAGGTTTAGGCCTCGGCCCTTCCCCTGGAGGTTTTGCTCATCAAAGTTGAGCGTACCGAACAGCCGCTGCTGCGCCGTGTACCCCAATGATATTCCCGCCTGCGCTGTACGCTGCTCAGGCATCGTAAACGTGACCTTGACCTTGCCGACCTCAGAGCCGACCTCGGGGTTTTCAAAGCGTGGCGATTGAAAGATGTTCAGTGCGAGCAGACGTGTCAGGTCATCGTTGAGAAGCTTGAAGTTTAGCGGATCGCCCGGCTTGGAGCTTAGCTCACGTCGAACAACAAAGTCTTTTGTCTTGCTGAGCCCGGTGATTGCGATTGATTCGATAACGGTTTCGAGCAATGGGACGGTCAGGGTCCCAGTCTTTGGATCGAACTGGTAGCTCTCGGTAACGACGATGTTGAAGCCTTGCTCATCGTAGTAGCGGCGTACCTTGGTGATGTCTTCTGCAAGAGTCTTGGTATTGAGGACATCGCCAGGCTTTGTCTGCAAAAGTGGAAGCAGCTTTGCATTTGTTATTGAGCGGTTTCCAGAAAAGACAATATTGCCGATGACCGGGTTTTCGACGATCTCAAAGACAACCTTGACTTTGCGATCAAGCGTATCTTCTGTCCGTGCATAGACTTCCGCATAGAGACCCTTTTCACGCAGAGCTGCCCGAGCCTTTGTAAAGGCATCATTGGAAAATGGTTGCCCTTCACGCACGCCGGCATTACGGATCACGAGGCGCGCGGATTCATCGTTCGTGCGCACCAGTCCCGTGATGACAATATCAGCGACAGGGCGTGTATCCTGAGTGAAACCAGGTGCCGCCAGCGCGATTAATGCACTCGAAATTGCCAGCCGTCGTACCATATGCATCCTTTTACGATGTCCCTTGACATCATTTGTCCTGTTTTCCCAATCCTGCAATATACGGGTCAAGCCGCAGCTTGATTTTCAATCTAGCCCTATGCAGCCGAGTCTTGACTGCAGGTACCGTTAGCCCGCTAACCTGTGCCACTTCCTCATAGGACATATTCTCCCACACGGAAAGCACGAAAACGTCCCTGTACTCCGGCGATAGCGCATCCACCGCATCCCGCACAAGCGTATCAAGTTCCTTATCCAAAAACAGCCGCTCCGGCAGCGCAGACCAGTCTGCGACATCCCGTGCCATTCCATCCTCATCATCCGTGCCGAGTGGAGAATCCAGGCTGAACGATTCCCGTCCCCTCCGGCGATCCCGAACCTTGTACCAGTTCTTTACATTGTTATAGGCGATTTGGTACAGCCACGTAAAAACGAGTGAATCTCCCCGAAACTTCCCCCACGATCGCCATGCATTGACAAACGTCTCCTGCATGATGTCAGCGGCATCCTCAGGGTTACCAACCATCCGCAAAATAAAGTTGTAAATCCGAACTTCATGGGCCCGATATGCTGCTTCGAAGGCACGACGCTTCCGCGCCTCTGCCCCCCAGAATGGATAGCGTTCCGGGTATTGCTCCGGTGCAGCGTTCTGGTCGTCCAATGTTTCACTACCTTGGACGTTTCTCGCACCGAATGGTTTCGTGGCAATTCGCTTCCAGAACGGTATAGCCAGATCCAGCTGTATTTGGCATCAATAGTTGACCGTTCCCCTGATGAAAAACAAGGTGTCCCGTTGGGTGCTTGTTTGTGCTGCTCCGAGCAGGAAGCGAGGCTGATAGCGACCTCTGGTTCGGAATGTAAACAGCTCATAGTTGACACCATAGCTGTATGGCAGCTGACGTCCTGCCTGACTCCGGGTAGAAAGGCTTCGTGTAAGGTCGACACTAAACTTGTCAAATGGCTCATCAAACCGGCGGACAACCCGGAACGTCGCCAGCCCGTCCGTGCCGTATGTGACATCAAGGGCATCTAGGCGAAACGTATCGCGCACACTGTTCGTGATCGGCGCAAACACGCTCGGCACAAGGCCAGCCTCAAAGATTCGGTTACCAAATTCGCGTACTGCCTGGTCTGTATCACCACTGGCAATAAGGTCAAACTGACGCCTTGCGCCCAATAAATCAACGATCTGGTTGCGGGTTAGACTTGGCTCGGCATCAAGGGAGAGGAGCTGGAGAATCTCCGTGCCTCCCACGGCCCCGATGTCAACGACACCCGTAAGCTTTGCGAGAACCCGGTACGTCTGCGATGTGGATGCGCCTGTATTCGCAAGCACTGGATTTGCGAACCGTGAATCGACGGCCCGTGTACCGTTACTGTCAGCAACTCCAGTGATACGCCCCTCTGCGATAACACCAGCAAGCGTTGCTGTGGAATTGAGCTTCGACCAGTTGACAAGGACATCCCCTCCTCGGTTTATATCCAGACGCGCCAGCGGGTACCGTAGCTGCCCACCCGTGGTGATGAGGTTTGCCACAACGGTCGTGTCGACCAGGCTTCCGCCCACCGTTACATCGCCGCGACCACGTAGCTCAAGGCCTGTTGTAGTGCTCGCAAACAGAATCGCGCGGGCATCCGTGGCGAGCTTTATTCCAAGCTTCCACTGTGGATTTACGGTAGCTGTTTTCGCACTTCCACCTGGAACGCTTGGCCGCGGCACACGGAAAATGGCATCCCTTACTTGGAGCGGCTGGTTCTCATCTGTTGAAAAGATAGGGTTTAGGATGTCGCCGGTGATGCGGATAGTGCCATCTACTTGAGCGCTAAGTGCCTCGCCAAGACCATTCGCGCCCTTCAAGTCCTTCACTTCAAGCCAGGCGGTAAGGTTATTGATCTCCGGCCGTAGCGCGGTGGCAACGATGTCAAGTTTGTATTGTCCGCGCAGGCGTGCGACCGGCTGGTTTGCCTCTGCCTTTTGGAAAAGCCGCGTGAAGTCCTCCAGATTGTCCAGCTGAACGAAGCCGGTGAGTTTTGCGGCTCCCCCGGACAGTTTTGGCTGGGATGGAGGTGATGCGAGAAGAATCTCTCCTCGGGTAACCGTTGCCCTGTTTCCACTGAGACCAAATGCAACATTGCCTGACTTTAGAGCACTGACCATTTGACGCTTGCTCACTTGCGATGTCAGTGCAGCGCTGACATCGGTGAGGGACACACTCCCGCCCAGCATCGGCTTGTTCAGCGTCCCGGCGACGGATACCGACCCGTTGAGTTCTCCTGAAATGTCGATTGACTTCCACTGGAGCGCATCCGCCAGCGTCTTCATCTGGACTTTGTTTGCAGTCATCGAAAGCTCATCAATCCGCTTATCGGGAAGGATGCGCATTGCTTCTAGGCTAACCGGTACACCTGCCTTTAATTTGATTTCCTGCTCGTCATGCTTTGCAAAGGCTTCATCCACAAACAAGTAAAGATCACCGGATGAACCCGCCTCGAGGCGTGCATTAACCCGGACAACATCCAGCTTAATCTTGTCTTTGGCTGGCGTTTCCCAAGTCATGTCATTGCCATCAATGGTGCCTTGGACCTTCGGTTTTTCGGTCGTCCCTTTAGCGACAATCGTTATACTGTCGAGCTTACCGACCAGAGGAACATCGCCGATGAATGGCTTAAAGAGGTCCATCGATGGCTGAATGGACTCAAACACCAGGTCCATTCCGTAGCTCTTATCCGTTGAGCCTTCGGGAAGGCGCAAGGTTCCACGGCCTGTGATTACAGATTGTTCAGAATCAAGGGATGCATCCTTTATCGTCCAAACGCGCTCCTCAAGTTTGGCTTCGAGGCGTAAGCGGTCAAACTTTGCCTGCCCGAGCATCGGGGACTTGCCTTCCGCCGTAATCGCGACCATCGGGTCCACCCAGCGGTCTCCATCGTGGTGCAGCGTGATATCGGCAGTCGTCGAAATCTCAGCGCTCAGGTTCTCTGGAATCTTGTCTGTCCAGCCGACCGGTGTAAATTCCGTGACCGGCAGCACTTTTCCAAGGGTGCGCAGCTCATTTATAGTAAGACCATTGACCCCGGCGGAAAGGCGAAGCGTCCGCTCACCGCCAATCCACTCTAGCTTAGATAGGCTCCACTCTGCCCCATACTCGGTAGCCATCAACGGCGCCAGCTGAACATCCCAGGCATACGGACCATCCGCCTGACTCATACGTGTTGCAGAGATCGCAAATGGCTTCCCTGGCATCCACCGGCTAGCTCCATACTGAAGCGCATCGCGAACCTGCAGCTGACCACTCAGTGCCGGGTACTGGAGCGTTCCGGTGACACCAATCCGTGCCGAAACACTGCCACCGACAGCCGCATCCTGACTAACGCGATTCGCCAGGATACCAATGTTCAAATTTTCTGTCGCCAGAAGCCCTGACAGGTTGCCATCATTAGAGATCCGGACATCCCCTGTCACACGCCCCGCTTCCAGCGATGCCGAAATATTTGAGAGCGCGAGTATCTGATTTTGCCAGAGAAATTGGGTGGATGCGCTCCCGATGCGATAATCCCCAAGACCGATGGCCTCAAGCTGCACGCTGCCCGCAATCCGCAGCTGGTTGGTGGTTCCACTGATGCGTGCACTGAGCTCACCAACATCCCCGGAAACATCCCAGTCCGCCTCACGCCAGCCAAAAGCCTTGCTGACCGCCTGATAGTCTCCGCTTTCATGCAGGATGCCCAATGCCCAAGGCATCAAGTCACCGCGCACCATCGGAATGAGCCGCGCGATGTCGACATGCTTCCCCGTCACGGAGACATCAAATTGCGGCAAATCGGTGCGGCCGCGAATCCGGCCCGTAACCACGACATCCGCTGGGAGCCACGAGACGTAGAGCGGCTTGAGGAGATCAATCGAGAGGTTGCCTGATGAGTCACTGATCCAGCGGACTTCCTCACAACGAAGGGCATCCGCCTGGAGGACTCGGTTTTCAGCGATCACGCGTGGGTTTAGGACCACCAACTCACTAAAATTCAAAACCGGGCGCGTTAGGGTTCCATCTATGGCAATGCGTCCGCTCGCTGTTCCGTTGTCAAACGGAACGCCGACCACCATGCCTCCGGTAGCGAGGTCGATGCCAGTAAACGCGCCTTCCAGAGCCAATGCCCCCGCATAGGCGAGCGTGCCAGAGACTTTAGCCATTCCGCCCGCACCAAGCACATTGCCCTGCACTATCTTGACACGCGCTGCATCTGCAACGACATCCGTGTGAAATACCGCCTCAGCCCCGGTTGTGACGGAGCGGGCTTTTCCATTTAGTGTGGCTCTGGATGCGATTACGTTTTTAGCAGCCGGGTTGTATGTCCCAACACCGTCGATATCTGCCGCGACATCAAATCCAACATCCTCTGCCTTGCCCTTGACCGCTATCTGAATATCGCGAAGTGTGAGCCCGCGCCCGGAGTAGTGGAAGCGGCTCAGGCCGCTTGGTAAGTGGATGTGAGCATCCACAGGAATTCTGATCCGCCCGGCTTCTGCCATTCCAAGAACGGTGGCATTTTTATCTGTTAGGTGAACACGTGCTGTGAGGTTGATGGGAGCTTTGATGGCCTTCAGCTTGATGTTTTGGACAGTAGCATCCGCATCAACGGTAAACGCCCGGCCTTTCCACTCAATCAATGCCCGCTTCAGTGTGGCATCCCCAAGGTCGACACCGCGAACAGCTGTCGTGGGAATCTGTAAAACAGATGCGACCTTTCGTGTGGTGCACCGCTCGGCGGTAACGATAAGGCCGCCGGATGTCTCGCCATTCAGATCGACGAAGCCGTTCATTTGCACCGGGATGCCGGACAGGCCCGCCCGTCCGGAGAATGCTACGGCTTTATCCTGAATGTTGATGCTGGCATCAACGTTAGTGGCTTCCGGAATCTTCGTTTCTGGGAGGCGGATACTGGTTCCCGCGACACGCACATCCCCGGAGAGAATTACCTTTGTCTCCGTAGCGACGATGTTAATGTCTGCGGTCCCGCGGCCACCAGCAATGCGTATGGAGTTCTTCGGAAGCGCAGCAAGAGGCATCCAATAGTCGATGTCGGCATCCCGACCCGTGATGTGGACACGTGTTGTTTGACCACGTCCGATGATGGGATGGTCAACAACGAGGCCAACGCCGATCTCGCGACCGACAGCTGCACCATTTAGGTTGTCAGCGCGGGCTTCGCCCGAGAAGCGCCCACGGGTTGCGAGCAACCCACCGGCATCGATGACCCCATTTACATGCACCAATGCGGTCACACGCGGATTTACTTTATGCCCACCAAGAGAATAATCGAGCAGGTCGACAGCGGCATCATCCAGTTCGATGCGTATATCAAGTGGCTTTGATGCGTCATCCACTTTCACCGGTTTCGACTTTAAGAGCTCTGCGATGATGAACTGGCCATCGGAACTGCGTGCCAAAATGAGAGAAGGCTGTTTTAGCTTCACCGTCATCGCAACCGGCTTGAGGCGTGTGAGGTTTACCGATGCTGACGGCACAGAAAGGATGGACTTACCAGCATGGATGCGTGCTTCCGAGGGAAGGGTTCCGATGCGAAAGTCAGCGATGTCGAGGTTAAGCCCCTGTGGCGGAAGTGTGCCGGTGCGGATGACACGTAGAAGTGTTTCGCCAGAAAGTCGAAGCTTCCCGACGGAGACGGGACGCTTCATTGCGCGTGTAAGCTCTGCAGACACAATGGGTGCTGCACGATCGAGGTGTTGGTTTGCCCGATGGACCAGATTGGTGCCAACCCACAGTGCAAAGATGCACGGAGGCAGCACCATTATCAGGAAAGCGAGCAAGCGGTAGCCCAGTGGAAGCTCCAGCTTGCGCAGTGGGCTACGGTTCAATCCGGTCCCTTAGACCACCGCGAGTGGCAGGTCAAGCCTGCGTTTACCAGGCATCGCCGGTCGGGATTCGTGCGTATCACGGACCTGATCAGCGAAGTCGATTGCATTGTAGGATGAGCGGACAAACGGGCCGGATGCGACATACGCAAAGCCCATTTCCTGTGCGATGGCCTTGTAGTCATCGAAGACCGTCGGGTGAATATACTCGACGACATCGAGGTAACCCTTGCCAGGCTTGAGGTATTGACCGAGGGTGACGACATCCACGCCAGCATCCTTCCAGTCGCGAAGGACTTCGATCACTTCATCTTTTGTTTCGCCAAGGCCGAGCATGATGCCGGATTTGGTGTAGATAGTTGGAGCGATTTCCTTGACGGTCCGGAGGAAGTCAATCGAGCGCACATACTTCGCTTGTGGCCGAACGGTGCGGTACAGACGTGGAACGGTTTCCGTATTGTGGTTGAAGACATCCGGGTGGGCGCTGCACACGATTTCGATGGCAAAGCGTCGTCCCCGGAAGTCGGGTGTGAGCACTTCGACGCTGGAGTCAGGGCACTTTGCGCGCAGGGCCTCGATGACGGCTGCGATGTGGCTTGCACCGCCATCGTAGATGTCATCCCGGTTTACACTGGTAACGACGACGTGCTTGAGTCCGAGGTCTGCTGCTGCATCGGCGACGCGGGCAGGCTCATCGGCTTCGAGCGGTGCCCCCCGACCGGTTTTGACAGCGCAAAACCGGCAGGAGCGCGTACACGTATCGCCCATCACCATGAATGTGGCTGTGCCTTTGGACCAGCATTCTCCAAGGTTTGGACAGCGGGCTTCCTCACAGACAGTGACCAGCCTCCCGGTACGCATCAGATTTTCGACCCGGTGTGTATCCCGTGAACGCGGCACCTTAATGGTCAGCCACTCAGGAATCCTTCGATGGACCTTTGTGGTTGCGGTGGTTCCATCCGCGCTGTCGATGACAGGAAGCTGCTCACTCACTTGTGTACCTTATGCCTTTGCCACCAGCTGGCGGAGAACGTAGGGCAGGATGCCTCCGTGGAGGTAGTATTCGACCTCAATCGGGGTATCGATGCGGAGCGTCAAGGCATGCTCAGTTGTGCTGCCATCCGCGCCATGGATACGCAATGTGACATCCATCATCGGTGTAATTCCACCAGCGAGCCCAACCAAGTCATACGATTCGGTTCCGGTGATGCCAAGTGTTTGCGCACTCTCGCCATCCTTGAACTGGAGAGGCAGCACGCCCATCCCGACGAGGTTTGAGCGGTGAATACGTTCAAAGCTCTGCGCAACAACGGCCTTGACGCCCAGCAAGCTGGTCCCCTTTGCCGCCCAGTCACGGCTGGAGCCGGTTCCATACTCGTGTCCGGCAAAGACCATCAGGCCAACGCCTTCGCCTTGGTACTGCATACAGGCATCGTAGATGTCCAGCTGCTGACCGCTTGGCTGATGCACGGTCACGCCGCCTTCAACACCGGGAACCATCAGGTTTTTGATACGGACATTTGCGAATGTGCCACGTGTCATCACACGGTCATTTCCGCGGCGTGAGCCGTAGGAGTTGAACTCGCTGACAGGAACGCCCTGCTCTTGGAGATAGCGTCCAGCTGGGCTGGATGCCTTGATTGCACCGGCAGGAGAGATGTGGTCAGTGGTGACAGAGTCGCCAAAGATCGCCATCGCCCTTGCACCGATAACATCGGCTGCCGTTCCGGATTCCATGGTAAAGCCATCGAAGTAGGGTGGATGTTGGATGTACGTGGATGCTTCATCCCATGCGTAGACCGTTCCAGCCGGGCTCGGGATGTCTTTCCACAGCGGATTTTGGTCACCGAGGTCTCCGTAGAGTTCACGGTAGACAGCCGGATCGGATGCGGTGTGGATGAGAGCTGCGACTTCTGCATCGGATGGCCAGAGATCGGCTAGGTAGACAGGTGTGCCATCTTTGCCGGTGCCGATTGGCTCCGTGGTGATATCGACATTGACCGACCCGGCGAGGGCGTAGGCAACGACGAGCGGAGGCGACATCAGGAAGTTGGCTTTGACATTCGCGTGAACGCGCGCTTCAAAGTTACGGTTTCCGGAGAGGACGGACACGGCGACAACTTGGTTGTCAACGATGGCCTTCTCGATGGCTGGGTGCAGAGGACCGGAGTTACCGATACAGGTTGTACAGCCGTAGCCAACGGTTTGGAAGCCGAGTTGGTCGAGGTAGGTTTGCAGGCCGGTTTTCTCGAGGTAGGCGGTGACGACACGGGAACCAGGGCCAAGGCTTGTCTTGACAGTTTCCCGAATCGTGAGTCCACGCTCAACAGCCTTCTTTGCAACGAGTCCAGCCGCGAGCATCACGGATGGGTTCGATGTATTCGTACAGCTGGTGATCGCAGCGATAACGATGTCGCCATCGGCGATAGTGGATGTCTCGAGGGAGCGGTCCACTTCTGCGGCAATGACATCGGCCATTGGGAGGATGGTTGCAGCCCCGGAGAGCGATGGCTTGTTGTAGGCTGTCGGATCGGTCAGCATCGTGGTGAAGGCGGATTTGACCTCGGTCAGCTCGATACGATCCTGTGGACGCTTTGGCCCAGCGACACTTGGAACGACGGTTCCGAGGTCGAGATTGTGGACCTGTGAGTACGCAATGGTTCCCGCTTCCGGAATACCAAACATTCCCTGTGCCTTGTAGTACTGGCGATACGCATCCACCTGCTCTTCGGTGCGGCCCGTGTTGGTCAGGTAGCGGCAGCATTCTTCATCGACGGGGAAGAAGCCCATCGTGGCGCCGTATTCAGGAGCCATGTTGGCGATCGTCGCGCGGTCGGTCAGTGAGAGGCTAACAGCGCCGGTGCCGTGGAACTCAACGAACTTACCAACGACCTTGGCTTTGCGAAGCATTTCGGTGATGGTGAGGACGAGGTCAGTTGCGGTGACGCCTGGCTTGAGCGAACCGGTGAGGTTCACGCCGACGACATCGGGGGTGAGGAAGTAAACAGGCTGTCCCAACATCCCGGCTTCGGCTTCAATCCCGCCAACGCCCCAGCCGACGATTCCAAGACCATTGATCATCGTGGTGTGGGAGTCGGTTCCAACGAGGGTATCTGGATAGAAGAGGCCATCATCGGTGGAAAGAACACCCTTTGCGAGGTATTCGAGGTTTACCTGGTGGACGATACCAACGCCTGGTGGAACGACGCTAAATGTGTCAAAGGCCTGCATCCCCCACTTCATGAACTGGTAGCGCTGTGTGTTGCGCTCGAACTCGATTTCCATGTTGCGGCGGAGGGCTTCGGGCCGCTCGGAGACATCGACTTGTACGGAGTGGTCTACAACGAGGTCAACCGGTACGAGGGGCTCGATGATGCCAGCGTTTTTGCCAAGCTTGTCGACAGCGCTACGCATCGCGGCCATGTCCACGAGGAGGGGAACGCCGGTAAAGTCCTGCAGGACAACGCGTGCGACAACAAATGGAACCTCGTCTGTACGCTCTGAGGATGCTGCCCAGTTTGCCAATGTGTGTACATCGGCTTCTGCCACACGCTTGCCATCACAGTTGCGCAGGACAGACTCAAGCACAATCCGGATTGAAACGGGGAGCGTTGAGACGGGTCCGATACCCGCCTCTTCAAGAGCAGGGAGGGAATGATATGTCCCGGTTTTGCCGGAGCCATAGCTAAACGATCGAAGGGTTCCAAATGGGTTGTTGGCCATCAAATTCACTCGGTTCTGGTGGATACAAAATGTACCCAGACGTTGCTTTCATTCTACCAAGTGCTACACGAAAACCCGGCAATTACAGATGTGACATTATGGATGTGGTTTGATGCACCTGTGGTAATCCGCGGAACGGCTGGCTTTCTTTTCCGGTACATCCAGGCTCGCCTTGTGGGCCTGCGGGTCGCGCGTCAGCCTTCCGAGCTTGCATCCACGCCTGAGGTGACTTGGTTTGTCACCACCCGTGACCTACCGGGGCCGCTGTTGCATACGCTGGCCACAGGCATCTCCAACACCCGCTACCCAAACTTGCGCATCATGGTGCTCGATTGCGGGAATACTAAGCCGGCGCAGGCTGTTGTTGACCGCATCGGGGATGACCGGATATCGGTTGTGACCGCACATCGCACCCAGCCGGAGTGGTACAGCTGGATTTGCAACCAGGTCACGACGGATATTTTTGTTGTCACGCATGATGATATGCATTTTGTCGCATCCGATTGGGTCGCTGATGTAGTGCTGCCCATCGTGAGTGATCAGACGATTGGCTGTGTTTGCGGCGAGGCATTTCCTATCCGTTTGGACACAGTGGAACCTAATGGTGAGCGTGTCGATATCACGCATGGGCTTTCGACCTGGCTGTGGGCGGCGCGCCGGGATGCCGTTTCGAACCACGACAACGACTTCTCATTTTCAAAGCGAGGTGTCGCATCCGAGGGTCGCATCGAAGTTTGGGACCAAGGCGGTGTGTGGCTGGAGAGTCTAAAAACGGCAGGCTGGCGTGTGGTTTTTGAGAGTGAAGTGGAGCGCCGGAGGTGGCAGCACTTCGAGAATTTCGACTGGACGCGTGAGAGTGGTGATGAGCGGTATGGGCGCCTGAAGCAAGTACAACGCAGCATTATTTCGATGCTTGCTCACTTGCACGTGGTTGCGCTTAGGGCACGCAAGCGCACATAGTTCTGCAGGGGGTTCTCACCCAACCACTGGCAACACCATCCCAAACTCCGCTTCGCGCATTGGCGTTGTCCACACACCCAAGATAAGGCGCTGATTACGGTTGGCTGGACGCCAAATCACTATCACCCAACCACTGGCAACACCATCCCAAATTCCACTTCCCGCTTAGGAGTTGTCCATACACCCAAGATAAGGCGCTGCTTACGGTCGGCTGCACGACGTGTCCGATGAATAATGAACGGATGGTAAATCATCACATCCCCGCTTGACAGATAGGGCCGCACTGCTGTCAGTGGTACATACTTCTCCGCGTGTCGACCATGGTCAGAGATTCGGATCTCATACTCATCTTCGTCATCCCAGCGCAGGTGGCTCCCCGGACAGAGATCCGTTTCCGAACTGATCGTCAGTGTGTATTCAGCAACGATGTAGGGTGGATTCTGGGCGTACTTTTCAATCAGCGCTTGCTCATCGATGTCAGTGCCAACGATGGACTGAGTGTCACGATGCCAGTTGCCATTTCGGTTCTGGCCGGATGGATTAAAGCGAAACGTGACTTCCTTTAGATACGCATCCGGGCCGAGGATTTCCTGAATTACGCGAACCAAATCCGGGTCGTGGAGATAAGCCTCCAAGCTTGTTCGAAATCCTTCTGACTTCAAAAGCTCTGGATGCTCAAGGAATCCGGAGATATACCCACACTGCTTTGGGTTTGGGGCGCGGCCTATCTGTGGATCAAATTCCATCCACGATGCCATCACGGGTTCAGCTGCCGCCGTAAGCGCATGACCCTGCTCGGGGAGGATGACATCCCGGAAAACCAACACACCTTCATCGTGAAAATCAGCTGCCTTTGGTGTCCGGTCGAGTCCATATGCATCGACCCCGGTGATCAATGTGCTACTCATGCAATCTCGTTACCATAATCGGATTGTGAATGCCAAGCTCATTGCGTTGAAGGAAGTCAGTTTGCGTAATTGTTGACAACATCATGGGAACAAATCAGGTCCATGGAATTCGATTGTCACTCTCTGATGTTGGGTGATAGACTGTGACCTGCCACGGCCCGTTCGTCTAGTGGCCCAGGATGCCTCCCTCTCACGGAGGAGATCAGGGGTTCGAATCCCCTACGGGCTATCAAAAACCACTCACATTTGCTGGGTGGTTTTTTGCTTATTTTTTTCTTTTCAGGGGAACCGACAAAACGACAGCGCAGCCAAAGGCCGGGGTTCGAATCCTCTACGGGCTATCAAAAACCACTCACATTTGCTGGGTGGTTTTTTGCTTATTATTTTCTTTTCAGGGGAACCAACAAAACGACAGCGCAGCCAGAAGCAGTGGTTCGAATCCCCTACGGGCTATCAAAGACCACTATCATCTGTTGGGTGGTTTTTTGCTTTTAAGTTGTTTTTCCAGCTAACCTAAACAACCAAAGCCCACCAGAAGCCGGGGTTCGAATCCCCTACGGGCTATCAAAAATCACTCACATTTGCTGGGTGGTTTTTTGCTTATTATTTTCTTTTCAGGGGAACCAACAAAACGACAGCGCAGCCAGAAGC
>Ga0255111_1000151_pt1 | contig 20818 bp, 17 predicted proteins | sample Law_Yuk_RepA_8h_FD_188472 | JGI IMG/M metagenome (GOLD analysis project Ga0255111, IMG submission 188472) | Freshwater microbial communities from St. Lawrence River, New York, United States - Law_Yuk_RepA_8h | ecosystem: Environmental > Aquatic > Freshwater > River | place: USA: New York... | reverse complement strand
ATCAACCCCAAACCCAATTTACAGTTCACCCAGCGCAAAAAAGCCACGGGGCATTTGGATGCAGATGGGGCGATTGGATTGGTTTCTGCACCTTTTGCCATGCAAAAGGCCATCGAAATGACCCACGAATGTGGTTCAGGATGGGTAGGCATTTCCAATTCCAATCACTTTGGCATCGCCGCTTATCACGCCATGATGGCATTGGAGCACAATTACATCGGATTTTCAACCACCAACGCATCTCCATTGGTAGCCCCTGCGGGTGGCGCGGAACGCATGTTGGGCACCAACCCAATCTGTGTGGCCATTCCAGCTGGTGAAGAACCCGCTTTCGTATTAGATATGGCCACGGCCGCAGCCGCCAATGGCAAGCTTGAAATCGCAGAGCGCGTTAACAAACCCATCCCCCAAGGTTGGGCCCTAACAAAAACCGGCGAAGACACCACTGATGCATCGGCCTTAAAACAAGGTGGTATGCTGCTCCCTCTTGGTTCAGATGCCGACCACGGCTCACACAAAGGATACGGATTGGGTGCATGGGTGGATATTTTCTCGGGCGTGCTCAACGGAGCCAATTTTGGTCCGTGGGTGCCCCCTTTCGTGAGTTTTCTTCAACCTCGGCCCGATCAACCTGGCAAAGGATTGGGACATTTTGTGGGCTGCTGGGATATAGATGGCTTCAGGGATTTGGCTGATTTTCAGCGCGATATGGACCTTTGGATACAACGATTCAAGGCCACCACGCCCCTCAACCCCAAACAGCCTGTGATTGTTCCTGGGGCGCCTGAGTTGGCTCAATATACACACCGACAAACCCACGGTGTGCCCCTTGTTGAAGCGGTAATCACCGACTTAACCGCCGTTGGGGAATCACTAAAACATCCATTCAATCCATGAACAAGCACCAAAGAAATAAGTTGATTGTAGCCATTGGCTTTTTTGTAACGATAACGGCTATCAGTATCTGGGCATACACAACCATTCTCAAACCCATCCGCGATACTCGCAGTGAGCGCAAAGGCAAATTCACATTGAAGGGCAAGTACAAAACGCAATACAACCCCGATATCATCGATAGCATGGAAATCAAAGCGAAGGCGCAGTATAAAGAGCGACATACAAAATAACGATCCTAACCAAAGAGCGTTACACATATCCGGTCGATGAAAAGTTTTCGGCCGAGCATTAATAAGGCTAAAACGATTACTTACTGTCGGCGAATAGCGTCTCTACAAAAGCGCGATCGTCCAAACGCTCTTCCCAACCATTGTGAATGATCGATTCCAACACGCGATCATTCATCTCACCGTAAGCCAAAGCCTCAGCGTAATCGCGGGTTGAGAAAGTCACACGCTCATATTGAGAAACGAACAAATCGGGGTGTTTTTCAGACAACATGTGTTCCACCTTTTTCTTGTGCAAGAAAGCATCGCTTCCCACCAAATCACGCATCTCCACAAAGTTTTGTAACGCCAAATTCGCAATGGCATCGGCATTGGGTTTGCGCAACTTCTGGTAGGCATCCAGCACGCTCGTCCAATCTCCACCCAACTCCTCTATGCACTCATCCAGCACAACACAATCCTCAAATGAGCAGTTCATACCTTGTCCGTAGAACGGCACAATGGCATGCGCACTATCGCCCATCAAGGCATTGTTGCCCTTTACCCAAGGAAAGCAGCGCATGGTGGTCAACATGCCCGTAGGATTATGCTGATAATCATCCACCAAACCCGGCATCATGGGAACGGCATCTGGGAAATAGGTATTGAAAAAGTCTTGAATTTGCTCGGGGGTCTTCAAATCATCGATACCCGGCGTGCCATCGAACGGCATGAACAAGGTACAGGTAAAATTGCCACCGGGATTTGGCAAGGCAATCATCATGAAGCTCTGACGTGGCCAAATGTGTAAGGAATTTTTATCCAGTTGAAAATCGCCATCGGCATTGGGCACAATCTCCAATTCTTTGTATCCGTAATTTTCGTAGTTCTGAGAGAAATTGAACCGCGGCGTACGCTGCATCGCATCGCGCAAAGCACTGAAAGCACCATCGGTACCCAAAACCACATCGGCCTTGTCCACCACTGTCTCACCTTTTTCGTTAACAAACGTGGTCTCGCAAGTCTCTAGGTTCGATGCGATGCACTTGTGGTTGAAAAACATGTGAATGTTGGGGTATTGATCGGCCAATTGCAGCAATTTGATGTTCAACTGTCCGCGCGAAACACTGTAAATCGCCTGTCCTTCTTTTCCGTAAGGTTGATATTTCAAATCGCCAGCGACGGGGTGCATCATTCTGCCCGACATAGGAATTGCGATGTCGAGCACCTCTTGATCCAAGCCCACTTTGGCCAAACCGCGAAGGCCACGGGTTGAAAGTGCCAAGTTGATACTTCTTCCTCCCACATAAGTTCCTGAGCGCATATCATCGCGACGTTCGTAAATGTAAACTTCATAACCGCGCTTGGCGAGGTAAATCGACATCAAACTACCGGCCAATCCGCCGCCCACTAGCGTTACTTTTTCTCCCATAGACTGCAAATTTAATCGTTGTTGGGTTGGGAAAACATGTTAAAAGTCACAACTTTGCTCAGCGATGCACTTTTTCTCTGTTCCTTCCACAATTCAACGGCTCATTCCGTCGTGTATTTGGCGAAAAAACGTATCAGAAAAAATCATTTATCTCACGTTCGATGACGGCCCACATCCCCGCATCACCCCATGGGTTTTGACAGAACTTTCGAAGCATGATGCCAAAGCCACATTTTTTTGCGTGGGCGATAACATTCGAAAATTTCCCGAAATATGCGAAGCGACTGTGGCTGCGGGACACTTATTAGCCAATCACACCATGCACCACATCAAAGGATGGAGAACATCGAACCGAGACTACTTGAAAGACATCCAAGATTGTGAATTGCAGCTCTGTTACATACACAATGCCACAGCGAGCAACGATGTGTCCATGTCATCCAAGGGGAGCGAAAGCGATCGACCTGCGAAAAAACTATTCCGTCCACCCTACGGACAAATCAAACCAAGTCAGATACAAGCCGTAAAAGCCTTAGGATATGAGGTGATTCAATGGAGCAATTTGAGTTGCGATTATGACCCCAAATTGAATGTATCCAAGAGTTTGAAAGCATTGTTGTCGGAATCGATGCCCGGAAGCATTGTGGTGTTTCACGATAGCGAAAAAGCAGAGCATCAATTAATGTGGTTATTGCCCAACTATTTGGAGGCAATGACAGAGCAGGGTTATACCTTTGAAGTCCTCCCATGACAAGTATTTGGTCAATTGCGCAAGCCCACCCTTGGTTCGGTATCATTTACCTGGTTGGGTTGATGTATATTTTGGTACAGTTGATTCAGTTGTATTACCTGATTGGCTACAAGGCAAAATTTGAAAATCCACCCAGTGAGTGGCCCATGATCAGCATTTGGGTAGCCGCACGAAACGAAGCCGAGAATATTGGCGATTGTTTATCGGCCTTGGTGAACATGGATTATCCCAAAGAAAAGTTGCAGATTTTGGTGGGCAATGACCAAAGCACCGATGAAACGGGAAGTATCGCAAGGAAATGGGCTCAGGAATACGATTTTATCCAAGTCATTGACATTACCGACAACGACAGTGGCTTGAAAGCCAAAGCCCGTGTGATGGCTCAATTGGATGGGCACGCACAGGGCGATTTCTATTTGATAACCGATGCGGATGTGCGTGTGAATGCGCAGTGGGCCAAAACCATGATCCAAAGTTTACCAGAAAATGTGGGCGTTGCCAGCGGCACTACGATGGTAAAGAGTCAACCCGATTATAAGGGATGGGACCAAATATGGGCGCATTTACAGGGAATTGATTGGACGTATTTCATGGGGTTATTGAATGTCATTTCTTATGCAGGGGTTCCGGCCACGGCGGTTGGGAACAACATGATTGTGAGAAAAAAGGCCTATTGGGAAACGGGTGGCTATGCAAGCATCCGCTTTTCTATCACGGAGGATTACAAATTGTACAGCGAAATTTGCAGCAAAGGCTATGGATGGAACAATGTGATGTCGGCCGGTGTCTTGGCACATTCTGTTGAAACCAAGGGGTTCAATGCGTTGTTGCATCAAAGAAAGCGTTGGTTGAGTGGCGGCAAGGAGCTGCCATGGTATTGGTGGTTGCTGTTTGGTGTCTTTGGCGCTTTTTACCTGGTGGTACCTTTTACTTTGTTGGGCATAGCGTTATTCGAAATCTTTGGTTACAGCGATATTCCCTCTACCGGGGACCTTATTTTTTGGTTGATGTTGTTGTGGCTAATCAAATGGCTACTCCAAGGGTTGCAAATCGCGCTGATTTGTAACAGGGTTGGCGAAAAAGCACCGCAATGGCATTGGCATGTTCTGTACGAGTTGTATCTAACGCTGATTACCCTTGGCACAGCGATTTTCTTCGCATCGCCAAAAAAGACGGTTTGGAAAGGCCGTAAGTATTGACAATTGTCATATTATTTAAAATTATTCTAAATAATATTTGCAAGTCTTTGGATTCACCTTAGATTTGCACTGTTTAGAATCATTACAAATAATAATGTTGCTATTTGCTCGTCACACTACACGAATCGCCACAGGCCTTTTTGCAATCCTATTTACGCAGTTTTCGTTTTCACAGCAACAGACTTTTACGCCGACTCATGACACGTCTATGCACATGGAGTATCTTTCAGAAATCTCTTTGGTTGGAAGCGGTCAGCAGCGCGATGTAATGATGCTCCCGGAAGTGGTGGGCACAAAAATCAATGCTGGTAAGAAAAACAGCTTGGTGGTGATGGATCAATTGAACACAGTTGTTGCGAATAACTCAATGCGTCAAATTTTGGCAAAAGTCCCCGGCATTCATATTTGGGAGAGCGATGGTTCTGGAATCCAAATCGGGATTGCCAACCGTGGTTTGAGTCCTAATAGAAGTTGGGAATTTAACATCCGTCAGAACGGCGCCGATATTTCTGCAGACCCTTATGGATACCCCGAGGCCTATTACAATCCGCCCATGCAAGCCATTCAGCGCATTCAGATCACCCGAGGTGCTGGCGCATTGCAATACGGTCCGCAGTTTGGGGGATTGATCAATTACATCCTACGCGATGGTAGCAATATGCAAAAGTCGTTTCAAGCCGAAAGCCAACAAACCATCGGAAGTTTTGGATTGCTCAACGCCTATATTGGTGTGGGCGGCAAAGGAAAGAAAGGACATTATTACACCTTCTACGACAAGCGATCTGCCGATGGATTTCGTAAAAACAGTGCCTATGAAACAGAAACGTTTTACGGATCAGCCACCTATTATTTGAGTAAAAAGGCCCACTTAAGTGTAGACTACATGCGATATAATATGTTGAGTCAGCAACCGGGCGGACTTACCGATGCGCAATTTTCCAACGATGTAGTACAAAGTCACCGTGCACGAAACTGGTTTTCTACCCCCTGGCAAACAGCCAACATAAAATTCGAATACAACCTATCGGTAAGAAGCCGGATCCAAGCACAAATCTTTGGGATGGACGCAGAGCGGCACAGTGTGGGAAATACCGCTGGTATATTGGTGGCTGACACCATTAACAGAACTACCAATCAATACAGCGTGCGTGATTTGGCGACCGACGAATACAAAAATTTGGGTGCTGAAATCAGCTTCATCACAAATTATGTATTGTTGGGCAAAAAACAAACGTTAAGTACCGGCATTCGTGCATTCCAAGGTCGAACCAATCGTTTTCAAAAGGGATTGGGCAGTACCGGAACCGATGCCAATTTTTCGACCGCCTTATTCCCAACTGCGTTAACCTTCAATACAAAAAACGTGGCTTGGTTTGCAGAGCAAGTGGTTCGTTTCTCTCCGCGATTCATTGTGATTCCGGGATTGCGTGCCGAGCAAATTCAATCAGCGGTATCAGGTAGAACAGGAATCAATTTGGTTGGTGAAGATGTCCCTGTTGTTGCTACACCCCAAGAACGTCGATTCCTTTTGGGCGGGATCTCAGCAGAATACCACCTAAAAAATGGCTTTGAAGTATATGCAAATGCCACCCAGAATTACCGTCCAATCCTTTTCAGCGATATGCAAGCCGCGCCGGGCAGTGAACAGATCGATCCCGATCTGAAAGATGCCAACGGCTACAACAATGATTTGGGATTCCGAGGTCGCAGTGGCAACTGGCTGTATTTTGATGCCAGTGTTTACGTTTTGCAGTACAACAACCGCATTGGCCGTGTTACACGCTTGGATGACCAAGGCAATGCCATCGCAGTAAAAACCAACGTTGGCAACAGCAACAGCAGAGGAATTGAAGCAGTTGTAGACTTGGATATTGTAAAGAAACTCAGAAAAAACAGTCGTTGGGGATTACCCCTATTCGTGAGCTACGCCCACAACCGGTCAGTATATGGAGATTATTTCATCTCTACCAAAAACAGCAGCGGACAATACATCGCTATTAACCTGAAAGGAAACTCCGTAGAAAATGCCCCTGAGAACATTTTGCGTGCCGGTTTCGGATTCCAGTGTTCATCACAAAAGAACCCCCACCGCAAATTCGTTAGCCAAATTCAATTGAGCTCGGTTTCCGCTAGTTTCTCGGATGCCAACAACACAGTTGCGGCAGTAGCCAATGGAACCAACGGTTTGATTCCCTCCTATCGCATTTGGGATTGGAATACCACCTTCCACATCAACAAACATGTGAACGTAAAACTCAGCGTAAACAACCTCAGCAACGAGCGCTATTTTACCCGTAGAGCAGGTGGATACCCTGGTCCGGGTGTAATGCCTTCAGACGGTCGCAGCGTATTGTGCAGCGTAGGAATCAACCTTTGATCTTATCTTTCCAATAATCCACCAATTTTCCTGACCAAGTGTTCGACTTCGTTTCAATGGATGCATTGAGGTCGGCCATCATACTGTAAATCCCAAAGTAAGTGCGATTCACATACAAGGCGTGCTTACTTCCCCTTGGCTGTGTAGGTCGCTTTACCTCTGGAATCTGATAAATCTCTTCCCCTTTGGCATAAATCGCATCGATAAATTCGTGCGTGAACTGAAACTGCTCTGACTCAAAAGGACGACTTAACAGCGCGGTCATTTCCAGGAACGCCGTTTGAAGTTCAACCTTTACCGTTTGACTGTCTTGTGGGAAGATGATTTCTATGTGACTCAAAAGCTGATCTACCACCGGTTGGTTATTTCGAATTTCCGGCACCAGCAAGGGAAAATAATGCCAATAGAAATCCTCGGGCACCACCTTCACACATCCGAAATCGATTACCCCAACCCTACCGTCTTCTTGCAACAAGAAATTTCCGGGGTGCGGATCGGCGTGGATGGCCAATTCGGTATGCAACTGAAAATTGTAAAAATCCCAAAGTGCTTGTGCCACGCGATTCTTTACCGCTTGTGAGGGCTTTTTATCCAAAAACTCTTTAAGGTGATCGCCTTCTAACCAATCCATTACCAATACCTTCGGACTGCTAAATTCAGGATAGTATTGTGGAAAAAACACATCGGAAATGTCTTTACATGCCCCCGCTATTTGCTGAGATCGCTGTAATTCAAGGGTGTAATTGGTTTCTTCCAACAGTTTTTCCTCTACCTCTTGGAAGTATTTCTGCATCTCCTTTTCGGGCAAACCAAACATGGCATTGGCCACGGGCTTTACCATTTTTAAATCACTCTGTATACTGTCTGAAATCCCAGGATACTGCACCTTCACGGCCAAGGTTTTGCCGTCTTTTTGCGCTTTGTGAACCTGTCCGATACTCGCCGCCGCGGTACATTGGGTCTCAAATTGATCGAACACGTCGAAAGGAGATTTCCCCACCGATTTTTGAAAGGTTCTAACAACCAGCGGTCCCGACATTGGCGGTGCGGAATATTGCGACAACGCAAATTTATCGGTGTAGGCCCTTGGCAAAAGGTTTTTATCCATACTCAACATTTGAGCCACCTTCAATGCACTGCCTTTTAGTTGACTGAGCGATTGGTAGATGTCGTTCGCATTATTGGTATGCAACTCTTCTTTGGTGGTATCTGCGTTGAGGGTCTTTTTGGCATAGTACTTCAAATAATTGCCTCCAATTTTCGCACCAGCACCCACTAATTTCATGGCCCTCTCCATTTTGGAGGTAGGGATATTGTCTTGGGTTTCGATCATTTTTGAAAGCCCTGTATCAAAAATTTGCCCAGGTCAAACAGTTTATCTACGGCATTTCTGCCCACAAAATCCATCGTCAGCTGCACTGACTTTTCGATACACGCATCGGTACGTTCGAAATCAGCGGAATCGTCTTTTAGCCAAAAGTGCATGACAAAAGCCAAGTTCATTCCCAACGCTTCTACGTTTAGTTTAGAAACCACCTTCCTATCGGGGATTTCACCTTGATTGCTTGCCGAGTCTAACAAGGGTGTTACAGTTTGTTGGAATGCGTTTCTTAAGGCCATCAAACCTTTTACTTGGTCCATTGGATTCTTCCAATCTTGGTATTTCCACAACAAATAGCTCCTGATTTCACGCAAACTTTCAATGAAAGCAAAATGCAACGTGAGCATTTTCTCTGTAAGTCCGAAACCCGCAAACTGTTCATCATCCGAAAATTTTTCGGCCACAGCATGCCAACGCGTCACTAACACCGCTTCCTCCACTTTCTCTAGACTACCAAAATGGCTGTAAAATTCCGTTTCCGTGAGGGATAATTCTTCGCACAATTGAAATACATTGGCTGGAGCATGCCCCTTTTTGAGGCAATATTTTACGTACTCAGATACGATTTGATTTTTCATGTGTCTTGCTTGTATAACAAACACGACAACTGCGGGAAAGTTTTGGAATTTATTTGATTGGTTCTGTGTTATTTTGCATAAACATGATTACGCTTCAAGACGATTACAATACCCAAAGAACTGCCTTAGGCATAGCCGAGTACGGCCGTCATGTGCAAGAGTACATCGACCACATCAAATCCTTGCCTAGCAAGGAAGAACGTACATCTTGGGTGCACAATTTGGCGGGTATTATGGCCACATTAAATCCAGATATCAAACTACAAGCCAACTACAAAGAAATTTTGTGGGGACATATTTTTCAAATTGCCGATTACGATTTGGATGTTGACTGTCCGTATGAGATCGTACAAGACAAAAAAGAATTTGTTCGACCCGACCATTTGGGCTACAATAGCAGTGGTATTCGCTTCCGTTTTTATGGCAGAAATCTGCAAATGATGATTGACCGAGCGGCAGAAATGGAAGATGGAGAATTAAAACAGGACCTCGTCAATATGATTGCCTCCTTCATGTACAACTCATGCAAGGCTTGGAACAATGAAAACTTGAGCAACGAAGTCATCGCTGAGCATTTGAAAACGTTGTCGAAAGGACAATTGAAAATCGACGGCTCTGAATTGGTTGTTAGTGCAGACACCACGGTGAGCGTGAGAAGACCCATGCAGAAGACCAATAATTTTGGTCGAAACAACAACAATAAAAACAAAAATAACAACAACAAAAACCGCGGTAAGAACTACCGTAGATTCTAATACTCATGGCGATATTTGAAATTGAGGGCGGACACAAACTCCGCGGGGAGATCATCCCACAAGGTGCGAAAAACGAAGCATTGCAGGTGATCTGTGCGGTGTTACTCACACCAGAATCAGTAACCATCACCAACATACCAGAGATTCGCGATGTACTTAAACTAATCGAACTGCTTCAAAGCCTTGGTGTGAAAGTTACGCGCAACGAAAGAGGTTCTTTCACGTTTGTCGCCGACAACATTGATTTGGAGTTCCTCAATAGCGCAGATTTCAAAAAACAAGGGGCTGCTTTGCGCGGCTCGATCATGATTGTGGGTCCTTTGTTGGCGCGTTTTGGCCGTGGATACATCCCTTCACCAGGGGGCGATAAAATTGGTCGCCGTCGATTAGATACTCACTTTGAAGGCTTCATCAACTTGGGTGCGAAATTCGAATTTCAAGCCGAAAACAACTTCTACAAAGTATCTAGCGATCGCTTGAAGGGTTGCTACATGCTATTAGACGAAGCATCCGTAACGGGAACCGCCAACATCTTAATGGCTGCGGTTTTGGCGGAAGGTACCACGACCATTTACAATGCGGCATGTGAACCTTATTTGCAGCAGTTGTGCTTGATGTTAAACCGCATGGGCGCAAACATCACCGGCATTGGCTCTAACCAACTCACCATTGAAGGTGTAAAGGCACTCAACGGCTGCGAGCATCGCTGCTTGCCCGATATGATTGAAATTGGTAGTTTCATCGGGATGGCTGCCATCACACAGAGCGAAATCACGCTGAAAGGCTGTAGAATTGATATGTTGGGCATCATCCCCAAAATGTTCCAACGACTTGGTGTAAAATTGGAAATCCGAGGCGACGATATCTTTATCCCTGCAATGGACCATTACGAAATAGATACCTTCATTGATGGTTCTATCTTGACGGTTTCAGATCAAGTTTGGCCCGGCTTTACGCCTGATTTGATTTCCATCGCTTTGGTAACCGCTACGCAAGCCCGGGGCACTGTATTGATCCACCAGAAGATGTTTGAAAGTCGCTTGTTCTTCGTTGACAACCTCATCGATATGGGTGCACAGATCATTCTTTGCGACCCCCATCGTGCTACCGTGATTGGATTGGACAGACGTACGCAATTAAAGGGTATCACCATGAGTTCTCCCGACATTCGCGCAGGTGTGGCTTTGTTGATTGCTGCAATGAGTGCTAAAGGAAAGAGTACGATCAAAAACATTGAACAGATCGACCGAGGATACGAGCGTATCGAAGAGCGTTTGAATGCGTTGGGTGCGAAAATCACCCGGGTCGACTAATCGAAACGAAATACTCAGTTTCTTACTTCTTTTTAAATTTACCGATGGATGTGCTCATCCCAAAATAAAGGTTAATGCCTTTGATATTGTTCGACATCAGGTTGGTAACAAAGTTGTCTGATCCGAGGAAAACAGGACCCACGCGCACAAATGCGCCGATGTTGCCTTTGCGATAATCTTGGGTAAGTCCCATAGGCATGGCTACCTCCAACCATTTTGTTTCTATTCTTGGACTTACGATGAGCGAAGATGGCTGTCTGAATCCCATGGTTTTAGCGGCGACCAGCGATTGTTGCCAATGAAAAGATGCGTACACCCTACTCATCAGTCGCATATCGCCTTGTAATTGCAATTGTGTAGGCAATGTGATTTGTTGGGTTTTGGCATCTTTGCTGTAATTCATGTTGTCGCGGGCAAATTGTTCCAAGTACGCGAATCCTTCAGCACTCCCCTGGGCGAAGGCACCCAAAAATGCGGCATCCGTTTTAAAGGTTACGGGGGTGGTATTACTCATTTTGAAGGTAGTTACTTGGTTCTTGTAACTCACCTGTCCCCAATCCATTAAGGAAGCTGCCAATCGCCAACGGTAATTGCGCACGGTGGGATCGCCCAACCAACGCTCTTTGAACTGAACCATGGAACCGCCTTTGCCACCTTCCACACTGATTCCAAAATCAAATCCTACACCGCTACCGATGATATCACGGAAGCTAGGCAAGCCACCCACAATTATGCCGCGCATCATGCGCTGTAGCACTTGAGATTCTGAATAGGAAACTTCTATATCACTGTTTTGGATCACCAAAGAATCACCCACGTAGTTATTTACTTTAAATCCCGGGGTAATGACAGAAACGTGTCCCAGACCCATGATATACTTGGCAGTAGCACCCACTGAGACTTTCAATTTTTTGGCATCCACCAGGGCAAACGCGAAACTCGCACCCAATTCTTGGTAGGCATTGGCTTGGAAAGAAAAGGGTTTATCTACCGATTGTGAGAGTTCTAAACCACCTTTATTTTGGCGTCCGCTATCCAACAACAAACGGGCAAAGGCGAAGGTGGCATCAGATACATTTTTCATGGCGATATTGCTACGGCTGCGGCTATGGCTTGCCCAAACGGCGCGCTGACCAATCCTTTTTGCGTATGACGGACCTCGCCACTCCAATCCCATAAAAGCCCATCCATCAAAACCCACAGGATAACCTTGTAGAAATTCATTTTTCCACGCCACTTTGCCTTTATCATTGAGGTAGGCGGCGGGCACATTGGCATTCATGGCTTGCCACAAGGTAAATGGCGCCGTAAGAGACACGAGGTTGGTATTGACTTCTGCACCGAAGGTTGAAACGTTTGCATGGCGCTTGTAAGCCATGGAGGTGAGGAGAGCTGGGTTGCTGTATACGCTATGAACACCCCCAAAATTGCTATTTTGCAACCCATTGAGGGTTTGGGATTCTGCCCTTAGGAAAACCATAAGGCATAAAAAAACAACGATGGTTTTGGTGTAATTCATCACAAGGCGATTGCAAATGTCGTGCTAAATTCTGTATTGCCGATGGGGCAAAAAAAGAGCCGGGCAAGCCCGGCTCTTTCAATATCAATTTTGTTGGAATTAGTTAACAGTCAATTTGCTGCTCATGCGACCCAAGTTGCTCTCAACGGTAACCATGTAGATACCTTTCGACAAACCTTGAGTGCTTACAGACAAAGCATTCTGACCTGCGATGCAGTTTACAGAAGCAGAGGTACTCACCACACGACCATTCAAATCAGTAACAACTGCCTTAACCGCTGAAGGAGCTGTTAAATCGAATACTACGTCAGCAGATGAATTGCTCGCAACAGGGTTAGGATACACTTGAACACCTGTCAAACCAGCAACTACATTCTTGTTAGACAAGTTGGGGGTAGTGATGTGAACGAAGCTTGGGAAGAAAATGGTGTTACCAAATACAGTACCAGGCAAGTAAGATTTCAAGAAACCGAACAATGTTTGGCCGTAACGAACTTGGAAGTTGGTAACGAACATGTTGTTGATTTTGTTGTTTGAAGTAATCAATTGGTCATGACCGTCCAAAGAAGCCAAACGCACGCCGTACATATTGTATTTCTTGAACACTTTAGATCCATCGTAAGCCATACCCGTATCGCCCAACGCAGCTTTCACCATCGGCTGATACACTACACTGAATGCAAACAAAGTAGTTGTACCATCAGCACCGTTGGTAGACTTAGAAACCACATTTGGGGTAGAAGCGAAAGTACGACCGAAGAAAGACTTTGGAGTGCCATTTTCGTATACCACACTGTCCGCATAGGCTTTGGTCAACAACAAGGTATCGGTTTTAACCGCAGCGCTGTTCAACAAAGATTTGTAAGACAATTTATCGGTTGAAGGAGTACCGTAACGATAAGTCACACCGGGGTTACTTTGCAAAGAATAACCACCTGGCTTGATACCTGTGATGTTGAAGTACTGGATGTAAACTGTATCAACAACGTCTACCATGGTTCCACCGACGTTCACTTGGTCAATCTGACGGACGTAGAATTGGGTAAAAGCCAAAGTATCCACAGTGTAAGGATTGAAACGAGTCAACACCTCTGATTTGTTCAAGAAAGCTGAATCTTTGGGATCGAAAGTAGTTCCAACGATATGGAAACCCAATTTAGATTTGGCACCATCGCTGTATACCATGCACAAGTTGGTATCAGGCTGGATAAAGTTCACGAAACCATTCAGTGTTTGTCCCAACAGTTCATTTTCTTCGTATGCTTTGGTAAATTCATACCAATTGCTGTAACTGTTAGCGCGACGTGAAGGCGTCAAACTTTTGTCTTTCAACATGTAAGTAGTTTTACTTACCTGAATGTTTTTCTGCTCTTTTGGCACATCGAAACCGGGGGCCTGAGCCATAGCGGCTGTGGTCAATCCCAACATAGCCACCAATGAAAGTAATGATTTTTTCATCTTGTTAAATTCTCTTATCGCAAATATAACAAAAAAAGGCGCAAATTGCCTATGCAAATCAGCCATGACGATAAAATGGCACAGCCCCAATCATCACTTGATTAAATATCGCCCAAGATGGGTCTGAGCACCACTTCCTCCATCACCGTATGCTCGTTGATTTGGAACGCCATAAAAATTGCCTCAGCCACGTCTTTGGGATCCATAAATCTTTCCTTGGGCAAATCCACCCCTGCCCAACTATCCGTCAACGTAGCACCCGGCAAAACAGCACTTACACGGATCCCGTAGGGCATACCCTCTAATCGCAGCGACTTTGAAAAGCCCATAAGTGCAAATTTGGCCACAGAATAACTGCCACCGGCGGCGTACGCTGTAACACTTGCGATGCTGCACATATTAAACACATGGGCCCGGGGCACATGCTGCATCAACGACCACAATCCGCGCGTCATCTCATACGCAGAAAGCACATTGGTATTCATCAAGTGCTGAAACTGGCCAACCGGCTCCCCCATCATCGTACCGCCCAAAAACAAACCCGCATTGTTGACCAGGATATGAACCTGATCAAACACAGCCTGAATTTGCGTTACTGTTTTGAGGATGTCATCTGGGTTTGACAAATCCGCGGCAATGGGATGTACCGATGCGGCTCCGGCCAACATCAAACGCTCTTTTGCAATTGCCAAATCCCCGGATTTTCGGGCTACAATGGCCAAATGATGTCCCTCTTGGGCAAATCGATGCGCAACGGCAAAACCAATCCCTCGGCTAGCGCCGGTCACAACTACATGACACTTCATGAATCAAAGATACAACCTCAGGCAGGGCATTCCCAACCTTAACTCAACAGATAGGGAACTTCCATTTTGAATTGTGGGATGGTTACTTCAAAAAGTTCACCATCCATCAATCGCTCAAAGGTGTATGTACCTCGCATCACACCAAATGGCGTACTTAACATGCATGAGCTAGAATATTCGTGCTGCTCTTGGGGCGGAATACTCGGCTGAACCCCCACAACACCCTCACCCTCCACCTGTCGCTCCGAACCATGGGCATCCACGATAATCCACTTCCGGCGAAGCAATCGCACAGAAAACTCTCCCAAATTCTCAATGGTAATGTGATAAAAAAAGACAAACTGGTTCCGCAACGGTTGGCTGTGCGGGCTACTGAAAACGCACTCCACGGATACTTTAATATTGTGGGTAATTTCAGAAACCAGCATCATTTTCTGCATTAGTCTTCGTCCTCAATCGACGATTTGCGGGGATCTTCCTCTTCTTCTTCCTCTTCTTCAGCCTCTTCCTCTTCCTCCACGCCTTTCGACTTTGTGGACGAGCGAATCAAGGCATCCAAATCTTCCTCTGTCAAAATCTCCTTGGCGCGGGTACTCAACTTCACCAAGTAACTTGTTTCGTCGGTCTCTAGACGCACTGCAGTAACTATTTCACCTTTTGAATTGGGATAGCGCACAGTTTTACCTGTAACACCCGTTGGATAGGTCTCGTCGAATAGGTCTAGCAGCTCGGCTGACAACTTAGTGTACTCAATGACAACTTTTGGCTTGTCCATCTCTTAAAATTTTATCCAAAAAAACAACAGAAATTCGTTGGTTGTTCATGGGTTTTACACATTTTTTTCTACATGTTTCCAAATTCAGGACACCCAGCAGCAAAACCATACAACAAACAACGCAAAACACTCAAAAACAATGACTTAACTATTCAATTGCACTGCATTAACCGATTCAAAACTTCTTCAACCCTGTTGGTCAAGGCTTATTTCAGTGAACTTTTACACCGTCCACCAAGTCAATTGAGAGGGCGATGCATCCAGAAAATGCAGCGTTGATGATAATTATCGATTCATGCTCACCAAAAACTCGTTGTTGTCTTTGGTATTTTGCATGTATTTCAGGAAGGTATTCATGGCCTCTTCAGGGTTCATATCTGCCAAATGATTCCGCAACACCCACAATCGTTGGTTGGTGACTTTATCAACCAAAAGATCATCCCTGCGCGTGCTCGAACTTAAAATATCGATGGCAGGGAAGATGCGTTTGTTCGACAATTTGCGATCCAATTGCAATTCCATGTTACCCGTTCCTTTGAATTCTTCGAAGATTACTTCATCCATTTTTGAACCCGTATCGGTCAGAGCCGTTGCGATAATCGTCAAAGAGCCTCCGCCTTCTATGTTACGGGCCGCACCAAAGAAACGTTTGGGCTTGTGAAGGGCATTGGCGTCAACACCACCCGACAAAATTTTACCGGAGGCAGGCTGCACTGTATTGAATGCACGGGCCAAACGCGTGATTGAATCGAGTAGTATCACCACATCATGACCACACTCCACCAATCGCTTGGCTTTTTCGAGCACCATATTGGTCAATTTCACGTGCTTATCAGCGGGTTCATCAAACGTTGAGGCCACCACCTCTGCGCGCACACTGCGGGCCATATCGGTAACTTCTTCCGGACGTTCATCGATCAACAAAATGATCATATATACTTCTGGGTGATTCTTGGCGATGGCGTTGGCGATGCCTTTCAGCAACCATGTTTTACCCGTTTTGGGCTGGGCCACGATCAAACCACGCTGTCCCTTTCCGATGGGCGATATCAAATCGATGATTCGGTTGGGGTAATTCGTTGAACTATCGCACAGGTTCAATTTTTCATCGGGAAACAAGGGTGTCAAATGTTCAAACGCTACCCGATCGCGCACTTCTTCGGGGGTTCTTCCATTCACACTCTCAATTTTCACCAAGCAGAAATACTTTTCATTTTCTTTTGGCGGACGGATACTTCCGCGCACGGTATCACCGGTTTTCAGACCATTTTGTTTGATCATGAAACCTGGAATATAGACATCATCGGGCGATGCCACGTAGTTATAATCTGGAGAACGCAAGAAGCCGTATCCATCGGGCACGGTTTCCAAAACGCCTTGGGTACTAACAACACCTTCCATTTCGGTGAAAAGCGCCAAGGCTTCTCTGCGACGTTTTTCGTCGGGTGTTAGCGCAGGCTCTGCTTTTTGCACTGGGGCCGTTTCGCGGGCTTCTATACCTTCTTTGTTTTCGCGGGGTTCACGGTTATCACGAGGTTCCCGTTGTTCGCGGGGTTCACGCTGCTCACGCGGTTGTTGATTGTCGCGCGGTTGATTCTCTCTCGGCTCGCGATTTTCACGCGGTTCACGACCTACTCTGGGTTCGCGTTGCTCGCGGGGCTCAGCACCTTCACGGGGTTCACGTGCCACTGCAGGATCGCGCTGTTCTCTTGGTCCGCGGGGTTCCCTTTGCTCACGAGGCTCACGCTGTTCACGGGGTTCTCTTTGCTCACGGGGTTCGCGATTTTCGCGCACTTCCCTAGGATTGCGCAAATTGTTGCCTTCAGTTCCTTGACGGGGATTGCGTAGCTCTGCTGCATCTCCTTCTCTGTGGCGCTGAAACGGCTGGGGCTTGACCATCGGTGACGCCTCAACCGCTGTTTCCTCCGTTTCTTCGGCACTGGGTTTACGGGGCCTCCGACCGCGACGATCAGATCCATCACTGCTGTCATTGCCTTCTGCAGTCTCCTTGGAAGCAACCACAACGCTAGGAATAGAAACCACAGGGGCTTCTTTGTCTGCAGACATTGTACTAGCAGCGCTCATTTCAATCGCTGCAATCAATTCGCCCTTTTTCAGCTTGGCGCTGTTTTCAATCTGGAGGTTGTCGGCAAGGGTACGCAAATCACCCACACTCATTTTAGAGAAATCCGGTTTATCGGCCATAAAAATTATTCGTATTCAAAAAAATCTGATGCAATAAAGTAGAGAAAATTCCAAGGTTTGCTGAAGCGCAAATCCGAACTATATCGCAATATTAAGGGAAATTTCGAAAGCAAAAAAATTATTTGCCCGAAATCGGTTGGTTAACCATCGTATTGCTCAAAAAAATACTGTCGGCGCGTCAATCCTAGGTCCTTCAATCGCTGCCTTGCTTCTTTACACATCGCATCCCAACCGCATACATACACGTGGATTTGGGGATTTTTCGTCACCCAGTCACTGTAATGCGCATGTACATAACCCGTTAACATGTCATCATCCGCTTCTTTCGGTCTGCTCAAAACAGGGAAGTAACGAAAACGAGGCTCATCCGCAGCGAGTTGAAGCCATTCGGCATGACCAAGTACATCTTCTCGATGGCGGTTGCCCATGACCAAAATCACATTGATGGGATTCGCCTGTTGTAGACACTGGTCAATCATCGAACGAAAAGGCGCCACACCCGTACCGGTGCATACAAACACAACATCTTCTTGTAATGAGGCATCGCGCAACACAAAACCACCAAAGGGCTCGGAGACCTCCAGTTGCATGCCTTCGCAGAGTTGAAACAACCGAGGCGTTACCCTACCCGCTTCATTGAGTGCAATCCACAAAACCAACAAATTGGTTTCCCCAGCGCTTTCGTTGGCAATGGAATAACTGCGCTGTATTGGTTCGCCATCTACCTCCAGGGTCATTACCACAAACTGTCCCGCAGCAAACCTTACAGTCTCAGGCAACTGCAATACAAATTCCTTGACGCGGGGCGATAACGAACGAATTGCGGCAATTGTGGCGATCATTGGGGCAAAATTAGGGCTTTAATGTGTTATCTTTGGGATATTATTGGCATGGTTAGAACAACGATTTTCTGCATCATATTCTTTGTTATCCAAGTGGCACAGTCAGCGCAGTTGCTGATCCCCATGGATGAATCGCAGAAGAATCATTTAAAATCGTATGGCCTGGCTTTTTGGCTGCTCAAGCAAAACCAAGAGGTACAATGGCTACTGAATTACCAGGGCGGAAGCTTCATGTTCAACTACAGTGCCGCCGCTGAAAAAGAGTGCAAGGTTCGGGGCATCACCTACGAGACCATCACAGACGGGGCAGCCAATGCCATCATCACAGAAATCCAGAATCCCAGTGCCAACATGAATGTGGTGAAGCTGTTGAATGCCCCAAAAATCGCAGTGTATTCGCCGAAGACCAAACAGCCCTGGGACGATGCCGTAACGTTGGTATTGACCTATGCGGAGATTCCTTACGATATCGTTTTCGACGATGAAGTGCTGGGCGGAAAATTGCTCGAATACGATTGGCTACACCTACACCACGAGGATTTCACGGGTCAGTTCGGAAAATTCTATTCTAGCTACCATTCAGCCCCTTGGTATGTGGCCGAAGTAGAAGAAGCCGAAGCCATGGCGAAAAAACACGGCTTTGGATCGGCCCGCGAGCTGAAGCGAGCGGTGGTTTTCAAAATCCGCGACTTCATGTTGGGTGGAGGATTTTTGTTTGCCATGTGCAGCGCAACCGACACCTACGACATCGCCATGGCGGCCGCTGAGACAGACATTTGTGAATCGATGTTCGATGGCACACCCGCCGATGGCAGGGCCCAAGAAAAATTGGATTATGAGAAATGCATCGCCTTCAAGGATTTCACATTGATTGAAGACCCGATGTATTATGAATTTAGCAACATTGATGTAGACCCTGTTCAGCGCCGCGTACGGGAAGAGGAAGACCTATTCACGCTGTTCGATTATTCTGCCAAGTGGGACTTGATTCCAAGCATATTGTGTCAAAATCACACCCGTACCATCAAAGGATTCATGGGACAAACCACGGCCTACCGGAACGCGCTGGTTCGATCCGATGTTTTGGTCATGGGCGAAAATGCGCTGCTCAACGAGGCCCGATACATCCATGGAGAACTTGGCAAAGGCACTTGGACGTTTTTCGGCGGGCACGACCCAGAAGACTACCAACATTTTGTGGGGGAGCCGCCAACGGATTTAAACTTGCACCCCAACAGTCCGGGTTACCGACTCATTTTAAATAACATTTTGTTTCCATCGGCCCAAAAAGCCAAGCAAAAGACATAATCCATGATTTTTTCGCGGTTCAGGGCTTCGTTTTCACAGGCTCCCCGATGGTTTCAATGGGGCTGGGCGATGGTGGTTTTGGCCATTTTGGCACTGCGATTTTGGGATCTTCAGGCCTATGCTTGGGGTTACGATGAATTGAGTGCGGTTTTCAGGGCGATGCAGGCCAAGGATTGGCACGCGCATTTGCATCAAGGGGTGGCGGTTGACGGACATCCAGCGGGCTTACAGACCTTGATTTGGATTTGGATTGGCGCCAATGGCGCGGATGTGTTTATCCCCAGATTGTTTACCTCACTGTTTTCTATGGGTGTCTTGTGGCAGTTACACGGCATGGCGAAACGACATTTTGATGTAGAGACCGCCTATTGGGCTGTTTGTTTGATGGGATTGATGTGGTGGCAAGCGGGAATGTCGATTTGGATAAGGCCTTATGTATTTGGGTTGCCCTTTGTATTGTGGTCTTGGGATTTGGTATTGGGCGTTTTGAAGCATCGCAATGGTCAAGGCGATGTGATGCTTCCGGAGAGAATGGGCTTGTTTTCGTTGAAGTTGGGCGGCGCCCTGGCGGGCGCCGCCTACATCCATTATTTCGCCGGCCTCACGGCCGGCGCATCCTTCATCGCCCTACTACTCCTGCAACCAATAATCAAACCCAACCCGAGTGAACACACCCAAGGACTTCACCCCTCCTACATCCTGTTTCTACCCGTAACCATTGCATTCCTCCTTTACTTGCCACACCTGCCCCTCACCTTCGCCCAGTTTCAGCTCGGCGGACTCGGTTGGCTCAATGCCCCAACACCCAAATTCCTTTGGCAATTTCTACAACATGCCACGGGCAACTCACCGGCCATACTGTTGCTATTCACGGGAGTCCTCGTTTACGCCATACAATACCACATTAGAATCGCCTATCTACCCAAGCCTGCCTCATTCAAACGCATCCTGCAACAACCCACTATCCTGCTCACATTGGGTTTTCTGCTGGTCTTCGCCTTCGGCTATATCTATTC
>Ga0255111_1000140_pt1 | contig 21456 bp, 17 predicted proteins | sample Law_Yuk_RepA_8h_FD_188472 | JGI IMG/M metagenome (GOLD analysis project Ga0255111, IMG submission 188472) | Freshwater microbial communities from St. Lawrence River, New York, United States - Law_Yuk_RepA_8h | ecosystem: Environmental > Aquatic > Freshwater > River | place: USA: New York... | reverse complement strand
GATGCAGCGGTATGACACGGGATACGGCTTGACACCTACTTGAACATCCCCTTCGTTGCGGACAAAGCCGGCAGCATCCACAAATCGGCGGCAGTTATGCGAGTCCATGTTGTAGGAGCCCATCCCAATACTGTCACGGAAGACCCGCGTCCCCTTGCATTCCCGCTCGGTCAGGACGGCATCGGAGACCATCCGGCGCGCTTCCCGGATATATAGCTGATGCGACCAGCCTCCTGTACGCGGGAACTCATCAAGACACATCTTGTACCCAGACATCCTAAGGCTGATGGTGTCTGGAACATCACCTTCACTTGAGAGGTAGTGATACCATCCCGCCTGCCACGAGACATGCTGCTGGAAGATAACTTCACGCTCCGCATAGGATGCTTCGGGCCAGCGATCACTTCCACCGATAAAGTCAGTCGAAACCGCGCCATGGTTATTGTGATCGACTTTGTTCATCACGATGGGGTCGAACTTGCCAAACCATTCGTTGTACTTGGTCTTGAGGAGTCGGGTTACGAGGGCATAGTTGGCTTTGTTGTAACTGATGGGTTTTACAGCTTTACGCTGATTAGGCACAAACTGCGTTAGGCACATCCGGAAGTTGTATGCCTGTACACGGCTGTCTCCGCTGCCAGTGGCACCAAGGGGTGCGGGGTCAATACCCGGGAGGAGCCCGGATGCCGGGTTGCCTTCCACGATGTACGGGTCGATTTTGATGTCGTTTTTGAACTGGTGCAGATTACGGACCTGAACGCCATTGAGGGTCTCGTTATAGACGCTGTTGGATTCTCGTCCAACGGTGTACTTGACACCAGCCCGCGCCATCAGGTCGCCTTCGTAGGAGCAGTCCATAAACGCTTTGGCATCCACGGTCATCCCGCTGGTGCACATGACGCGCTTGATGACTTGTCCCTTCATCTCCACCTTGTCGACAAACTGTGCGTGATAAACGGTGACCTGATGTTCCACCAGCCACTCGAGGAGAACACGCTCGGCTACGTGCGGCTCAAACTTGAACTCTTCGGACTTGCCATAGTGGGACCCGCACTCTCGGTAGAACTCACGGCTGAGTCCTCCGATGACGGCTTGGACGCCGGTGTCGGTGAACGAGAGTCCACCGGATGTCATCCCGCCGACGAAGCGGCTTGGGTTGAGAATGACCACGCTGCGTCCGCGCTTGCGGAGGGCGATTGCGGCGACGACACCCGCGGCGGTTGCTCCGTAGACGCAGACATCGGCCGTGATGACTGGGCGGCTCGGGAATGGCGTGGGCGGGTGGTAGTAGTAAAGGTTTGGGTGAACTTCCGGGTCGGGGAATTGTGCGGTCACGATGAGCATCCAATCTTGTCGAAACTATCCAAAGCGGCAACCAGTTTCTTCCAGTGTTCCCGTTGATGACGGGTTTTATCCGTGGCATAAGGAACACAAACGCTTTGGCCATTTCGGAGAAGCGCTGCGATGTCACCTATTGATGAATAGAGCCCGGATGCCAGCCCGGCAAGCGCCGCTGCGCCAAGTGCGGTGGTTTCAAGGCATGCTGGACGGATGGCAATACAGTCGGTGAAGTCCGCATGGAGCTGGATAAGGTCATCGTTTGCGGCGGCTCCACCATCCATGCGCAGCTCCGTGATCTCGTCCGTTAGCGCAGGACGCATCGCATCTACAAGATCTGCATTTTGGAGTGCGATGGCATCCAAGGTTGCGCGAGCGATGTGTGCCTTCGTCGTCCCGCGGGTGATTCCAAAAATGGTCCCACGGACATTCGGGTTCCAATACGGCGCGCCGAGCCCTGAGAGCGCGGGAACGAAGACAACGCCGCCTGCATCCGGGACGGTTGCCGCGAGCGTCTGGACATCTGAGGAGCTGGCGATGATGCCAAGGCCATCCCGGAGCCACTGCACCGCGGCACCGGCGATAAAGACAGAGCCTTCAAGGGCATAGGTTGTCGTGCCATTTATGGTCCAGGCGATGGTGCCCAGGATGCCGGTGGGTGATTTGGGTGGCGTGGTCCCAGCATTAACAAGGAGGAATGAGCCTGTCCCGAGGGTGCATTTGAGCATCCCGGGTCCAAAGCAGCCCTGCCCAAAGAGTGCAGCTTGCTGGTCACCGAGGACGGCGCGGATGGGAATCTGGATGCCATCAACGGTGTAGTGGCCAAAGGTCGCATCCGATGGCAGGACAGTCGGGAGCGCAGCGGCAGGTACATCGAAAATGTCGCAGAGCACCGGGTCCCAAGTAAGCATCTTGATGTTGAAGAGTAGTGTGCGGCTGGCATTGCTGGTGTCGGTAACGTGGCTTGTGCCACTTGTCAGGCCGTGGATTAGCCAGCTGTCGATGGTGCCAAAGGCTAGGTCATTTGTAGCAGCGGCGGCGGCGACATTTGGGATGTTTTTGAGCATCCAAGACCACTTAGTTGCCGAGAAGTATGGGTCCACCAGGAGGCCTGTCCGGTCCCGGATGTCATCAGCGAGGCCCTTCGCGCGGATTTCCTCACAGAGCGGGGTTGTGCGGCGGCATTGCCAGACAATCGCATTACAGAGGGGTTTGCCGGTGGAGCGGCTCCAAGCAACGGCGGTTTCGCGCTGGTTTGTGATGCCAATCGCTGCGACATTGTGCGCGCCGACATCGCGGATAACAGCATCCAGGACTGCCTTTTGGACATCCAGAATTTCATCGGCATCATGTTCGACCCAGCCACTTTGCGGAAAGTGTTGCGTAAAGGACTTTTGATGGGTTGCGATGGGCGTGAGGGTTTTATCGAAGGCGATGGCGCGGCAGCTTGTCGTCCCGGAATCCACGGCGATGAGGATGGAGGGTGATTGGGTGTCCATGCTGCGAGTGTACCAATTCAGGATTCCCTTGTTTCTAGCGGGCGATGGTGTGGCTGAGACAATGCGGTGGCATACAATGGACCAGTTCTTCCGTCTGGTGTTAGTCGGCGATGCTACCGTCGATGTCCGATGCAACAGGCGCGAATCGAGGAAATGATGAATCGACGTAATTTCATGTTGACCGCTGCCGGACTTGCTCTTGCCGGCACCTTTGCGGTAGCTCCTGCTCACGCTGACTTTTATGAATACTTGGCGCGTCCAGAGCCTGAGTACAAGTGGTCATTGACCGAGAAGCGCGACATGCCAGCGGGAACCATCTACGACATGAAGATGACATCCCAGGTGTGGCAGAACATCAAGTGGGACCACCGCGTCCAGCTGTTCGTCCCAAAGGAAGTCAAACGTCCTGGATACTGCACGATGCTGAATACGGGTGGAAGCGGCGGCAAGGAAAATGACCTGATCGCCTTGACGGTTGCTACGAGCACCGGTGCACCGTTTGCCATCATCCACAATATTCCAAACCAGCCTTTATACAACGGTCTCACCGAAGATGCGCTGATTGCGTACACCTGGGTCAAGTTTATTGAGACGGGTGATGAATCGTGGCCGCTCCACTTCCCGATGGCGAAGGCTGTGATCAAGGCTATGGACACTGTTCAGGCATTGACGAAGCAGGAATCGATGCCGGCGCTGGACCGCTTCGTCGTTACAGGTGCATCAAAGCGCGGCTGGACATCCTGGCTTGTTGGCGCATCTGGGGATAAGCGCGTTGCTGGAATCGCCCCGATGGTCATCGACATTTTGAATGTCAAAGCCCAGCTCGCTCATCAGCTTGAGCACTACGGCAAGCCGAGTGAGCAGGTTGAAGACTACTCAGCGGTTGGGTTTGACAAGCTATTGGCTGGACCTAAGGGTGCACGCCTGATGGAGCTTGAGGATCCGTATTCGTATCGTGCAAAGCTTACGATGCCAAAGATGATTCTCCTTGGAACCAACGACCGCTATTGGTCACAAGACTCGCTCAACCTTTATTGGGATGGTCTTGTTGGCGAGAAGAGTGTGTTGTATGCGCCAAACAGTGGCCATGGTCTTGAAGACCGTGGGCGTGTGCTGGCAACGCTGAGTGCGTTTGCGCGTTCGGTTGCGGAAAAGAAGCCGATGCCGGCGCTGCGCTGGACCCGTAAGGAATTGCCAAATGGCAGCTGTGATTTTGCGGTCACCAGCAATGCACCGATTGTTAGTGCGCGTATTTTCCGCTGCGAAGCGCCAACGCGTGATTACCGTGACAGCAAGTGGAGCAGCATCGAGTTGACCGTCCCAGCGGGCGGTAAGTCGGTCAAGGCCAATGCGCCAAAGCCAGCAACCGGCTGTGCGGCATCGTATGTCGAAGTGACGTACGGCGCAGGTGCGGAGAAGTTCACGCTCACGACACAGATGCAGCTGCTTGGAAAGCCGGTCAGCGCACCAAAGTAGTCCGCTTTTAGAAAAGGTAACACCCCTGTGGAGCTTCCATAGGGGTGTTTTTTGTTTTGATTTCTAGTGATGACCAGAGCCGCAGGCAGCATCGACATTTACAAAAAACACCCCCATAAGAGCGCTTCTGTTCTCTGGGGTGTCTCACAACGACCATCAAAACAACAAAACTACTTCGGCGGTGGGATAACACCAATCGTCAGCAAAATGTTGGCATAAATCCGCTGCTCACCTGTCGCGACAACCAGGGCAACATCCGAGCCGCAGGCAGCATCGTAGAAGTTGAACCGCTTAATCGGAATCAATGGCAGCTCGGGTCCGAGAATCTCTGCAAACTCGCCCCAAATCGGAGGCTCTTTGCCATCAGCAGTCGCCATCACATGCACTTGCTCAATCGGCACCGCATCCGCAAGCACCTTGAGCACTTGCACGGCATTCAAGACACCAGGCGCCAAGTTCAGATAGACACGCTCAGCATCCGGGTTGGTCTTCGTAACGTGCGGATAATTGCCATCGGTGATCAAAATCTGGGAGCCATGTCCGGCACCACCAAGCGCAAACAAAATCTCTGGATGTAACAGCTCACCACGTAGCATGCGATTTTCTCCTAACGGGCATTTAGCGTGCCCTGACATCCCATGATGCCTCTAATCCGTCAGCAGCAACAGGTCATCAACACTTATTTCGCGCTCAGAGCGCTCATACGCAGAAAGGCAAGCCACCAGCCACGGGAGGGCGGCGGCGTAACCAGCAAGCACATCGGATGGGTAATGCACACCCAGATAAACCCGGCTCGCGCCGACAATTGCGATGAACAGCGTCGTGATCGACCCGATACCGAATTTTGCCAGCCAGTGACGGTTTTTCATCCACCAATACGCAAGGGTCCCGTAAAAGCAAATGCTGACAAAGGAGTGGCCGCTTGGAAAGCTGAATGTTTCTTCAACCGCGAGCGCTTCGACCAGACTTGGCCGCTGGCGACCATAGCGATACTTTGTTGTTCCGATGATCAGGCCGCCCCCACCGAGGGTGATTGCCATTAAGATTGCTTCACGGCGAAACCGAACGCTGCGCCACGCAATAACAACACTGACCAGGGCAACAGCCGACATCACATCGGGGCGCGCGAGGTCCGAAACCGTTCGCGCAATCGCTGTACGCTCTGTGGTTCGTAGCGCATTTCCAAGGTTCAGGCCATCGTGGTCGAACTTCCAGACGCCATCCTGCTCCCGGATGTCATCCGCGAGGTTTAGGAAAAATACAACAGCGCCGGCAGAGACAGCCGCTCCAATCGCCATCGGGGTGATCACCACCTCGACCAACGGTCCAAGAATTCTTCGCCAAACGCCCATTGCGCAATGGTATCGCACACACGACTTACCAGATACCGGGCGGGGACAAAGCCGGTGATAGTTGCTAAAGATTGGGACTTTTTACCTAGGTCCTACAGGTGTGGAGCTGGGCCAACCCGCCAGCATCCGCCAACGCGGTCAAGCAGAGCGGTGTGTCCGGTAGACTGGTGTATGCAAACTCCGCCTCCCAGTGATGACCATCTGGCCGATTTCAAAGCCGCCGCCACGGCCATCCACGGGGCTGAGCGGATTGCGCTGGCGTGTCATGTTAACCCGGATGGTGATGCGCTCGGGTCGATGCTCGGCCTTGCGATAGCCCTTAGGAGCATCGGTAAGCATGTCGATATCCTGAGCGCGGATGGCGTTCCTGAGACGATGAAGTTCCTTCCGGAATCCGCATCCGTTTTGCGGACCAACCCTGATGGCATCTATGACATCGGTATCGGGATGGATGCTGGCGATGCGAAGCGGATGGGCCCCAACATGGACACCATTCTCCGCTGCCCCATCGTGATTGATATTGACCACCATGTCACGAGTGGTGTCTTTGGAAATATCCGCATTGTGGATGGCCACCGGGCATCTACGTGCGAGCTTGTTCATGATCTGTTGGTCGTGCTTGGTATTCCACTAAATGCGGAGATCGCCCAGTGTCTGATGTGTGGCATTTACACCGACACGGGAGGCTTTCGGTATCCGGCGACGACAGCAGGGACATTCCAAATTGGAGCGGCGCTTCGTGCTGCGGGTGCAAACGCGGATGCCATCGTTGCAAATGTGTTTGAAAACCGCACGGAGACCGCGCAGCGCCTCCTCGGCCGTGCGTTGGTCCAAATGGGCCGCAGTGATGGCGGTGCCATTGTGTGGAGTGTGATTACGCTTAGTGATTTCGCAGCAACCGGTGCTCTGGATTCCGAAACCGATGGCGTTTCGCATGCACTACGCAGCGTCCGCGGGGCCAAAGTGGCGATTCTGATGCGCGAGCAGGCGAGCGGTGGCTTCCGGACAAGTCTGCGGTGCTCTGAAGGCATTGATGTCTCCAAAGTCGCGGCGAAGTTTGGTGGAGGTGGTCATCGGCTTGCGAGTGGATGTACCGTTCCAGCAGCGACTGGCGATGAAGCTCTACGCCAGGTTTTGGATGTCCTTGCTGAGGCGGGAGTGCATTAAGTGCTGGAGTGGACATTTCTAGGCACAGGCGCGGGGACTCCCAGCCGTACCCGAAATGTGTCATCCTTGGCGCTTCGTCTACCGCAACGCAGTGAGTGGTGGTTATTTGACTGCGGCGAGGGCACACAGCATCAGCTCTTGCGGATGCCCCATTTACGCCTAAGTCAGCTCACGCGGATTTTCGTAACGCATCTCCATGGCGATCACTTCTATGGCCTGCCTGGGCTCCTCGCCAGCCGGGGACTCGCGCTCGGTGGAGCATCCGAGGTTACGATTCACGGCCCGGATGGCCTTGGTCGATGGCTGAACAGCACACTGCGATTGACTGGTAACCGACCGGCGTATCCGATTGTGAACGATGTGGTTTCTCCTGGATGGTCACTCACAGAGCTTGGATTTACAGTGGATGTGTGTCAGACCGACCATCGCACCGAGAGTTATGCGTACCGCATACGCGAGGCGGACAACCCGGGAGCATTTGATATTCAGAAGGCGAAAGCGGATGGCTTGCCTCCTGGAAGATTGTTTGGGCAGCTGAAGGCGGGAGAAATTGTCACGCTCCCAGATGGCCGTGTTGTGAATGGCGCGGACTATGTAGGCGAAACCAAGCGTGGACGAATGACGGTCTATTCGGGTGATACACGTCCATCGGATGCCGTTATTGCACTTGCCACGGGCGCAGACTTGCTTATTCATGAAGCAACTTTTCATGCAAGCGAACAGGTACAGGCTGAGAAGTCAGCGCACTCAACAAGTCGTGAGGCGGCAGAAGTCGCTTTGAGCGCCGGCGTCAAAGAGCTAATCATTACCCATTTCTCTAGCAGGTACGACCCAGAACCTGCGGATATAGGGATTGAGATGCTCTTGCAGGATGCTCAGACAGTGTTTCCAAACACCCGGCTTGCTGGTGATTTCCAGCGTTTCTCTATCGAGCGACCGACAGCCTAAGCGGATTCCAAGAGATAGGCACATAGCGCATCTACATGGCCATCCACAGATTTGTAAATCCGACTCTTCTCATCCATGCTGCGTAGCGCGGCTGCGAGAGCACTGGCATCCGTTACCGATTTTCGTATATCGGATAGCGGTTCAACCATCACACGGATCGTAAACAGGAATGCGTTGCGTTCGGGGATACGCCGGATGACCTGACGTTCCGTACGTAGCCAAGCATCCCCGCCGGCGTAGGGCGGCTCCGTGACACTGGGATGTGTGTCCAGCGCAGCAGTGGTGGAAATCCCCCAGGTGAAACGGACAAACGGTCCGCGCTCGAGGAGCATTTGTTGCAGCTTTGCGGCCACAGCCAATGTTTTTTCCATGTTTGGGACAGGGGTATGTGTCGCGACGAACGAGCGGCCGATTTTTTCTTCCGGCGCCCAGCGGCTTGGCGCAGCAATCGACATCACGGCGTTACGATCATTACCTTCTGAATCAATTTCGACAATCGCGATGTCTTCGCCAATCGCAAGTGAGAGAGCATGAAATCGACTTTCGAGGGTGCTTGTCGTTTCAAGCCAACTTTCGTGAAGCTGCGTCGTGACAGGATAAACATCGCCAACAGCGGTCTGTGCGATGTCACGTTCATCGGAGAGCAGCTGGATTCCAGCAGCAGCGACGGATTCGCTGATATCGGACATTAGGATCAACGGCCGGTAGGCTTGTATCTGATGCTTGTTTGCGATGAGCGCCGCCGTGCCCTTGTCGAGCTGTAATGGGATGGCATCAAGGACTCCGTTGCCAAAATCGCTTCCAAGAGGGATTAGACTTGGCGTGGTTGTGTAGATGCCTTTGTGAAATGGCCGGTAACGCGGGATGTCTGGAAGCGTAGTGTCCATAAAAACAAAAAGCGCCCGCTGTTCAGCGGCCGCAGTAATCATCGGGTTTTTCAACCATCGATGTGTTCATATTACCGCGGCCCCTGTTCAATGTCCTCTGCCAGAGATTGCAAGCATTATCAATTTTTGCGCCACTATTTACACTCTAGTGGACGCTTTCATCGGTTTCAAACTACTTCAAACGTAGACTTGTTAGATTTTCGGACATTAATACGTCTCACACATGTCTCATTTTATTTCTCCAGAGGCATGCGCATCCAATCGCTGGCAGAACTCCAAGGATCAACCCGATGCTTGCCGGCTCGGGTGCGACCGTCGCACTGGGTTCCATCCAGCCACTGATGAGAAGGTCGGTGCTAAGGCCATTTGGGTTATCTGCTGCGGTCGTGCTTCCGCCAAGTCTCCATGTACCGCCGGCAGCTTCAGCCTGATAGCCATAGAAGCGAACCTCTAGGGGTACGGTCTCATCGGCCCAGATTCCGCCGGTTTGTACATCGTGCCGTCGGACTTTCGCATCATCCGGGAGGGTTGCGCTGTATATTCCCTGGCCAAAGGTGTCTACGCTGGTGCGCAGCTCGAGTCCACCGGGACCGGTGAGGCTTCTGCGTTCCGCAAAGCTGATGGAATCAACGCGGACGCGGTACCCAAATGCGGATGACAGGTTGAGAGTGAAGTAGTCATTTGGATCAAATGATGTGGTTGTCCAGGAACCAGCGGCCATCCCGCCGCTTCCGGCGACGGTTGTGATGCCACTGCCGCGGGTGATTCCCGAGACAGTCAGGAGATTCGGGACGCTATCGGCGAGAGGCAGGGTTGAGCTCTGATTTCCTGGGAGCCCGGTGAATGAATAACGGATTTGAAACTGCTGTGCGTGGCACGGGGCAGCCATTAGAAGCAAACAGACGATGACTTTGAGCACGCAGCCAAGTGATTTGACCGCTGCGGGGTGATGCGTTGATGACATTTGAGTTCCTCCACATCACCAATCGTAAAAATTGTGGCCATTACTACACTTTTTGCGTTAATTTTTTACTTTTTAAGCGTAGTGGCGAGACAGCAAAGCGCCCGTCGTTTCGGATTGTTCGATATGGCTATCACAACGCCTTTCGATTTGCTTTTTCTTTTCTTAGTCGTAGTGGCGAGACAGCAAACCGCTCATCGTTTCGGATTGTTGGATATGGCCATAACGACGCCTTTCGAGTTGCTTTTTCTTTTTTTAGTCGTAGTGGCGAGACAGCAAAGCGCCCGTCGTTTCGGATTTTTGGACACGGCTATCACAACTCGCCTCGAGAGTAATTGCGTTCTATTTCGTTTGGGAATGCAGCGGCACACTTACGGATGAAAACATTGGTGGTTTCTCGGGATGTGTACGAGCTACCGAGAGATCTGCGGCAAAAATCGAAAAATCCCTCCGCCGTTCTCACACCCGTGAATTCGGTCGCAGATGGTAACATTTCTTGTTGCATAGGAGGCATTGACGTGGACATTACAGTTGGTGGACGGCGGGTCGCCCGCAGGGCGTACGGATTTGATGAAGTGGCATTGGCCCCTGGTCCTCTCGTCATCGATGCAAAGGATGTCGACGTTTCCTGGAAGCTCGGCAACCTGACGATTCAGTGCCCTATTCTTGCATCCAGCCTCGATGGTGCAGTCAACCCCGCACTCGCCGCTGAAATGAGCCGTCTTGGCGGAATTGCCGTGCTGAACCTCGATGGTATCCAGACACGCTACGAGAACGCTGAAGAGATTCTGCAACAGATTGCTGACCACCCTGCCGAGGGTGTCATCCGGTTCATCCAAAGCCTCTACGCAGCCGCACCTGTGCGCGCCGATTTGATCGCGCTCCGCATAAAGCAGATGAAGGCAAATGGCGGCATCGCCGCAGTTGCAGCAGCGCCGCACACAGCCCATAAAGCCGCCGAAGCTGCCGTTGCCGCAGGCGCCGATGTCTTTGTTATCCAGAGCACTGTCGGAACCGTGAAGTTTGAATCATCCACGATTCCTGAGTTCCCAATCGCTGAATTCTGCAAGAATTCCCCAATCCCTGTGATCGTCGGTAACACCGTTGGTTACCAGGCAACGTACGACCTGATGGAAGCCGGAGCGGCTGCCATCCTCGTGGGTGTTGGCCCCGGACATATCTGTACAAGCCGCAAAGTCCTCGGAATTGGTGTTCCACAGATCACCGCAACCGCAGACTGTGCAGCCGCACGTGATGACTACTTCGAAAAGACTGGCCGCTACGTTCCAATCATCACGGATGGCGGTATCCGCAACGGCGGCGACATATCGAAGGCAATTGCCTCGGGCGCCGATGCAGTGATGCTCGGTTCTACGATCGCAGCAGCCAAGGAAGCTCCAGCACCCGGTTATTCGTGGGGAATGGCGACATCCAGTGCCGACCTGCCACGCGGAACCCGTATCCAAGTCGGTATCAGTGGAACCCTCGAGGAGATCCTCTACGGACCTGCACACCGTGATGATGGCACGATGAACCTGGTGGGTGCGCTTCGTCTTTCGATGGGCTCACTCGGTGCACACAACATCAAGGAAATGCAACATGTCCAGATGTTTGTCGCGCCATCCCTCCCAACCGAAGGAAAGTCGCTGCAACGCTCCCAAGGCGTAGGCTAAACATCCATAAACGCATCGCAAAACCCCGGCATCAAACCCGGGGTTTTCATCATTTTGATGCCCGTTGCGTGATACCATTTCATCCAAACATCGTGGAGTCTTACGCCTTGGAATCCCCCGCATACTGTCCTGAAAGGTCGTCCGAGTAATGTCCCCGTCGACCGCCACACACCTCCCATCTGATGAGCTTGTCATCGTGTTGGATTTCGGAGGACAGTATTCTCAGTTGATTGCCCGCCGGGTCCGTGAATGCCAGGTTTTCTGCGAAATGGTGCCCTGCGATACACCAATGGATGAGATTCTGGCAAAGAATCCCATCGGTATCATTTTTAGTGGTGGGCCAAACAGTGTCTACGAACCAGATGCTCCTACGGTCGACATGGCCATCTTCGATGCGGGAATCCCGATTCTTGGTATTTGCTACGGCCATCAGCTCATCGCAAAGCTCAATGGCGGCTCAGTCGTTTCCGCAACAAATGCAGAATATGGCAAGACCCACATTGACATCCTTGGCGGAAAAGACCTCTTCGCCGGGCTGAACAAGGATTTGATTGGCTGGATGTCCCACTCGGACACGGTTGAAGTCGCTCCGCCGGGCTTTGATGTCACTGCGAAGACCACTGTCACCCCGGTTGCCGGCATGGCTGACCATGCGCGACGCATCTATTCGACACAGATTCACGTCGAAGTAGCGCATACGCCGTGGGGCACGGATGTCTTCCGAAACTTCCTCTACAATATTTGCGGTGCCAAGGGCCTGTGGACCATGGGCTCCTTTATCGACAAAACCGTTGCTGCCATCCGGGAGCAGGTTGGCGATAAAAAAGTCATTTGTGGACTCTCCGGTGGCGTCGACTCGGTCGTCGTAGCCGCGCTGATCCACAAGGCGATTGGGGCACAGCTCACCTGTATCTTTGTGAACACCGGTCTCCTCCGGATGGATGAAGGCACACAGGTCAAGCGCAACCTCGGCGAGCACTTGAACATCAACCTTGTGTACGCGGATGAGAAAGAACGCTTCCTCGACCGCCTCAAGGGCATTTCGGATCCTGAGCTGAAGCGTAAAACCATTGGTAAAGAGTTCATCGAGGTCTTTGATGAGATCGCAGCGACCATCGATGGTGCTGAGTACCTCGCACAGGGCACACTCTACTCCGATGTTGTTGAGTCTGGCGGAACCAAAAAGGGCCACTTGATCAAGAGCCACCACAATGTGGGTGGTCTTCCTGAACATATGAAGCTCAAGCTTGTTGAGCCATTGCGCCTCCTTTTCAAGGATGAAGTCCGTAAAGTGGGCGAAGAGCTCGGCCTTCCAAGTGAAATGGTCTGGCGACAGCCATTCCCGGGGCCAGGTCTCGCGATCCGCATTTTGGGTGAAGTAACCCTCGAAAAGCTCACGATTCTGCGCCATGCAGACAGCATCATTGTCGAAGAGATCAAGAAGGCTGGCATGTACCGCAAGGTCTGGCAGAGCTTTGGTGTTCTCCCAGATGTCAAATCCGTCGGCGTCAGCGGCGACTTCCGGACGTATGCGTATCCTGTTGTGCTGCGCTGCGTGTCATCCGATGATGCGATGACGGCAAGTGCTGTACATCTGCCATGGGAGCTGCTTGAGCGGATTTCCAGTCGGATTGTGGGCGAAGTGGAAGGCGTAAACCGCGTGGTCTACGATCTCACGAGCAAGCCCCCAGGAACGATTGAGTGGGAGTAAGCCCCAACTAACAAACCATAAACGCCCTCCGGAATACCGGGGGGCGTTTGTTAGTTACGATCTAAATCGAGTAGCCCTTACCGATCCCGCTGGCCAGCCGCTAGCGCATCGACCAGTTGTGGAATTCGCTGTGCGCGCGTTTCTGGCCGCTTGGCATCCGTTACCCAGTGGAGCCAATTCTTGCGATAGTGAGGTGCGATCTCATAGAAAAATGCGACCGCTGCGGGGCTTTGCTGAAGCGCATCCCGGATGTCATCCGGTTGTCCTTCAACCAGCGGCCCCTCGGGGTGCAGAACGATTTGGAGGAGCGGCCCGGATGCCGGGTCTACTTCAATCGGCTTCCACCACGCAGGCCCGGTGATCATCACCCAGCTGCCATCCTCCTGCTTTGTCAGCTGCCCACGAATCTGGATGCCATTTACGGTGCCACAGGCATCCTGACGGCCTTTGATGCCCCAGCGGACATCCGGATCCGCTGGAAACGGGATGACAAAGTTCTTTCCAACCTTGATCGGAATCGCGTCAAATGTAACCGAATAGGCGTGAATATCGAACATCGGATGCTCCTAAAGCGGATTCGTAAGCGCACGGTGGTACGCCCAAAGCATTTTGTTTGCTGTGTAGCGATCGATGGCAGGATAGCCACGCATCCCGAGCTCTGTCTCATGCAAGATATCAAGGCCGTGGTCAGAGCGATAAATGCCATCAAATCCCGCGGTGATAAGGGCCTTCATGATATCGAGGAGGTCCCAATCTGCAGCCGGATCCGCATGGTCCGCCTCGTGGAAGACGCGGTCACCCGTGGTCTTTGTAACGCGGAGGTGACACCAGGCGATGTTATCCACAAACGTGGAAATCATCTGCAAAATGTCATTCTCTGGGAGTGCCCCAAAGCTACCCGTACAGAAACACAGCGCATTTGCCTTGCTTGGATAAAGCGACATTAGTTTCTGGATGTCTTCGGCATTACAAAGCATCGCTGGCAGTCCAAATGTCGTCCATGGTGGGTCATTAGGGTGGGCTGCGAGTCGGATGTTCAGCTCTTCGCAGACAGGAACGAGAGCGGCGAGGACGTAGTGGATGTGCTGCCACATAGCAGCCTTGTCGCCATAAATGTCACTAAGGTGGCGGAATTCAGCTTCCGAATACCCCTTGCCCCAACCTGGAAGGTAGAGGCCACGGCTGACATCCATGCCCTCCCATTTCTGCTGGTCAAAGGCAAGACCGCGTGCGCCATTTGGATGTTCCCACGCGAGGTCTGTGCGGCTCCAGTCGAGTGCCATTAAGTTGTAGGTCACTATCAGCTCAGGCTCATCCGGGAAGACTGCGCGGAGATTGCGCAGGGTAGCGATGGTCGCCTCGATGTGCTGATCCCGCAGCGCGCCCCCGGTCTTCATGTCATCTGACCAAAAGACGCTTTCCAGAGGTCCGATTTGCAAGCCATGGCTGTCGAGGTTGTGGCGTAGCGCTTGGATAGCATCCACGGTCCACGTCTCCCCCGGAGCAAATTGGTCTAGGTGCGTTACGACGCGTGGCTGCGGCGTCATTTGGCGAAGCCACGTCAGAGGAACGCGATCGGCTGGACCGTACCAACGAAATGCGGTTTTCATGGTCAAAAGTACCACTATTTTGATGGAAGTAACATCTACATCCATCACTACCGATGGATGAACATGTCGCTGTCAGCAAGAATGGTTACATTCAAATTCATAAGTTAACTACGGTGAAATCAAGTAATTTAGCCGTTCTTTGCTTCTCCACCCTTGGCTAGAATGTGCACATCAGGGATCCAATCCTGAAAGTATTTTCAATTTTGCGGAGACTGATGGAGCTGCGATGCTTCATCAGGAACGGAGGGTTTGCCATACGAGATTGTGTTCGGTTCGGTTCATTTGAATTATTTTCTACTCAGCTACATGCCGGTTATGGCCTGTAGCTTTTTTTATCCACTCGCCGGTTGGCAGGCTGCGTAAATCAGGCTTCATAAATGACGTAGCTGTATATGAACGATGTTAACAGATTCTATAAGTTAACAATAGTGAATCCCGGTATTTTGCCCCGCTACCCTCTTGAGAATTTTTCTCTATAATGCGTGTGTCAGTGATCCAGAACTGATGCAAAATGGTGAACGTTGGTAGCACGATGTGCATCCCAACTACACATTGTTTCCAGACGATGTATCGCCACGTGGTTGTTAGATTGATTCATTTCCATGGCCGCTCCGGATGCGTTACGCACCGGGGCGGTTCATCTTAGAGCACGCTCAAAGGGTGTGTCTGTGTCCAAGCAGCACGGGGTCTCGTGCTCGATAAACGACCACCCCCACCACTCGCATCACAGCGCTTATAACCCGAGCAACACAATTGCGTGAACCAAGAAGACACTCCATTTCCGCAGCCCCGACATCAGCCGTACAATCCTTGTGTCATGGGAAAAATCAACACATCCGTTATCGGTTACGGCTTCGCCGGCAAGTCATTTCATAGCTACTTGGTCACCCTCGTGCCAGAGCTTGAGCTGCATTCCATCGCAAGCCGGGATGCCGCAACCCGCGAGCGCATCGTGGCCGAACGGGGCTGCAAGGCTGTCGAAACCATTACTGATGTTTGCAATGACCCGGATGTCGACCTAGTCATTCTGGCGACGCCTACCGCCGTTCACGCCGACCAAGCCATCGCGGCGCTTAATGCCGGAAAGCATGTCGTCGTCGACAAGCCTCTAACACTCACGATGGCAGAAACGGACCGCATGATTGCCGCCGCTAAAGCCAATGACAGAATTTTGTCGGTTTTCCAAAACCGCCGCTTTGATGGCGACTACCTCACCTGCCGCGAAGTCATAGAGAATGGCTCCATCGGCGATGTCCGCTGGCTCGAAATGGCCTGGCAGGGCTTTGGTCCAGTCAATGGCTGGCGCGCCGATGCAGCCCAAGGCGGTGGACGCTACTGGGACCTCGGTGCCCATCTTGTCGACCAGGCACTGCAGTTCTTCCCTGAGCCTGTCGCAAGCGTCTACGCCCGCCGCAGCTATGACTATGCCGACAGCGACACCGACTCCGAAGCCACCATCATCATCACGTTTGAAGGCGGCCGCACCGCTGTCTGTGACCTCTCTGGAAACACCGCTTACTCCAAGCCGCGCTTCTGCATCCACGGCGTCGCCGGCACCTTCGTGAAGTACGGCGTCGACCCGCAGGAGCTGGCGATGATCGCTGGGTCCATCGATGGCGGTATCGAGCAGCCAGAGTCCTACGGAAAAATCTACACAGGATCCACCATCACGCCGGTTAAGACACAGCCCGGTCGCTGGAGGAAATACTACGAGAACATCGCAGCCGCAATCAATGGAACCGCACCACTTGCCGTGAGCATGGAAAGCGTGCGCAAAGCCATGCAGGTGCTGACGGCAGGAATCGAAAGCGCAGAGACCGGCAATGTTATCCATTTCTGACACCGTTGAGCGGCAAAAGTCGATCTGGGAGCTGCTTGGCGGCGTTGATGGCGGGGCCCCCGATGCATTCGCAGAGCTGGTTGACCGCTTCTACGATGGCATCGAGAACGACCCGATTATCCGCCCGATGTATCCGGATGACGACATGCCGGGAGCCCGTGAGCGCCTCGCACTCTTCCTCATTCAATACTTTGGCGGCCCGGCCATCTACTCGGAGCAACACGGTCATCCAAGGCTGCGGATGCGCCACGCCCCCTACAAGGTCGACACCAAAGCGGCGGATGCCTGGCTAAGCCATATGGACAAAGCTCTGGAAACAACGCCCGCGTTTGCGCCATATGTGGATGGAATGAAAGACTACTTTCACCACACCGCCTACTTCTTGCGTAATACTCAGGATTCCCAATGAAAAAGCTTGCCCTCACCCTCATCCCTGTGGTGGTCAGCATTGCCGTTGCTACGGCGAATCCGACATCCGATGCCAAATCCCTGGTCAAAGGCTTGGATAACATGCTTCAGCGGCGCTTCAAGACCAGTGAAGATGGCCGATTTGGTATCTCCCGGATGCCTGTACTTTCCGGGCATGAAAACATTCTTGTTAGCACGGGTCGCCCCACCGATGATGAAGACACCCTTGCATTCGTCAAGCGCATTCAGGCATCGGGTAAGCCGCTTATCGTTGGCTTTGCACACATTAATCACCGACAGGCCGATACGTCTATCAGGTCAGAGAAGCCAGGGACAATTGAAGCGATTATCGGCTACCGGGATGGCAAGTACACCAACCTCCGGGCCGTTCGCGGCGATGATGGCCACGCCTTGCTCAAACCGTTCATCAAGCCTATCAACAATCGGTTAAAAGATATCGAAGCGGGTACAAACTTTGAGATTGCGAGCAAGACCGCTTATGTCGCCATCCGCCCGGTGGTCACCGACCGCTCCTGCGTGCAATGCCATGCCGGCGTCAAAGAAGACCAAGCGATGGGAGCACTGGTTTACATCGTGCCCTTAGATGACGCAAAGCCAAAACCCGCCGCGCGCAAGAACTGACTTCGATCAGACACGCTCGTAGCGGGTGTTACGGCGCGCTGGAGTGTAGCCGGCATCGGTGATCAGCCGCTCCATTTCGGAGATAGGCACCGCAAACGTACACCCAGCAGCGGATACGACGTTCTCTTCCATCATCGTCTGGCCAAAGTCATCCACGCCGTAGCCAAGCGAAATTTGGCCGATTTTCGGACCCTGGGTGACCCAGCTGGCCTGCATGTGCGGGAAGTTTTCGAGCGCGATACGGCTGATGGCAATCGTCCGCAGGTAGTCAAAGCCGCTTGCGCGCAGGCCGCCAAGCTCCGTGCCATCCGGTTGGTAGTTCCACGCCGCAAATGCACGGAAATGCGCCGGGCTGTTGTTCATCGAAATGTCCTGAAGATCCCGTAAGCGCACAAGGTGCTCCACGCGATCCTCAAAGGTGTCGATGCTGCCGTACATCATCGTTGCTGTCGAATAAATCCCAACCGCATGAGCGGTTTCCATGCAGTTTAACCACTCATCGGCTGTGTCCTTGTATGGGCTGATGAAGTTACGGACGCGGTCAGTCAGGATTTCTGCGCCGCCACCCGGGATGCTCTGAAGTCCCGCGGCTTTGAGTCGGGTCAGCATCTCGTGCATGCTCAGCTTGCTGATTTTCGCGATGTAAATGAGCTCGGCAGGAGAGAAGCAGTGGCGGATGATGTGTGGAAATTCATCCCGCATCCACGAAAGAAGATCCTCGTACCACTCGAGCTTGAGCTTGGGGTTGAGGCCACCCTGCATCAGCATTTCAACACCACCGAGAGCGGAGAGCTCGGTCAGTTTCTGGTGGATTTCTTCCCTTGTGAGGACGTAGGAATCCGGGGCATTCGAGCCTGGTGTGCGATAGAAGTTACAGAATGAGCAGCGCACCCAGCAGACATTGGTGTAGTTGATGTTACGGCTGACGATGTAGGTGACATCGTGGCCTGGAACGAGGCGCTGACGGACGACATCCGCGAGCATCGCGAGGTCCGCGAGGTTTGGGTGGTGGAAAAGCCTGAGAATTTCATCCGGGGAAATGCGGATATTGTCAAACACCTTGTCGGCGATATCACTGATATCACTCTCCGGTCCCCGCTTGGTGAGTGTGGTCGTCGGAAGTGCGGTCGCCGTCGTCATAGTCCTATCCTTTTCCCCTCGAAACGTGCTTTGTTATACCCGTTTTGCCCGCAGGCTTGCTTCTGGCGTGTGATCGATTCGCTCTGATAGTGCTTTGGCTGACAGAAAGGCGCAATCCATCCAGGTGGCCAAAACCGGTCATCTATGTCTACCAAGTGGGAACTTTTTACTATCCAGTAAAGTTATTTAAGTTATGATAGCAGTACAGGAGACATTTAAATGGTAACTCTACGTCCATCCCTCGAGCGCGGCATCGTTGACCGCGGCTGGCTAAAAGCCCACCACAGCTTTTCCTTTGCAAACTACCAAGATCCAAAGCATGTCCATTTTGGACCGCTGTTGGTCATAAACGAAGACCACTTCGCGCCGACGCGTGGCTTCGGGATGCATCCGCATGAAGACATGGAAATCGTGACCTACGTAGTTGCGGGTGGCCTTAAGCATGAGGACTCAACGGGCGGCGGCGGGACGCTTTATCCGGGGGATGTCCAGCGGATGAGCGCCGGCACAGGTGTTCATCACTCTGAATTCAATGGCTCCGATTCGCAGTGGCTTCACCTCTTACAGCTCTGGATTCTGCCAAAGTCGAAGGGAATTACGCCGCGCTACGGGGAGGCTCACTTCACCGATGCACAAAAGCATAACCGCCTGCAAGCCATCGCCAGCCGGGATGGCCGTGATAACTCCCTCGAAATCCACCAGGATGCAGAGATCTACGCATCGATGCTGGACAACGCAACCATCAGCCACCCGCTTGAGGCTGGCCGTATCGCGTACTTCCAGCTCATCAGCGGATCAGTGACCGTAAATGGTGAAACCCTGACGAATGGGGATGCTGCAAAGCTCCGGGATGAAACGAGTGTAGAGGTTTCCGGCACCGGACACTTCCTTTTGTTTGACCTCCCCGCACAGGCCTAAAACGCATCCGTTTACATTACGAAACCAGCCCGGTAACCCTACCGGGCTTTTTTGTGCCCTGAAAGGCTTGACACAACCGCCCAGACGCGAGAGAGTGACCCAATTATGAATGCGCTCACCTTCTTCCTCCCGGCTATCACCCTCGCATCCACGCTTAGCCCCACCGGACAACAGCGTCCACAGGCTCCGACACGCGGCGCCGCAAGCGGCGCCCCCATCGCCTTATCCACACTGAATCCGCGGCAAATCGGCCCCGCGGTCACAAGCGGCCGCGTCATTTCCATCGCCGTCCACCCCAACGACAAGACCACCTGGTATGTCGGCGCAGCCTGCGGCGGCGTCTGGAAAACCACCAACAACGGCACAACCTTCACACCTATCTTTGATAATGAAGCGTCGTATTCCATCGGGACCATCACCATCGACCCAAAACGCCCGAATATCGTTTGGGTTGGCAGCGGCGAAAACAATGCACAGCGCAGCGTCGGCTGGGGGGATGGCGTCTACAAATCTGAAGATGGCGGCCGTTCCTGGAAGAACATGGGCCTTAAGTCTAGCGAGCACATCGGCAAAATCATCGTCGACCCACGCAACCCGGACACCGTCTGGGTAGCCGCACAAGGTCCGCTTTGGAGCGCCGGCGGCGAGCGTGGCCTCTACCGCACCACGGATGGTGGCAAGACATGGAAGAACATGCTGGCTGTCTCGGAAAACACCGGCATCACTGATATTCTCCTCGACCCGCAGAATCCTGAAATCATCTACGCCGCGAGCTGGCAGCGCCGTCGCCACTTCTTTACGTATATTGGCGGCGGAAGTGAGAGTGGTATTCACCGCTCCACGGATGGCGGTGCGACCTGGACAAAGCTCCGTGGCGGCCTCCCCGGCGGCGATATGGGGCGTATTGGGCTCGCTGCATCCCCCGCAAACCCGGCGTACATCTATGCCACCGTCGAGGCCCAGGCAGGCGGAAGTGGAACCTATCGCACCACCGATCAGGGAACGACGTGGGAGAAGCGCGGCGATTTTGTCGCGCAGGGGATGTACTACGGCCAGATTGTTTGCGACCCAGTCGATGCAGAGCGTATCTATATTTTGAGCGTTGCCAATCAGGTCAGCAACGATGGCGGGCGCACCACAACCGACCTCGGCGAGCGGAATAAACACGTTGATAACCACGCGCTCTGGATTGACCCAAGCGATACACGGCATATTCTCGCGGGCTGTGATGGCGGTATCTACGAATCTTTCGACCGCGGCTCCACCTGGGTCTTCAAGTCTAATCTGCCGATTGCGCAGTTCTACCGCATCGCCGTGGATGACAGTAAGCCCTTCTACAATGTCTACGGCGGGACGCAGGACAACAACAGCATCGGTGGCCCTAGCCGCTCCAAGAGCTCCCGCGGAGTAGGCTCCGCTGAGTGGTATGTGACCGCTGGCGGGGATGGCTTTCACCAAGCCGTTGAGCCAGGCAATCCGGATATTGTGTATTCCGAATCACAGGATGGCGGCCTTGTGCGCTTCGATCGTAAGACCGGTACGCGCACGGGCATCGCGCCGCTGCCTGCCAAGGGCGCGCCTCCGCTGCGTTTTTACTGGGACTCCCCACTGCTGATTAGCCCGCACAACCCCAAGCGTCTCTGGTACGGAGCGAACATTTTGTTCCGCTCAGATGACCGTGGCGATTCCTGGACATCCGTGAGCGGCGATCTCACCAAGCAGGTCAACCGGAACAACCTCAAGGTCATGGGCCAGCCGCAAAAGCTCGACACCATCGCCCGCGGCCAGTCGACATCGTTCTATGGCAACATCATTTCCATTGATGAATCGCCAAAGAAAGAAGGCTTGGTCTACGCCGGCACGGATGATGGGTTGTTTCACATCAC
>Ga0255111_1000137_pt1 | contig 21722 bp, 10 predicted proteins | sample Law_Yuk_RepA_8h_FD_188472 | JGI IMG/M metagenome (GOLD analysis project Ga0255111, IMG submission 188472) | Freshwater microbial communities from St. Lawrence River, New York, United States - Law_Yuk_RepA_8h | ecosystem: Environmental > Aquatic > Freshwater > River | place: USA: New York... | reverse complement strand
CTCCTGCTCCTCGCCTTGACCGGCTTCGCCGCCGACGCGCCCAAGACCCTCGCCCCGGCCCCCAAGCCGGCCGCGCGTCCGCAGCCCCCGACCCGGCCGTTCGACGGCCCGACCGCGCCGAAGTTCGTCCGTCTCGGCGGTCCGGCGGGCGCGACGCCCTCCGCCGACGTCTACGGCGATTTCGTGGTGGGACCCGATTACGTGCCCGCACCCGAGACCAAGCCCGTCGCCGGTGCCCCCCAGGGCCGCGTGGAGCAGTTCACGATGAACTCGAAAGATTGCCAGCGCTTCAACCCGGGCATCGCCCGGAAGGAGTTTGGCACGCCCGACCCGAAGAACCCGAAGACCTTGATCGTCGCGACGCACACGATCGACTACAAGCGGACAATCACGGTCCATATCCCCGCGCAGTACGTCCCTGGCATGGCGGCGCCGTTGCTCGTCACGCATGACGGTCCGGGCCTGGGCAAGCCGGACCTCAACCTGTGCCGCATCCTGGATAACCTGATCGCGCAGAAGCGGATCCCCCCGGTGGTCACGGTGATGATCGCGAACGGCGGCGGCGACGCGCAAGGCCATGAGCGCGGCAAGGAGTACGATACGATGTCCGGTCTCTTCGCCGAGTTCATCCAGCTCGAGGTGCTTCCCCAGGTGGAGCGGAAGACCGGCGTGAAGTTCACCACCGACCCCGACGGCCGCGCGACCATGGGCACGAGTTCCGGCGGTTCAGCCGCGCTGATCATGGCCTGGTACCACCCTGAGTGGTTCCGCCGCGTGCTGACGCTGTCGGGGACGTTCGTGAATCAGCAGTGGCCCTTCGATCCCGCCACGCCGGGCGGCGCCTGGGATTTCCACGACCAGCTGATCCCGAAGTCCGAGCGTAAGCCTATCCGCCTGTATCTGGCCGTGGGCGACCGCGATAACTTCAACCCGAACGTGATGCGCGACGGCATGCACGACTGGGTCGAGGCCAACCACCGCATGGCCAAGGTCCTCAAGGAAAAGGGCTACCCCTACCAATACCTCTTTTGCCAGAACGCCGGCCACGGCCTCGGCCCGGCCCGCGCCCAGATCCTCCCGAACGCCTTGGAGTGGCTCTGGAAGGGCTACGTGCCGAGCGGCAAGTAAGGGCGACCGGCTACTTTGATAGGGCGTGGATGGTGTTCACCACCTGACCGCGCAGTTCCTGACCGTCGGCGGACTTCAGGTCGTACTTGAGCTGCATCTGCATGGCCGGACGAAGCTCCGGAGCCTCCAAGGTGACCGTCAGGCCGTCGGCGGAAACTTTGGCGGAGCGGATGACCAAGGGGTCGTGCTTCCGCTCGGCCATCTGATTCTTGGAGAACTCCGGCTTGCCGTCCTTGCCGACCTCCTCTGCCGAGCGGGCCGGGGCGAGGGTGGAGACATCGGGCGAGCCGTACGCGGCCGACCAGACGTAGTTCCAGAGTTCCGCGTGCCAGCTGGCGGGGTCTTCCGCGGTCTTCCGGTCGACCGGGGCGCCGAAGGTGAGCACGACCTGCCCGGGATGAACGGCTAACTGGAGCGGCGCACGGTAACTCGCGCCGGTGTAGCGGACGCGCTGAAGGCAACCGTTGCGCGTCGCGGTCGTCTGCCAGCCGCGGAGCCCGACCACGTAGAGTTGCCCGTCCTGCGGGCGGAAGCGCGCGCGCATGGCGCCACTATCGAAGGTCACGTTGAAGCGCGTTACCCCGCCCTGCATCTGGGGCTGTCCGCGGAAGCTGACCTCCTGCGGCAAGACGCCGAAGAGCGAGCAGGTGCCATAGCTGAGGTGCAGGAGGCGGTCCTTCCACGGGCCGAATTTATCCGAGGTCACCCACACCTGGCCGCCACTGGAGTTATCGACCTCCTTCGGGAACCAGCAGAGCGGGCGATCGTAATCGGTCGGCTCGATCGCACGATGCGCCAAGGGCGGCACGCCGTAGAAGCCACCTGCCTTGACCCAGTTCAGGCGGCAGACCGGGGTCCAGGTACCCTCGTTGTCGCCGGTCGTCAGCTGCCCGGTCGGACTGAGGCCGAGGCCGTTGGGCGCGCGGAAGCCAGTGGCCACCACGGAGAAGTCGCGTCCGTCCGGTGAGACTTTGAACAGCGCACCATGGTGATCGCAAAGGTCATCGAACCCGCGGCCGCCTTTGCGGACCGGGCCCGCCTTGATGAAGTAGAAGTTGCCCGCGGCATCCGTCTGCAGGTCGAAGACATACTCGTGGAAGTTCTTGGTGACCTGGAGGTCGCCGTTGAAGACCTCATAGCGGTCGCACTCACCGTCGCCATCGGTGTCGCGTAGCTTCCAGAGGCCGTCACGGCAGGTGACATAGACCTCCCCTCCGACGACCTTCAGGCCGAGGGGGTGGTAGAGGCCGGCGGCGAAGCGACGCCAGGTGACCTTCGCCAAGGCTTCGTCGAGCCCGGAGACGATGAAGACATCGCCGTGAAAGGTGGCCACGACCGCCCGGCCATCCGGCAGGAAGTCGAGCGCCGAGGTGTAGAGCGGGGCTTTCCACGGATTGGCTTCCGGGAGCTTGATCCGGTCGACCACGTAGGGCTCGCCGACCTTCGTCGAGAGTTCGCCGGTGGTCTCAATCGTCTGCGGCCAGCGGCGACCGGGAGCGGCGGGTGTCCCCGCCTCAGGCCAGCCTTCGGGACGGGCCGCGCCGACCGGGGCGTAGGCGATCTCCACCTGCTGCTTGCCGGCAGGAATACGGAAGACTTCCCAAGCGCCCAGGCGATCGCGACGGCCGGGCCCGCGGACGCCGATCCGCGGGGCGTCGACGGCGCGGCCCAGCAGGATGGTCACGCCGGTCGCGGTCTCGGTCTGGATGCCCCGGACGATGACCTGCGCTTCGTTGGAATCCACGACCCGCGGCATTTCGGTGACCCGATCGGCCGCGCCCGGCACCTCGAAGGTCAGGACCCCATCGCCGAGCGGCTGGAAGCACGCCAGGCGATAGGAACCGCGAGCCGCGAAGGTGCGGGCCGGACCTTCCTTCGGCTGGAAACTCGTCCGGAGCAATTCCTGATCCCGGAGCGGGCCGTACCCGGTGCGTCGACCCAGCACGGCCGCGTTTTCGCCCACGGCGAGGCCGGCCCAGTCGTCATCCGTGGAGAAATAGGTGGCGCCGAGCGACGAGGGGTACTCGCCACGCGACATCAGGTTCATCTCGCTGACGAACTTGCCGGACCAGCCGCCGACGACGCGGGCCAGTTCGGTGTCGTACGCGATGGCGTGGCGCCCCTCCTCGCCGAGCCGCAGCGCGACCCCCTTGAGGGCCGTGTGCTCGGCGGTGCCATCGGGCTTCCGCTCGACGCCGACCGTGGCGAAGAGCCAGCGACCAGGCGCCTCCGCTGGCTCCTTGGCGACGGTACCCGGCTTCTTGGCCTGACCGAAGGTCAGGACGGTGGTGGCGAGGAAGGCGACGAGGGACGAACGCATGCGCGGAGCAAAGCGACGGAGCCATTCGAGGCAAACCCCGAGTCGTTCACTTCTTGTCGCGCGCGGGGCCCGGCAACACGTAGCGCTGCGGCTTGCCGAGCGGCGCCACCTGCCGCGCGCTCTCCTGCTGGTGCTTGAGCGCGAGCGCTAGCGCCTTGTCCGAGGTGTCGATCGGCTCATCGGTGGTGGTCGCCTTCCCGTCCTTGTCCGTTTTCTTGCCGGCCTTCGCGGAGCCGTCACCGGCGGCGAGTTCCGTATCTGGCCGGAGGGCCGGCTTGTTATGATTCTCGACCCAGCGGAATGCCCGGTCCTCGGCGTCCTTCACGTCGGCGGGGGGCAGACGCTTGCGCAAATCGGCCCGCAGCAGGCCGAGGTCGTGCGGGAGCGAGCCGGACGCCTGCTGGAGGAGGATGTGGTAATAAGCCTTGCGCGGATCGACATCGACGGCGACCCGGCCGTCCCGTGCCGCCACGCCCTCGACGTAGAAGCGGGCGAGCGCCGCGTTGCAACCGCTCTCCGGGTGGTTCGTCTCGTAGAGACGGTCCATCCAGCGGAATGCCTCCACTGGGTCGCGGACCTCGGGTTCGGCCCGGAGGTGGAGCTCCGCCAGCCGCAGCATACCTATGGGGTGTCCCTGCTTCGCGGCCCGGTCATACCAATCGCGGGCCTCGGTGAGATTCCGGGCGAGGGCCGTGGCGTGCGCCTGGCTCACGTAATACTGACCGACCTCCACCTGGGCGTCAGGGTCGCCGAGCTCGGCGGCGCGGTAGCGCGGGATGAGCGTCTGCTGGGCCGGGAGCAGGCCAGGCAGGAGGGCGAGCAGGAGCAAGGACAGTCGGGACATGGGACCACGATGAAGCCCCGGACTGGCCGGGCAAGCCGACACGTGGCCGGGGGCTTCCAAACCCGACACTAGATTTATACTAGCTTAGAGCGTCCGGAGGTAGGCCACAAGGTCGGCGACGGACTGGTCCGTCAGGCCCATCTGCGAAGGGTACAGCATCAGGGAGCGCTTGAGCGGGGCGAGTTCCTTAACCTTGGCTTTGGGGATGGTCTGCACGACCCCACCCACGCATTTGAGCATGATCGGATCTGCGTCGCTGAGGACGATGCCGTGGACGACGACGCCGTCGGTCGTGGTCAGGCGCACGCCCTCGAAGCCGTGCGAAATCTCTGCGGACGGCCGGGCGATGCCGAGCACGACGGTCTCGACCGACTGCTGCTTGCCGTAGGTGGTGAGGTTGGGGCCGTAGTCCACGCCTTGATCGCCCAGACGGTGGCAAGCGAGGCAGACCGCGGCGGCGGCCTTGCCGCGGACGGCGTCGCCCTTCAGGGCGGCGATCTGCTCAATGGCGGACAGGGGCTTGGCGTCCGGCGCCTCGGGCAGGAGGTCGACCGGGCTGACGACGGCCTTGGCCGGGTCATAGAGACCGCGGAGCTTCATGACCTTCTCGACGTCGAATTCCTTCCAATCGTTACCCTTGCGGCTCTGCAGCCACCAGTTGGCCAGCTCGCGGTGGACGAAGTTCTTGTCGAGGGCGAGTTCGACCATCGTCGCGGCGGCGGCGGCGCTCTTGGTGAAGGCCAGGCCGGTCAGGGCGACCTTCGCCTCGTCCTTGGTGAGTTGGCCCGAGAGTAGGCGCTCGCGGACGCCGGCGACGGACTGAGGCGGATGCAGGCGCCAGGTAAGCGCGGCGAAGGCGGGCGACCAGTCGGCGGGGGCGGCGCCCAGTTCCTTGGCGAGCGCGGCGTAGACCTCGGTCTCGCGGTCGATGGCGCCAAGGCCGAGGGCCGCGAGGTAGGCTCGGTCCTTGCCATCGAAACCCTTGGCGACGGTCACCAGCGTGGCGACGGCGGCCGGGGTCTTGAAATCGCGGAGCGCCAACGCCACCTCGCGGCGGACCGCCGGGGAGGCGTCGGTCGCGGCGGACTGGCAGAGGGCGAAGACGTCGCGGCCGGCGGCGCGCAGGGCGCGGAACGCGACCAGGCGGCGGGTGGCGTCGGCGGAGGCGAGTTCCTTGCGGGCCAGCGCGGCACCCTTCTCGCCCAGCTGGGCAAGCAGCCAGACGGCGCGGGAAGCCACGTAAGGATTGGCGTCGGACAGGAGCGCGGCGACGTCGTCGACGACCTTGTCACCTTGGGCCTTCAGGCGACCAAAGGCGGCACCGCGGACGTTCGGGGCGGGGCTGCGCAGCGCGAGGAGCTGACCTTCGGTCGTACCGAGATCGACCTTCGGGACCACCGACTTGAAGCCCTTGGGGGCGAGGCGGTAGATCGTGCCGGTGTAGCGGTTGTCGCGCGTACCGTGGCCGCCCACGCCGGGGTCGTACCAGTCGGCGAAGTAGATCGCGCCGTCGGGACCGACGGTGACGTCGGCCGGGCGGAACATCGTCTTCAGGACGCCGGAGGCGCGACCGCCGAGGAAGTCGGAGCCAGCCCATTCCTTCTCCTTGTTGGAGGTGATGAAGTCGAAGCGCTCGAGCTTCATGCCGGCGCCGTCGGGCTTGGGCTGATAACCGAAGATCACATTCTTGCCGGCCTCACAGGCGAGAAGCAGGCCGTTCCACTTCTCGCCGAGCGCGCCGTTCTCGTAGAAGGCCACGCCGGTCGGGGAGCCGCCGCCGTAGACGTCGCCCGCGGGCATGGTGTTGGGGTCCTCCTGACGCCACTCGGCGGTCGGGGTGTCCTGGCCGGGACGCTTGTCCGCGCCCCAGGAACGCTTACCGTCGAGCGAGGCGAAACCGGCGTTACCACCCTCCATCACCAGCGAGACGCGGCACGCGGGCGGGTCGTCGTTGTCGCTCTGGTAGAGGTCGCCGAACGAGTTGATGGCCTGCTCGTAGCTGTTGCGATAGTTGTGGCCCACGATGCGGAGGTCGGAGCCGTCGGCGTTCATGCGGACGGAGAAGCCGCCGATCCAGACGTTACCGTCGTCGCTGCGCTTGCCGGCGATACCGCCAAGCATGTAAGGGCTGCCCATGAAGAAATGGCGGCCCGCCTTGTCGATGAAGTCGGCCCCGGTATTGCCCTGATTGAAGTTCCACTTGCCATCAGGACCGACGGTCACGCTGTGCAGGGAGTGGTCGTGCTGACGGCCGGCGAAGCCGGTCAGCAGCACCTCGCGCTTGTCCGTCGCGGGATCGAAGACCCCGTCGCGATTGACGTCGGTATAGACGAGCAGGTCCGGCGGCTGGGAGACCACGATCTTGCCGTCGATGGCGGCGACCCCCAGCGGCGAGGCCAGGGCCGTCTCCTGCGTGAAGACCGTCACCTTGTCGGCCTTGCCCGCGCCGGTGGTGTCCTCGAGGACCACGATCCGGTCGCCTTCCTTGCGGCGCCCGCCCTTGCCGCGGTAATTCACGCCCTCGGCGACGAAGAGGCGCCCCTTCTCGTCGAAGTCGATGTTGGTGGGATTGAAGAGCTGCGGGGAGGTCGCCCACACCGTGACCTCGAAACCTTCGGGCACCGTGAAGAGCTCCGGCGGGACGAGCATGGGGCCGTCCTCGACGGCGACCGCCTTCTGCTCGTCGGGCTTGGCGCCGAAGACGAGGAAGCGCACGGCCGCGGGGCTGCGCTTGCCGCCGCGCTCCATGCCGCCGTCGTCGATGGCCACCTGGACGCGGAAGCCGACGACCCCGGCGGGCAGGTCATAGGCGATGACGGACGTGGCGTGGGTGCCGATGCCATTGGCGTAGACCTTCTTGGCGACAGTGAGCGGACCCTTCGCGTTGTTCTTGCCGACGAGCACGGCGCCGTGGCTGGCGGAGGCGGACTTCCACTTCAGGTCGGTCAGGTTGCGGGTGGTGCCATCGGCCATGAGCAGGGTCGGCTCGATCCAGTCGGCCCAGTCGCAGTTGGTGTCGCCGAGGTCGGAGACCATCAGGTAGAGCTCCTTGGCGCCCTTGAGGTCGGCGGTGAGCTCAGTGAGGCGCTGCTTGTCGCCGGTGGTGATGTCCTTGGTCTGGGCGAGCGGCTTCACGGCTTCGGCCTTGGCGGCGCTGGGCGCGGGGATGGCCGGCTTGGCGTCCGACTTCTCCGCAGGCTTCGCGGCCGGCTTAGCGGCGCCAAAGCCCTTCTCGCGGTCGACCTGAATCGCCGCGGCGGGGATCTTCGCGAATTCACCGACCTGAGGGATGGTCAGGCGAGCGGCGGCCTTGCCCTTGGCGTCGAGGTTGGCGTTGAGGTCGTCCTCGCTGACGGCGGCGGACTTCACGCCGTCGGCGGGCACCTCGACCTTGGCGGCCCAGACAATCGCGTTCAGGGCGAGCTTGCGGAAACCATCAATCGCCCAGTTGCGGTGGTAATGGCCGCCGGTGAAGCCGACGCCGCGGCCGCCGTCAGCGCGCTCCAAGCCCCACATCAGGGTCTGCGGCTTGTCCAAGCCTTCGACGCCGTGCTGATTCCAGAGGTTGATGTACTTCTTGACGTTCTCGCGGGTGGGCGTGGCGGTCACGAGGTCGAGGACCTTGGAGCGGTCCGCCGGGAAACGCATGTGGTAGTAGAACTCGTCGTAGGCTTGGACGAGACCGGCGACGCCGCGGGAAACGGGATGGTTCGGGAGGGCCTTGAGGTCGGCGACCCAGTGGGGATTCACGGACCAACCGGTCTCGAATGCGCCGCCGATCCACGGACGGTAATACTGTTCCCCATCCTTGGCGTCGGGGTGGACGGCGTAGTGCATGAAGACGATGCCCGTGCCCTTCTTGGCTAGTTCATCCACCTTCTTCCAACCCTTGCCGACGACGCTGGTGCCGTCGGCGTAAATCACCAGGCACTTGATGCCGTCGAGAACGGACTCGTCCTTGGGCCAGCCCGAGACGACGGTGGCCTTCAGGCCGAGGCCGCTCTGCTCGTTGATCGCCTTGGCGAGTAGCTGGCTGCCGGCGTTGAACTCGTGTTCACCGGGACCATGGCTCCGGCCGCCGGCCAGGAAGACGATGTCGGCGGGGGCGGCCGGGAGGCCGGCGACGGCGAACAACATAACGGCGCCGAGGGCGCGGAGGGTGATAGTCATCATAAAAATGTGAGAGGGCGAGGGGTAGGTCTTTGAGACAGGCGAAATCGGCCGGGGTTGGAAGAAAAATGGGCTCAGGGCGTCGGATTATCCCGGTCCCGACTCAAACCTTCCCCTTTCGCGGCAAATCTTTGCAATTCTGTTCAGAACAACTACTTAAAGGAACATCCCCCTCCCCCTCCTTGTTAGATAGAACGACGATGCGCCCGCGGCTCCCCGCTTTCCTCCTTGGCCTGCTCCCCCTGCTCGGGGCCGCGGAGAGCCCTGCCCCGACCCCGGCCCAGCGCGAGTTCTTCGAGAAGGATGTCCGGCCGGTGCTGGCGGAGAACTGCTACTCCTGCCATGGCCCGAAGAAGCAGAAGTCGGGCCTGCGCCTCGACTCCCGCGACTTCATCCTCAAGGGCGGCGAAGTCGGTCCCGTGGTCGTGCCGGGCAATCCCGCCGCCAGCCGGTTGATCCTCTCGATCAACCACGCGAAGCAGAAGGACGTCGAGGCCATGCCCGGCGAAGGCGAGAAACTCCCGGCGCACCAGATCGCGGCGCTCACCGAGTGGGTCAAGCAAGGCCTACCCTGGCCGACGGAGGCCGGGCCCACCGTCGCCGACCCGCGCAAGCATTGGGCTTTCCAGCCGGTCGTCGCCCCCGCGGTGCCGAACGTCCGCGCCGCCGACCGTATCCGCACGCCCATCGACGCCTTCATCCTCGCCGGACTGGAGGCCGAGGGCCTGTCGCTCGCGCCGGAGGCGCCCCGCGACGTGCTCGCCCGCCGGCTCTACCTGACGCTCTGGGGACTGGCGCCGACGGCGCTCGAACTCGAGGCCTTCGTCCAGGACCGCGACCCGCAGGCGACCGAGAAGCTCGTCGATCGGCTCCTCGCCGCGCCGGCCTTCGGCGAACGCTGGGGACGCCACTGGCTCGACGTCGCGCGTTACGCCGACACCAAGGGCTACGTCTTCGAGGAGGAGCGCCGCTACGCCTACGCCTACACCTACCGCGACTGGGTCATCGCCGCCTTCAACCGCGACCTGCCCTATGACCGCTTCCTGAAGCTCCAGCTCGCGGCCGACCACCTGACGACCGGCGAGGACAACCGCGACCTCGCCGCGCTCGGCTACCTGACGTTGGGGCGCCGCTTCCTGAACAACCAACACGACATCATCGACGACCGCATCGATGTCGTGATGCGCGGGATGCAGGGACTGACCATGGCGTGCGCCCGCTGCCACGACCACAAGTTCGACCCGATCTCGACGGGCGAGTACTACTCGCTGCACGCGATCTTCAGCTCCTCCGAGGAGCCGAAGGAGAAACCGCTGCTGAAGCCCTTCACGCCGACCAAGGAGTCGATGGAGTTCGAGGCCGAGCTCGCCCGCCTGCAGAAGAAAGGGACCGACTTCGTGGCGTCCCGCCGCGAGGGTTCCTTCAGCCCAGCCAAGACGACCGCCTACCTGACCTTGCTCCGCCGCGCCTTGGCCGACCCGAAGCTCAACGCCGATCAGGAAGCGAAACGGCTGGCGCTCTACCCGGCCGTGCTCGCCGGCTGGAAGAAGGTCGTCCAACCGCGGTTGCAGCCGAACGACCCGATCTGGGGCCTCTGGTCCCGGCTGGCCGCCACGCCCGACGACCAGTTCGCCTCGAACCTCGCCGCCCAACTGCTGGCGAAGTCCGACCTGCCGATCGACCCCTTGCTCCGCGCGGAACTGACCAAGGCCCTGCCGAAGAAGTTCGACGATTTGGCGGCGACCTATGCCAACCTCCTGGCCGCGGCGCGCGGCAAGTCCGCGGAACCGGGCCGCAAGCCTTGGGCGGAACTCATCGAGGCGCCGAACGGCCCGACCGCGCCCACCGCTGAATCCCTGATCGGCACCTATGCCACCGCCGACGCGCAGGGCTACCGCAAGCTGGTCCGCGAGGCCGAGGCCTACAAGGCGACCAACCCGAAAAGCCCACCGCGCGCGATGGTGATGGTCGACAAACCCAAGCCCGTGAACGGCACCATCCTGCTGCGCGGCAACCCCGGACGCCCGGGCAAGACCGTCCCGCGCCAATTCCTCGAGATCCTCTCCACCGCCCCGCGCCGTCCGTTCACCGAAGGCAGCGGCCGCCGCGAACTCGCCGAGGCCATCGCCAGCCCGACCAATCCGCTCACCGCCCGCGTGATGGTGAACCGCGTCTGGCTGCAGGTCTTCGGGCAGCCGCTCGTGGAGACTCCGAGCGATTTCGGCGTCCGCACCCCGCCGCCCAAGAACCCCGCCCTCCTGGAACACCTGTCGGCCCGCTTCGTCGCCGACGGTTGGTCCGTGAAGCGTCTCCTGCGATCGCTCGTGCTGTCGGCCGCCTTCCGCCAGTCTTCCGCGCCGCAGGCCGCCGGATTGGCCAAGGACCCCGAGAACCAGCTGCTCTGGCGCATGAACCGACGTCGGCTGGATTTCGAGACCATGCGCGACAGCATGCTCCGCGTCGCCGAACGCACGGAGGGCAAGGCCGGTGGGCAGCCCTTCGACTTGATCGCCGACTTCACCACGCCGCGCCGCACGGTCTACGGCTTCATCGATCGCCAGAACCTCCCCGCGGTGTTCCGCACCTTCGATTTCGCCAACCCGGATTACCACGTGGCGAAGCGCAACCAGACCACCACCCCGCAGCAGGCCCTCTGGATGCTCAACCACCCGTTCACCCGCGCTCTGTCCGACGGCTTGGCGGCGAAGGCGACGGGCGCGACCGATGCCGACCGGGTGCAGGCCCTGTACCGCGCCATCCTGGGCCGCGCGGCCACGCCGACCGAGGTCGGCCTCGCCACCGGGTTCATCCGCGATTTCGGGACCGCCCCACCGCCCGCCGTCTGGCGCAACGGGGTCGGCGGTTGGGATGCCGCGAAGAAACTCGTCTCGTTCGCCGAGATGAAGACCCGCGTCGACGACCGCGTGGCCCCGCAGGCCAAGATCCCCGACCCGGTGAACGGTTACGCCTTCCTCACGGCCAAGGGCGGCCACCCCGGCAACGACGAACGCCACGCCGTGATCCGCCGCTGGCGCGCCGGCGCCGCCGCGCAGGCCCGCATCGAGGGCGAGCTGAAGGTGCCGGCCAAGACCAGCCAAGGCGTCCGCGCCCGCATCATCAGCGACCGCCGCGGCCTCCTCGGCGAATGGACCGTGAAGGGCGACGAGGCGACCGCCGTCACCCTCCCCTCGCTGGAGCTCGCCGCCGGCGAGACCCTCGACTTCATCCTCGACGACCTAAATGGCTCGAACAGCGACGGCTTCGCCTGGGCGCCGACAATCAAGGACGCCAAGACCGGCGAGACCATCGCCTCGGCGGCCGCCGAGTTCGGCAAGGTCGCCGACGCCCAATCCGCCTGGTCGGCCCTCGCCCAGGTCCTCCTCGAATCCAACGAATTCAACTTCGTCGACTGATGACCCCCGCCGAACTCTTCCAACACAGCCGCCGGGAATTCCTCCGCAAGTGCGGCATGGGCCTCGGCGCCACGGCGATGGCGGCCATGCTGCAGCGCGAGCTGCGCGCCGCGCCGGTGGCGGTCGACCCGCTCCGCCCGCTGGCGCCCCGGCGCCCGCCGCTGCCCGCCAAGGCGAAGCACGTCATCCACATCTTCGCCAACGGCGGCCCTTCCCACGTCGACACCTTCGACCGCAAGACCGCGCTCGACAAGTACCATGGCCAGAAGCTGCCGGGCGACTACATCGCGACCGAACGCAAGACCGGCGCGGCCTTCCGTTCCCCGTTCACGTGGAAGCGCTACGGCCGGAGCGGGCTCGAGGTCAGCGAACTCTTCGCGAAGACCGCCGAGTTCGCCGACGACCTTTGCGTGATCCGCTCGATGAAGGCGGACGTCCCCAACCACGAGCCGTCGCTGCTGCTGATGAACTGCGGCGAAGCCCGTCAGGTGCGGCCGTCCTTCGGATCGTGGGTGACCTACGGCCTCGGCACCGAGAACGAGAACCTCCCGGGCTTCATGACGCTCTGCCCCGGCGGCTACCCCATCCAGGAGACTCAGAACTGGCAGTGCGGCTTCCTGCCGGGCGTCTACCAGGGCAACTACGTCGATTCCTCGAAGCGCAACGTCGACGACCTCATCGAGAACATCCGCAACCGCGGACTCTCGCGCCCCGCCCAGCGGCGCCAGCTCGACCTCCTGGCCCGCCTCAACGCCGAACACAAGGCCGCCCGCGCCGAGGATGCCGCGCTCGAAGCCCGCGCGCAGTCCTTCGAGATGGCCTACCGGATGCAGCTCGAGGCCACCGACGCGTTCGACATCAGCCGCGAGCCAGAGGCGATCCGCGCGATGTACGGCGACACGACCCAAGGCCGCCAGTTCCTGATCGCCCGTCGGCTCGTCGAGCGCGGGGTGCGTTTCGTCCAGCTCTGGCACGGGGCCGGCCAGCCGTGGGACAGCCACGACGACCTCGAGGTCCAGCACCGCCGCCTGGCCAACGAGTCCGACCAGCCGATCGCGGCCCTGCTGCGCGACCTTAAGCAGCGCGGCCTGCTCGACGAGACTTTGGTGATCTGGGGCGGCGAGTTCGGCCGTACTCCCACCGTGGAACTGCCGACGCCGGGTTCGAACGCCGGCAAGATCAACGGGCGCGACCACAACAACCATGGCTTCACGATGTGGCTGGCCGGCGGCGGCGCCAAGGGCGGCATGGTCCACGGGGAAACCGACGAGTTCGGCTTCCGGTCCGTCAAGGATGTCGTCCATGTGCACGACCTGCACGCGACCCTGCTCCGCCTGCTCGGCTTCAACCACGAAGAGTTCACCTTCCGCAGTTCGGGCCGGGACTTCCGCCTGACCGACGTGCACGGGAAGATCGTGACGAACCTGATCGCCTGAAGATGCGTCGCCTGTTCGCCCTGCTGGCGGTGGCCGGCGCCGCGCTCGCGCAACCCGCGCCGCAGGTCCTCAAGGACGTACCCTACCGCACGGGCGACGACCAGACCGCCTACGAGCGCGAACGCTGCCGACTCGACCTGACCCTCCCGGCGCCGGCGACGCAGCCGTTCGCGACCTACGTGTGGTTCTACGGCGGCGGCCTTAAGAACGGCGGCAAGGACATCCCGTCCGAATACTGCGCCGAGATCGCCCGGAGCTTCGCCCGCGAGGGTATCGCCGTGGTCGTCCCGGACTATCGCCTCAACCCAAGGGCGAAATACCCGGAATACGTCGACGATGCGGCCGCCGCCTTCGCCTGGACGCTCCGGAACATCGCGCGGCATGGGGGCGATCCGCGCAAAGTCTTCCTCGGCGGGCACTCCGCCGGCGGCTACCTGGCCCTGTTGGTCGGGTTCGACGAGTCCCGGCTGCGGCCCTACGGCTACGGCCTCAAGGACGTGGCCGGCATCGCGCAGGTCAGTGGCCAGGTCTTCACGCACTACACCGTCCGCGAGGAGCGCGGCCTGTCGCGCTACGCCACGACCGCCGACGAAGCCGCGCCGGCCTTCTTCGTGCGCAAGGCGCTCCCGCCGCTCCTGACGATCTACGCGGAGAACGACATGGCGGGCCGGGCCGAAGAGAACCTCTACCTGCTGGCGATGCTCAAGGGGGCCGGCCACGCCGAAACGACTTCGCTCAAGGCCGTGGGCAAGGACCACGGGTCCGTCGGCCACGACCTCCGGTTCGCGGACGACCCGGGACACCAGGCGGTCCTCCGCTTCATCCGGAGCCAGTCGGAGAAGCGCTGAGCCGGCGGCCGGCGGCGTTTTCCCGCTTCCCCTGACCCCCGTTTTCGACAGGTTGGTGGCACCCCGCCATGCGCCGTCTCTTCGCCCTATTCCTCGCCGTACCCTGTGCGCTCGTTGCCGAAACCCCGCCGCCGACCTATGACATCGTCATCTACGGCGGCACCTCCGCCGCCATCATCGCAGCGGTCCAGGCGAAGAAAATGGGCAAGACCGTCATCGTCGTCAGCCCCGACAAGCATCTCGGCGGACTGTCGAGCGGCGGCCTGGGTTGGACGGACTCCGGGGACAAATCGGTGATCGGCGGCTTGTCGCGCGACTTCTACCACCGCGTGTGGCAAGCCTACCAGCGGCCCGAAGCCTGGAAGCATGAGCCGCGCGAGAAGTTCGGCAACAAGGGCCAGGGCACCGTGGCGATGGACGCCGGCGAACGGACGATGTGGATCTTCGAGCCTTCCGTCGCCGAGGCGGTGTTCGAAGGCTACGTGAAGGATTTCCAGCTCATCGTCGAGCGGGACGAATGGCTCGACCGCGCCCGCGGCGTCGAGAAGGCGGGCGGCCGCATCGCCTCGCTCCGCACGCTCTCGGGCAAAACCTACCGGGGCCGCGTCTTCATCGACGCCACCTACGAGGGCGACCTCATGGCCGCCGCCGGCGTCAGCTACACCTTCGGTCGCGAACCCAACGCCGCGTTCGACGAGACCCTCAACGGCATCCAGCTCGCGCACGCGAAGTCGCACCAGTTCGCCGGCAAGGTCGACCCCTATGTCGTCGAGGGCGACCCTAAGTCGGGCCTGCTGCCCCGCATCCAGGACATCCCCGTGGGAGGCAAGGACGGCGAGGGCGACCGGAAGATCCAAGCCTACAACTTCCGGATGTGCCTGACGAAGGTCGACGCCAACCGCGTGCCGTTCCCGCGACCCGCGGGCTACGACCCCAAGCAATACGCGCTGCTCGCGCGGGCCCTCCAACAGGGCGCCACGCACGTCTTCGGCAAGTTCGACCTCATCCCGAACGCCAAGACCGACACCAACAACCACGGCCCCTTCAGCACCGACAACATCGGGATGAACTGGGACTACCCCGACGCATCCTACGAGCGCCGGCGCGAAATCGTCGCCGAGCATCGCCAATACCAGCAGGGCTACCTCTACTTCCTGGCGAACGACCCGGCCGTCCCGGCGAAGATCCGGGAAGCCTTCGCCCAGTGGGGCTTGGCCAAGGATGAATTCACCGACAACGGCCACTGGCCCCACCAGATCTACGTGCGCGAAGCCCGCCGCATGACCGCCGAGGTGGTCGTGAACGAGAACCACCTCAAGCGCAAGATCCCCACGCCCCGCTCGGTCGGCATGGGCTCGTACAACATGGATTCGCACAACGTCCAGCGCATCGTCGTCAAGGACGCCGACGGCAAGGCCTACGTGCGCAACGAGGGCGACGTCCAAGTGAACCCCGGGCGACCCTACCCGATCGACTACGGCGCGCTCGTGCCGAAGAAGGCCGAATGCGCCAACCTCCTCGTGCCCGTCTGCGTCAGCTGCACGCACATCGCCTATGGTTCGATCCGCATGGAGCCCGTGTTCATGATCCTCGGCCAGTCGGCCGCCACCGCCGCGGCCCTCGCCCTCGACCTAGGCGTCGCGGTGCAGGACGTGCCCTACGCCGACCTGAGCGCGCGCCTGCTCGCCGACGGCCAGATCCTCGATAAGGCCGCGGGGCCCCGTCCCGTCCGCCGTGACCCCAAGGAACTACCCGGGATCACCGTCGACGACGCCGACGCGAAGCTGACCGGCACCTGGACCGAAAGCGGCGCCTCTCCTGCCTACCTGGGCGTCGGCTACCGGCATGACGCCAAGGGCGAGCATGGCGCCGTGACCGCGACTTTTTCGACCCCCTTGCCGAAAGCCGGCAAGTACGAGGTCCTCCTCGCGGTCGTCCCCAACGCCAACCGCGCGACCAACGCCCGGGTCACCGTCCGGCATGCGGCCGGCTCCACGGAGGTCGCGGTGAACCTCAGCAAGGGCCCCGCAGGCAACCTCGTTTCGCTGGGCATCTATGAATTCTCAGCCGACCAGCCGGCCAGCGTGACCATCGGCAATGTCGGTGCCAACGGCTTCGTCGTCATCGACGCCGTCAATTGGCAGGCCCGTTGAGGCGGCCAGGCACCGCGGGCTTTGCGGTTGAAACCTCCCCTCCCCGAGCTTGTCTCACCATTAACCGTATGCCTTTGTCCAAGAGCCTACTCCCCCTCCTGACGCTGGCCCTGCCCGGCCTCGCCGGCGCCGCCGAGGAAACCGTCGGCTTCAACCGCGACATCCGTCCGATCATGTCGGACACCTGCTTCCACTGCCACGGCTTCGACGCCAAGTCGCGCAAGGGCGGCCTGCGGCTCGACCTCCGCGAGGAGGCCCTGAAGGCGGGCAAGAGCGGTGCGCTCGCCATCGTCCCGGGCAAGCCGGACGAATCCGAAGTCATCAAGCGGCTCTTCACGAAGGACGAGGACGACCTGATGCCCTCGAAGGAGTCCCATAAGACCCTGACGCCGGCCCAGAAGGAACTTTTTCGCCGGTGGATCGCCCAAGGCGCCGTCTACGAAGGCCACTGGGCCTACGCGCCGCTGAAGTCTCCGGCCGTGCCGGCGATGCCCGCCGGCGGACGCAACCCGATCGACGCCTTCATCGGCGCGAAGCTGGCCGAGAAGGGACTCAAGCCTTCCGCCGAGGCCTCCAAGGAGCGCCTGCTGCGCCGCCTCTCCCTCGACCTCACGGGCCTGCCGCCGACCCCGGCGGAAGTCGCGGCCTTCGTCGCGGACGCCGCCCCGGACGCCTACGAGCGCCAGGTGGACCGCCTCCTGGCTTCGCCGCACTACGGCGAGCGCATGGCCGTGTGGTGGCTCGATATCGCGCGCTTCGCCGACACGGTCGGCTTCCACGGCGACCAGAACCAGCGGATCTTCCCCTACCGCGACTACGTCATCAACGCCTTCAACGCCAACAAGCCGTTCGACGCCTTCACGCGCGAGCAGCTGGCGGGCGACCTCCTGCCGGGCGCGACCGAGGAGCAGAAGGTGGCCTCGGGCTACAATCGCCTGAACATGATGACGCGCGAAGGCGGCGCCCAGCCCAAGGAGTACCTCGCCAAGTACGGTGCGGAACGCGTCCGCTCCGTCTCGGCCGCCTGGCTCGGTTCGACCTTCGGCTGCGCGGAATGCCACGACCATAAGTTCGACCCGATCAAGTCGGCCGACTTCTATTCGCTGCAGGCTTTCTTCGCCGACGTGAAGCAGTGGGGCGTCTACGCCGACTACGCCTACACGCCCGAGCCGGAGCTCAAGGGGGTGAACAACGACTCCCCCTTTCCGCCCGAGATCAAGACGACCAGCCCCTACCTCGTGAAGCGGGATGCGCGGGCCCGCTCGGAAATCGGCGCCTTCGCGCTGGCCAAGACCGACCCCGCCAAGCTCACCGCCTGGCTCGAGCAGACAAAGGCCTACTTGGCGGTCAACCCGAGCGGCTGGAACGAACCCGCCGGCACGTTGGAGGTGCGTAAGGCGGCCCCCGACGCCAAGGCCGCGCCCAAGAAGCCGACGCCCAATACGGTCAAGCCGGCCCCGCCCGCGCCCGCGCGGGAGACCTTCGCGGCCGGCCAACCCATCGCGACCAAGCAGAAGCTCGGCCGCGGCGACAGCCTCGTGCTCGAACTGCAGCCGGGAGCCCAGCGCATCACCGCCGTCCGCCTCAGCCTCGCCGACCTCCCCGCCGGAAGCCGCGCCAGCTTCACCGTGGCCTTTGCCGTGCGCCCCGCCAAGGGCAAGGAGCGCAAACTGACCGTCGCCTTCGCCGACGCCACCGCCAAGGACGTCCGCTACAACAACGGCGCGGAAGTCCTCGGCCTCGGCAACGCGTGGGCACTGACCCTGCCCGCGAACGGCGCCGCCCAGGCGACCTGGTTGCTCGACACGCCCGTGGAGCTCGCCGCCGGCGACACCCTGATCGCCACCATCGAACCCGGCGCCGCCGTTCCTTTCCGCCTCGCCCTGAGTCCGCTGGGAGGCTTCGACCCGCTCAGGTTCGCCGATGATGCCCTCCGGGAGTCCATCCGCAAGGGCACGACCGATGCGAGCCAGCGCGGCCGGCTGGCGGCAGCCTACCTGTGCGCCGTCCAGCCCGCGCGCCCGGACTTCGACCAGCTGAAGGCGATGGCGGCCAAACTCCATGAATACCGCCGCGGAGTCGCCTGGTCCTTGGTCACCGAGGCCAAAGCTCCCCTGACCGTACGAGTCCTGCCCCGCGGCAACTTCCTCGACACCTCCGGGCCGGTCGTCCTGCCCGCGACCCCGGGCTTCCTGCCCAGCTACCGCGCGAGCACCGAGCAGAAGCGGCTGACGCGCCTCGACCTCGCGGAGTGGATCACCTCCAAGGAGAATCCCATCACGGCCCGGACGGTGATGAACCGGCTCTGGCAGATTTTCCACGGCAACGGCCTTTCCGCCGCGCTCGATGACCTCGGCTCGCAGGGCGAACCGCCCAGCCACCCCGAGCTGCTCGACTGGCTGGCCCTGGAATTCCGCGACCACGGCTGGGACCTCAAGCGCCTGGTCCGGCTCATGGTCACCAGCCGCACCTACCGCCAGTCCAGCAGCCTCCGTCCCGACGCCAAGGAAATCGACCCGAACAACCGCCTGCTCGCCTCGCAGAACCCCCGACGCCTCGAGGCCGAGTTCGTGCGGGACAACGCGCTCGCCATCGCCGGCCTGCTCAACGCCGAGGACATCGGCGGGCCGAGCGTGAAGCCCTACCAGCCCGATGGTTTCTACGAGCCCCTGCAGTTCCCCAACCGACGCTACACGGCCAGCGTCGACGCCGAGCAGTGGCGCCGCGGCCTGTACATGCACTGGCAACGCATGTTCCTGCACCCGATGCTCGTGAACTTCGACGCCCCCGCCCGCGACGAGTGCGTGGCCCTGCGCAGCGCGAGCAACACCCCGCAGCAGGCCCTGACGTTGCTCAACGACCCGACCTTCGTGGAGGCCGCCCGCGTCTTCGCCGCCCGCCTGCTGGCCCGACCCGCCGGCGAGGACCGCCTCGACCTGGCCTTCCGCCTCGCCACCGGCCGCGGGATCAAGCCCGCCGAGCGGGCGCCGCTGGAGAAGCTCATCGCGGACCAGACCGCCTACTACGTCGCCAACCCGGCCGAGGCCGCCAAGCTCCTCAAGGTGGGCCTCGCGCCCGCCGCGCCCGGCGACGCCGCGCAACAGGCCGCCTGGACGCAGGCCTGCCGCGTCCTGCTCAACGCCCAGGAGACCATCACCCGCTACTGACGCCATGCGCCCCTACGACCCCATCGCCCATGCGCTGTCGATCAACCGACGGAGCTTCCTGACCAAGAGCGCCTACGGCCTCGGCGGCGCCGCCTTCGCGATGCTCGCGGCCAAGGGCTTCGCCGCCGCCCCGGACGCGAAACCTTGGAGCAAGGGCGCCCTGCGCACGCCGCACCTGCCGGTGAAGGCCAAGCGGGTGATTTTCCTCTGCATGGCGGGCGGGCCGCCCCACCTCGAGCTCTTCGACAACAAGCCGGTCCTCAAGAAGCTGGATGGCCAGCCCTTCCCCGAGTCGTTCACGAAGGGCCAGCAGATCGCGCAGCTCCAGAACACCGTGCTCAAGGCCCGCGGCGGCTCCTTCGAGTTCAAGCGCTGGGGCAAGAGCGGCACCGAGATCACCGACATCTTCCCGCACATCGGGAGCGTCGCCGACGACCTCTGCGTGGTGCGCTCGCTCAAGACCGAGCAGATCAACCACGACACCGCGCACGCGTTCTTCAACACCGGCTCGATCATCAAGGGGCGCCCCTGCATGGGTTCCTGGCTCCTCTACGGGCTCGGCTCGGAGACGGAGAACCTGCCCGGCTACATCGTCCTGACCTCCGCCGGGCGCACCGGCCAGCAGCCGATCTCGTCGCGCCAATGGTCCAGCGGGGTGCTACCCAGCAAGTACCAGGGCATCCAGTTCCAGTCCAAGGGCGAAGCCGTCCATTACATCGGCAACCCGCAGGGCGTCTGCCAAAGCACCCAACGCCAGGTGATCGACGAGGTCCGCCGACTGAACGGCGGGCTGGCCGAGGAATTCGTCGACCCGGAGATCGCCACGCGCGTGGCCCAGTACGAGATGGCCTTCAAGATGCAGACCAGCGTCCCCGAGTTGCTGGACTTCAAGAGCGAGTCGCCGAAGACGATCGAAGCCTACGGCATCAAGGAGATCGGCGACGGCTCCTTCGCCTCCAACTGCCTCATGGCCCGCCGCCTCGCCGAGCGCGGCGTCCGCATGATCCAGCTCTACCACCGCGCCTGGGACCTCCACGGCGGCCTCGACAACGGCATGAAGATGGGCGCGCAGGACGTCGACAAGGCGACCGCCGCGTTGATCAACGACCTCAAGGAACGCGGCCTGCTCGAGGACACCTTGATCCTGTGGGGCGGCGAGTTCGGCCGGACCCCGATGGGCCAGGGCAGCGGCCGCGACCACCACATCGCCGGGTACAGTGTCTTCCTCGCGGGCGGCGGCGTGAAGGCCGGCACCGTCTACGGCGCCACCGACGAACTGGGCTACCATGCGGTCGAGAACGTCGTCGATGTCCACGACCTGCACGCGACCATGCTCGCCCTCATGGGCATCGACCACCACCGCCTCACCGTGAAATACCAAGGCCTGGACGTCCGCCTGACGGGCATCGGGGGCAAAGTGGTCAAGGGGATCATGGCCTAAGTCGGTCGTTTAAGGCCGCCTTTTTCGCTTCAAAAACCCTTCGGGCAACCTAGGGTCTACCTACCCCCATGCACCTCGCCCTCCGTCCCGCCTTCTGGCTGACTCTCCTGGCCTCCGCCACCCTCGCCTTCGCCGCCGAGGCGACCACCCCGACCACGAAGGTCGAGCTCTTCAACGGTAAGGACACCGCCGGCTGGATCGCTTTCCCCGAGGCCGCGGCCAAGGACACGTGGTCGGTGAAGGACGGTCTGCTCGCCTGTACCGGCAAGCCCAATGGCTTCCTGCGCACCGAGAAAGCCTACAAGCAGTACCGCTTCACGGTCGAGTGGCGCTTCACCAAGCCCGGCAATACCGGCGTGGTCGTGCACATGACCCCGCCCGACGCCGTCTGGCCCAAGAGCATCGAATGCCAGGGTATGCACAAGAACCAGGGCGACTTCTATTTCTGGAACGGCGCCACGCTCGCCGGCGGCACCGAGCTCAAGGATAAGAAGACCGGCAAGACGCGTGGCTACCGACTCGGGAAGCAGGCCGACGCCGAGAAGCCGGCCGGCGAATGGAACACCTTCACCACGGTCTGCGACGGCACCACGGTCACGATCCTCGTCAATGGCAAGGAAGTGAACAAGGCCACGGGCGCGAACCTCTCCGAGGGCTTCATCGGCCTCCAGGTCGAAGGCGGCGCCTTCGAGGTGAAGCGTTGCACGCTCGAGCCCCTCTAAACCCCTCCTACCCTCCCTTCCTCAACTGATGCGCCTCCTCGTCCTCCTCGCCGCCGCCACCCTGGCGGCCGCCCCCACCC
>Ga0255111_1000136_pt1 | contig 21763 bp, 20 predicted proteins | sample Law_Yuk_RepA_8h_FD_188472 | JGI IMG/M metagenome (GOLD analysis project Ga0255111, IMG submission 188472) | Freshwater microbial communities from St. Lawrence River, New York, United States - Law_Yuk_RepA_8h | ecosystem: Environmental > Aquatic > Freshwater > River | place: USA: New York... | reverse complement strand
TCTCCACGTCCATCATCGTCGTCTGTCTCAGAATCCGCACCAGCGCCTTCAGCTGCATCAGAGACTGTATTCGCGTCTGATCCATCTGTTTCGACCGTGCGACCTCTCCGGTTACGACCTCGTCGTGAGCGGTTGGTACGCGCATTGCCATCAGCTGCTGCATCATCCGATACGGCCTCTTCCGTCTCACCGACAGCACCCTCGGTATCCGAAGCAGCATCCGGGGTGACATCACTTCCACGCCCGCGTCGTCCCCGCCCGCGCCGCGTGCGCTGGTTTCGGGAACGGGTGTTGTCTACATCATCGGATGACGATCGATTGGTGTCATCGCTTGCTGCTGAATCATCGGTATTGGATGCCAAAGGCGCTTCTACAACAATGGTGTTTTCGATGGCACGTCGGCGCCCACGTGTGCGCTGTGGAGCATTTGGGTCTACCGGAGCCTCAGGAGCTCGGGTTACGACAACAACAGGTGGAACCACGACAGGTTCGACCACCGCTGGAGCAGGTGCTGCGTCAGCCACTGGCTTTGCGGTGCGCCGTGCTCGCACAGGACGTGCGGCACCAGCTGCGTCATCCGCTGGTTGTGGTGCATCAACCACTTCTGCATCGACGGCCCCTGCGGACTCGACAGCCTTTGCGCGTGTACGTCGCGGCTTTGCTGCAGCTGCATCGGGAGCTGCCGCATCGATGGAGGTTGTTTCATCACCATCGACGGCAACGGTAGGTTTACGTGTCCGACGCGGTTTAGGCGTAGCTTCCGGAGTAGATTCCGGCTGATTTCCGTTGTCTGCGACAATGGAATCTGGGGATTCGACGGATGCGTCGGCATCCGTAGTGGTACGGCGTCTTGCCATATTCAAACTTCCTTTTGGGACCCCGAACAAGTTGCGGGGATGAGAGGGAAACTGCAAAAGTGCAGTTCGCGGCCACGTTGGAGGTCCCTCGGCTTGGCTGTGGATTCGCTCGACACAGTCTCCCCGGGGCAGTCCACCAGAACGACCAATGCAACAATACCACAAATGTCAGACGCCCGATGACCAAGACGATTCGGATTGCATCTGATGACCCGGTATTGATACCATAGCATGACGATTTTATATCCGGCTGCATGACTGGCGTACGAGGATTACCTCGAGGAAGTGTGGCATCAAACCGGATGGGCCGTTCGCCTGGGCACGTTTTCCAACCCAGGAGATTTCACCGATGGAGCTCATCCCTGTCCGCTCTGCTTTGCTAAGTGTTTCCGATAAAGCCGGTCTGCTGCCGTTTGCCGAGCAGCTGTCCGCCCTCGGTGTAAACCTCATCTCGACCGGAGGGACATCCAAAATGCTGGCGGATGCCGGCTTGCCCGTTCGCCCTATCGATGACCTCACAGGCTTTCCGGAGATGCTGGATGGCCGTGTAAAGACATTGCATCCGTTTGTCCATGGCGGAATTCTTGCTGACCGTGACAAGCCAGAGCACATGGCAACAATCGCATCACATGGCATCGCTCCAATCGATCTTGTCGTCGTAAACCTCTACCCTTTTGCAGCGACGATTGCCAAGGAAGGCTGCACGATTGAGGATGCAATCGAAAACATCGATATTGGTGGCCCAGCGATGGTGCGCAGCACGGCAAAAAACCACCACGGTGTTGCAATCGTTGTAAGCCCATCGGATTACGCCCGGGTCATCGATGAGCTGACGACGCTCGGTGGCATCTCGTTGAAACTCCGTAAGGAGCTGGCAGCCAAGGCATATGCGCATACGGCAGCCTACGATGCGATGATTGCCTCGTATCTTGAGACGCAATACGCCACCGATGATGCTCCTGCGGAGCTTCCAGCTACCCTTCGGATAACGGCAACGCGTGAGCAGGTCCTCCGCTACGGCGAGAATCCGCATCAAAAAGCAGCGTTTTACACCGTCCGAAACACGACAGGTGAACCATGCATCGGGCGTGCAACCCGCCTCGATGCCAGCGGTAAGGAAGTTTCTTTCAACAACCTCTATGACCTCGATGGTGCACTGGAGCTCGTCAAGGAATTCCCGGAAGCTCCAACAGCAGCAATCATCAAACATGCAAACCCATGTGGATGTGCGCAGGGCGTTACGCTTGCGGATGCATTTGACCGTGCGCGTGCCGCTGACACCATTTCCGCCTTTGGTGGAATCCTCGCTGTGAACCGTATTCTGGATCTTGCAACAGCTCAGCGCATCACCGGGCCAAATACGTTCTTTGAGTGTATTGTGGCTCCTGGCTACGATGCGGATGCACGTGAGCTCCTACTCACAAAGAAGAAGTGGGGAGCAAACCTCCGGTTGCTTGAGGTCGGTTCCCTTGATGGTGGCCCTGGAAAGACGGGCTTGGTTATCAAACAAGTCATCGGTGGACTGCTCGTAGGAACACGCGACTATGCAGCCCTCGACCCACGTGACTTCGTGATTCCGACGCGTCGTACACCAACGAGTGATGAGCTCAAAGAGCTCATGTTTGCCTGGCGTGTTGTCAAGCATGTGAAGTCGAATGCGATTGTGATGGCAAAGGATGGCGCATTACGCGGTGTTGGCGCGGGACAGATGAACCGTGTGCGGTCCGTAAGGCTTGCCATTGAACAAGCTGCAGAACATGCAAGCGGATGTGTTCTCGCATCCGATGCGTTCTTCCCATTCCCAGATGGCCCTGAAACAGCTGCGAAGGCTGGCATCACAGCTATCATCCAGCCCGGCGGATCCGTCAAAGATGATGAGGTTGTCGCGGTCTGCGATGACTACAACATCGCGATGGTCTTTACCGGAGTCCGACACTTCCGCCACTAAGAGTCCGGCTGAGTGTGCTGGTCCAGACTATGCCTGGGCCAGCACCAGCTGCACGGCTTCCATAGCCGTGCTAACAGGGTAAACACAGAGTTCATTCCGGACACCCGCTGGGAGCTCTTCCAAGTCCTCGACATTCCCTTCTGGAATGACCACGTGTCGAATACCCGCTCCGTGCGCAGCAACCAGCTTCATTGCGATTCCACCGACAGGAATAATGCGACCACGAAGACTGATCTCACCGGTCACAGCCATGTCGGCCCTGACAGGAATTTGCTTGTACGCGGAGATAAGGGAGATTGCCATCGCAAGCCCAGCACTCGCACCATCTTTTTGAACGGCACCGCACGGGACGTGGACGTGTGCATCCACGGATCTAATCTGGTCCCCACCGGAGGATTCGACGAGATAGGCTTTGACCCAAGTCCATGCAGTCCGGGCCGACTCCTGCATCACAGATCCAAGCTGGCCGGTAATCTCCAGCGCCTGTTCTCCCCGAATACTTGGGAGAAGCTGACTTTCGATTTGCACGAGATCACCGCCGCCGCTCGTGGCAACCATTCCGGTAACCGAACCCACTTCGGATTCCGGCAGAGCACGGGCTCGTGTCCTTGCAGATCTCCCCAAGATACTGACCACGAGGTCCGCAGTCACAGCACCCAGTTTTGTGTTTTCTTCTACCAGACGCAGTACCAGCTGCCGCATGATTGAGTCAATCTGACGACGCAGGCCTCTAACACCACCCTCATGCGTGTAATCTCGGATGATGGACTGAACAGCTTCATGGGTGAAACAGATGTCGTGACCACCGAGTCCGCAGCGACGCAGTGCTCCGGGAACAAGGTGGCGCTGTGCGATGTCAAGCTTTTCATCTTCGCTGTAGGCAGCAAATTCGACGACTTCCATGCGATCCCGCAGCGCTTCAGGAATGTCATCCAGGTTGTTTGCTGTGGCAATGAACGTCACCTGCGAAAGGTTTAGGGGCACATCAACAAAGTGGTCATGAAACTCGTGGTTCTGCTCAGGATCAAGGACTTCCAACAAAGCGCTTGCCGGATCACCACCGCGGTCTTTACCAAGCTTATCAATTTCATCCAAAAGAATAAGCGGATTGATAACTTTTGCTTCCCGCAACGCTTCGGCGAAGTGCCCGGGATACGCACCAGTATAGGTCCGGCGATGTCCGCGAATCTCAGCTTCATCACGTACGCCGCCAAGCGCAATCCGAATGAACGGGATGTTCAGAACGGATGCAATCGATGTGGCGAGCGATGTCTTTCCGACGCCGGGAACGCCAACAAAGCATAAGATCGGCGCTGTGTGCGCGGTGCCAGCCTGCTTGCGGACAGCCAGGTATTCATAAATACGCTTTTTCGCACTTGCCAAGCCAGAGTGGCGATCTTCAAAAATGGAGCGTGCTGTTGGAATGTCAATCGTCATCGGTGCCGTCCGCGTCCACGGTAGCGACATCAACATATCGATTCTGTCTTTGGCGAGCGATGACTCAGTGCTGTTACTTGGAAGGCGCTCGTAGCGGGAGATTTCTTCTAAAATAACCTTGCGGACAGAATCTGGAATATCAGAATCTGCGGCAAGCTTCGCGGAATGAATGTTCCCATCTTCACGTGGATCGACGATATCCAACTCGGCTTGAATCGCTTTTAGCTGGTCACGGAGAATGTCAGCACGGTGGATGCGCGCAAAGTCATTATCGAGACGCTCCCGAATTTGCTGCCGCACCGCACTAACATGCTTTTCACGCATCAGCAGCGCATGAATCATGTTCAAGCGCTTACCAGGATCGACTTCTGACAGAAGGGCTACTTTTTCTTCCAGCGTTGTCGGTAGATATGGACCAATCTGGTCGGAGATACAGCTTGGATCCAATGTACCGGAAACAGCCGCCAGTGCATCTGGGTGGGAGATGACTCCCTCTTCAACAAGGAGCTCAAATCCTTCAACGACTAAACGAGCAAGTGCCTGGCGCTCTACAGCATCGACCTCAGACTCCACATCAGTGATGCAATCAAACGCAGCCACCAGGGTTGGGGTTGATGCAACATATCCACGAATGACAACTCTGGACCCGGCGCTGAGGGTAACACGCGCAATGCCATCCTGGAGCCATGCAACATTCTCGATGGTCGCCAGAACACCGACATTGACGAGATTGTCTGCGGATGCTTCATCGGAGATGTCACGCTGCGTAACGAGGAGGACCTGTCCATCGTGGTACTGCTGACTTTGCTCAATGGCTCTTACCGAACGCTCACGGCTTGCGAGGAGTGGAAAGTGTGCCCCAGGGAAGTAAACCGCATCGCGTACAGCGACTACTGGAAGAATAAGCCCGGGGAGGGCTTCATCAAGTCCGACCTCACAGATCTGATCGATTACATCCTGTGCATTAGTAAGACTTGTCTGCGGGTTCAACTGGGCGTCCATGAGATGCACTCTAGGTCACATGTCAGGATGGAGTAATGATGAAAATACTTGCTTTCGCAATTCTGCCATTCGGCGGAGTTTCAACGTTAACGGCTGGAAGTTAGCTGCCTATGGTTCGGGTGCGGAATGAACGTAAATGGGATTTGCAAAAAACCAGGGTTTTATAAACATCGCACAACCACCAAAACCGAGTGCATACGTATACGCTTCCACCCGATAAACACCCTCACTGTCGAGCAAAAGACTGGTATGTGTGTTTCGTTCTTTATTTAGAATGATTCCATTTCGCAGAATAACGACAATCGTATTTTGGGGAACAACGATATGGAGCGTATCTCCGATGCAAGCATCGTCTCCTGGAACAGACCCCGATTGCGTTTCAACGACGACCCGATTGAGCGATCGGACGAGGTCATAACAAATGATGCTGCGACCTTTGAACAAGGCAAGCTCTGCCGCGGGACCAATAGCAGCACTGTTGTCAACATAAACATGTGTCGATAGCGCACAAAACGAGTCAGCATAGCTTGGAAACTTATGCCACTTCTTTCCAATCCGGGTAATGCCGTGTGCATCGAGAGCGCCGATTCCAGCATAACGTCCGTGTCTGGAAAGCTCTTCATCCCATTTAGCAAACGATTCATCCGGCCGATCGATCATCCAGCGAATGGCAGCCCGAAGACCGGCAACCCGCCAGAGGATGAGTACAACCGCAAGCGACAGAAAGTTTATATGATCGCGGGCGACTGTAGAGAAGTTGATGACTTCTAGCCCTGTCGTTCCGGATGTCTCCCATGCATCCCATGGATGCTTCATGTCAAAGGGAAGCGAAATCGCGGCGATGCCTCCCGCATTCAGAACGGCATCGATGGCCACTTGCGGTTCTAGGCGAGGTTCGAGTTGAAACGTTGCCGGTAGATTCCCAGCGAGGAGAAAGGCTCCACCTTTGACGGTGATTTCGTTTCCAACTCGAAGGAACGGTGCTTTGTCAGCGTAACGCTCAACGTAGCCATCCCGGGCTGCCGCAACGCTGTTATGGTCTGTCAGGAAAACGAAGTCAAACTGTTCACTCGCAGCGGCGTCCATCACATCTTCCACCGTGCCAGCACCATCTGAATACTGGGCCGTATGGCAATGAATTACTCCGCGTAGGCGCTTGATATCGGTTCTGGGGATGAACGGCTTCTCTGCCTTGCCCACCGGAACGAACCATACGAGGAAGCGTAGCTTACGCCAAAAACCGGATGCTCCCAGTATGCGCGCCGCGATCCGTTTCTTTGCCTGTTTACTTGACATACTTTAAATGGAAAGGCACCTTCTGACATTTCTGCCGGAAGGTGCCACGGATCATCAGAATGTGATCAGCTGGCCGGTCTTCGATGATTCGTAAATTGCTTCCAGAATCTCAGAGACAACCAGTGCCTGGTCAGGCGTTACGACAGGCTCGGTGTCGTTACGGATTGCATCAATCCACTTCTGTGCTTCAATGTGCTCGGCTTTTGCCGTGGCACCATCGTAGAAGGCAACTCCTCCACCGCCTAGGTCAACCTTGAGGTCATAGAGACGGCTGTTCTTCTCACCGTTTACGTGAAGACCACCGCGCATATCTGCACCGGCATCGGTTCCATAAAGAGTACAGATTGCTTCACCGGTCTCACGTGTGTTGAGTGCCCAGCTGGATTCAAGGAAAATCGTGGCGCCATTGGCGAGCTCGATAAATCCAAACGCACTGTCCTCTACCGTGTACTGCTTAGGATCCCATGGACCCCAGGCATTGGCAGCATTTTCACGGTCTGCGAGCTTACGGTAAACCGAACCCTTGACAGACTTGACATTGTAATTATTCATCAACCAGAGGGTCAGGTCGAGTGCGTGGGTTCCGATATCGATGAGTGGTCCGCCACCCTGTGCTTCTTCATCAAGGAAAACACCCCAAGTCGGAACGGCGCGGCGGCGAATGGCATGTGCCTTTGCGAAGTAAACTTCACCAAGCTCTCCATCATCAACGAGCTGCTTGAGGTACTGGCTATCCGGTCGGTGGCGGCTCTGGTAGCCGATTGTCAGTTTCTTACCAGATTCGCGCGCAACATCGCGCATGAGACGAGCACCGGCGGAAGTCTTCGCCATTGGCTTCTCACACATCACATGGTTACCAGCCTGCAACGCTGCAATTGTGATCGCATCATGTGAGATGTTTGGTGTGCAGACATGGATGACATCAACTCCGCCTGCGTTGAGGAGGTCCATGTAGCTGGTGTAGACCTTTGCTCCTTGGACGCCATATTCCTGCGCAGCCTTTTCGGCCTTGGAAGCATCGATGTCGCAGAATGCAACCTGCTCAACCCCAGCGACGGTCTTCAAGCTAGGCATATGCTTGCCGTTGGCGATCCCACCGCATCCAATGATGCCGACTTTGATTGTGGACATTTGAAACTCCTTCACACACGTTTAAGTGTCAATCTTAGGAGACACACAAAACATGCAATTCGTTTCAAGTATACCAAGCAACAATGCCGGCTGAGCATCGGGTTAAACCAGAGCCAGGTCATCCCTATGGATCACCACCGAGCCAGCTGTGTATCCAAGAACCTTCTCGATATCAGCATCACGACATCCAGATACCTGCACGACTTCGTGGGAATCGTAGCGGGCAATCCCATTCGCAATATGCGTCTCCGCATGAAAAATGCGTACGATATCGCCACGAACAAAAGCCCCTGCGACATCGATAACACCCACTGCCAGCAAGCTCGCACCTTTGCTGATGATCCTGCTGGCAGCGCCCGCATTGCAGATAATCCGGCCATCGCCCGGGTTCGCAAGAATCCACCGCGTACGGCCATCCTGGAGGGCTACCGTTGGCGTCACCAAAGTGCTCGGATACTCTCCGGCGATAACGGCTGACAATGCACCAAGTGGAGCACACCCAACAATCCGCGTCCAGATACCACCTGTCGCCGCAAGCGATGCGGCATCCAGCTTCGTCATCATCCCACCGGTCCCAAGGCGTGTACCAGCACCACCAACGCACATGCGAAACTGTTCCAGCTCACTCGCCGATAGTGACTCAATCAGTCTGGCAGAAGCATCGATTCGAGGATTAGCAGTGTACATCCCGGGAACATCCGTCCACAGCACGACCCCTGCAGCACCGATTGCAAGCGCAACCTGCGCCGCAAGCGAATCATTATCACCGTAGCGAATTTCATCGACAGCTACCGAATCATTTTCGTTGACAACAGGAACAACCCCGGCCCTGAGCATCGCCTGCAGCGTGTCGCGGACATTGAGATTTGCAGTTCGACTGGCCAGCTCAGCCTTCGTCACCAGTACTTGCCCGCACAGTGCTGAGACCTGCCCAAATGCCGCTGACCAAAGGGTCATTAGGTGGTGCTGTCCGATGGTCGCGAGGACCTGTTTTGAAGTGATATCGGCCTTGTCAGCAAGGTCGACTAACTGTCGCCTGCCGAGCGCGACGGCCCCACTTGATACAACAACGACGTTTATTCCAGCTTTATGAAGCTCTACGATAGATCGTGCAATGGAGTTGAAGTTGTCATCGTTGATGGCATTTCCAGGTGCTGTCACCAACGTTGATGAGCCGAATTTGACAACGACGGTGGTCCCGCGTTCGAGCATCAGCGTCCCAGCTGCCGAACGGTATCCACTTCATCCGCAAATTGCTGCTCTGAGCGCAAGCGATCGTATTCCCCTTCGAGGGCTGCGAACGCCGATGTGACATCCGCTAGGCTTGCACGAGCCTGAAAGGCAGATGCCGTCGATGGGGGCATTGCAAGCAATGGATCAATCGCATCATCCGCGGGAGCCAAACCACTAAGCGCGAGCGTCGCTTGCTTTACAATCAAGTGTTCACGAAGTGGCTGACAGGCTTCAATACTTGCTTTCAAGCGGTCTAGGCAGCGGCGCGCATCCGGGTACTCATCAAGGTCGATATCGGTCCAAGCTAGGAGAAACTCCTCGCCTTCTTCCTCAATCTGATCCAGTGCCAATAGACGCTTCGAACATCCCTCGTGTGTCAAACGGTTCCAATCGACGACAAGCGGATCCAAGCGATTCTGCCAGCGAATAAGGGTAACTTCCCAGAGCTTTACGTGGTAACGGTCACGTTGCCTAGCCAGTGCATCACCGGCCTGGAGGAGCTGCTGGTAAATGCGGTCCCATGCTGCATCCCTGCCCGCACCTGTGGATGCCCTGCGTTCCCACTGCGCCCTTGTCTCAGCCAAGCGGCGTTCGCGGTTACGTAGCTCAACAAGGCGTTCACCAATGCGACGCTCGATTTCCCGAAGCGAGACAGCTGCTTTTGTTTTCACAGCCGTGGATTGCTGGCCACGATCCGCACCAAGGAGAATTCCAAGGGAGACGCCAACAGCCACGCCAACGGCAACTCCGACTCCCTGCATCAGAAGCGCTCCAAGAACGGCGCCAATGAACGCACCAATCATCGCCCGTGTTGCGTCGTTCATCTCAGGGCCAAGGTTAAACATCCCAGCCATTCCAGACAGAGACGACATGGGTTCAGGTACACCACAATTCGGGCACACGGTGTCCGTTTCTGTGACATGGTAGCGACAGCCAACACATTGCTTGTATGTCGGTTCCTGTTGTCGCGGTTGTGGTTCCTGTGCCTGCATAGACATTACTTACTTATTTACAGCGTCCTATTGTTCCAAGTCTACCTGTTGAACATCAGAGTCGGTAACCAAACCCGATGCCAAATCCTGTGAAATCACGTCCATCCTGACTGAGTGCTTGGATAAACTGTGCCTCGATATCAAGGCGGTTACGACTGATGCTTACACCAAGACCGGTAGCAGGCGCAGCGGTGAATCGTGACTTACCTGCGGATGTGTATGCGCCAACGAGTCCACCTTCAGCGAAGACAGCCAGTTTAAACGGATCCGGCTTACCTTTGAGCTGAAGCGTCGCGCGGTACAAGGCGGGAATGAGCATCAACCTTGTCCCATCATTACTCTTCGCCGGCGCGCTCAAAACTCGAATATCAGGTGAAAATACGACATCGTTTCTCGACCAATCCGGGCGGTTACGTAATCCGAAGGAAGTCCAAGTAGAACCGAAGGCTTCGCGGACGGCCGCATTTGCAGGAACGTAGACGGCGATGTTTGGCACGATTACGGTGGCTGGCCGTTCCGATGTATCAACACTTGACAAAATCACGGGGAACAAGGCTAGCAACATAAATTATCCTAGCGTGATGCATCCAGTAGTGCCATAAATCGCAAACTGCCGGGAACAAAACCAGCATTTACTTGGTCTTTTACACCATAGGGAGAATCATTGATGCTTATTCCAACACTTTGCCTTATTGTCGCTACCGTGAGCTGTGCCCAGACTGGCACGGCACAATCGTCGTCAACGCCTACAGATACCAAGGCGATTGACTACATCCCGGATGTCATCAGCAAAGTCACCAAAACCCCGGCGGAATGGCGCAAAGCGTTGACGGCCAGTCAGTTTCAAATTCTGAGACAGGCTGCAACGGAGCGCGCATTTGCAAATTCGTTCTGGAACAACCACGCTGATGGACTTTACTCTTGTGGCGGATGTGACTTGCCACTCTTCTATGCATCCACCAAATTTGATAGTGGCACAGGGTGGCCAAGTTTTTACCAGCCAATCCAGAAGAAGGTGGTTTCAGAGCGTCGCGATCCCGATGGCGAGCGTGTCGAAATCTTGTGCGCGCGGTGCGATGGCCACTTGGGTCATTTATTCGATGATGCCAACGGTAAATTTGGCATTCCCAAAACGCCAAATGGATTACGCTATTGTATGAATAGCGGTGCGATGCGTTTTAGAAAGAAACTTGCAGACCGGCCAAAGCCCTGATTTGAGTTTGACCGGTCTTTGAGCTCAAGGTTACAATCGGTCCGTAACGGCTCCGAGGCTTGCCGAGCTGACCAGTTTGGCAAACTTTGCGAGGACGCCCTTCGTGTAACGCGGAGTAGGCTCGGTCCACACTGCACGTCGTTCAGCAAGCTCCTCATCGGAAACATTGACCTGCAGGAGAAGCTGGCGGGCATCGATGGTAATCGAATCACCTTCCTTCAACAGACCAATCGTGCCGCCCACGGCGGCCTCGGGTGATACATGTCCGACAACCAGCCCAAAGGTGCCACCGCTGAAGCGGCCATCCGTGATGAAACCAACAGAATCGCCTAGCCCGGCACCGATAATCGCGGATGTCGGCGCAAGCATTTCCCGCATCCCGGGACCGCCCTTAGGACCTTCGTAGCGGATAACAAGGACATCCCCGGCATTGATGCTTCCGGCTAGGATGCTCTCAAGGCACTCCTCTTCAGAATCGAAGACTCTTGCGGGCCCCGTGATGACTGGAACTTTGACACCTGAGATTTTGGCAACGGCGCCATCCAGTGCAAGATTGCCCTTTAGGATAGCCAAGTGACCCTCAGCGTAGAGCGGTTGATCAAACGGACGAACAATATCCTGTCCAGCAGGAGGTTCACTCGGTATGTTTGCAAGTGTATCGGCAATGGTCTGGCCAGTGATGGTCATGCAGTCACCATGTAACAATCCCCGCTCGAGGAGCATCTTCATGATGAGTGGAACGCCACCAACGCGATGAAGGTCTGTTGCAACGTACTTCCCGCTCGGCTTAAGGTCGCAGAGAACCGGAACTTTCGTGCGGATACGCTCAAAATCATCCACAGTCAGCGTCACACCTGCCGCATCGGCAATCGCAATAAAGTGGAGTACCGCATTTGTCGAACCACCGAGCGCCATCAAGACTGCAATCGCATTTTCAAATGCCTTAAACGTCAGCATTTCGGATGGAAGCCTGTTGGCACGAACTGCCTCTACCAGAACCCGTCCACTCTCGGCAGCATTCTCGGCCTTTTCTGGGTCCTCAGCTGCCATCGTAGATGAGCCAGGAAGGCTCAACCCTAAGACCTCGATTGCCGACGACATGGTGTTCGCCGTGTACATTCCTCCGCAGCTACCCGCACCAGGGATTGCCCGACACTCAATTTCATGCAGCTCTGTGTCATCCATTTTGCCGGCACTGTGTGCACCAACCGCTTCGAAAACACTAACAACGGTCAGGTCCTGACCACGATGCTTTCCGGGCTTGATCGTTCCGCCGTAGACAAAGATGGCGGGAACATTGAGGCGCGCCATCGCGATGATGGCTCCGGGCATGTTTTTGTCACAGCCACCGATTGCAATAACGCCATCCATGCTTTGACCACCAATTACTGTTTCGATGGAATCAGCAATGACTTCGCGGGAGACGAGAGAAAACTTCATGCCTTCCGTACCCATCGAGATTCCATCGGAAATCGTGATTGTCCCAAATGTCTGAGGCATACCGCCGGCTTCCCTGACAGCCTGCTCGGCACGCTCGGCTAATGGCCGAATCCCCATATTGCATGGAGTGATGGTCGAATGCCCGCTTGCGATTCCGATGATTGGCTTTTCAAAGTCACCATCGCCAAATCCAACGGCCCGAAGCATGGACCGGTTCGGGGCGCGATGTGTACCTTCGGTTACGATTCGGCTGCGATTGTTATCCACGATACAAAACTCCTGCACAAAAGACTTATGTGTGGACTCAGTCTACGGCAGGATTGCGGCGAACCATATCCGTGGCCTTCGATTTTGAATTAACCATCCCTATCGGTTGCACTATGCTAAGTAGAAGCAAGCACGGCTCAGTGAGCAGAGACACTGACGTCACAAGCCTTACACCCTAAGCAATAAAGCGAGCTTTGAGTGAAGGCGTTGGCATCAGACAAGTTTCTTTATGGCCAAACCACTTGTAGCGATTACGAGCCACTACTCGGTAACCGAAATCTCGAAGCGGTTTAGGAATCACAGCGAGCAACACTCCAAGAAACGCCCAGCCTGGTCTGGCGTGATGCCGAAGAAGCAGGCTAATCGCCGTGCTGTGCGTATACAAGTTTCCATCAAGCACATAGACCACTGTCGATAAATCCAGTGGTGCATTCAGATGTTTAAGAAGTGAAATAGCTGCATCACTTTGAAGTGTACAAAACTGTAACTTGCCATGCTTCTCAACTCGGAGCATAAACTGCAAGGCTCCGTTGCAGAGGTTACAGACACCATCAAAGAGCATTAACGGCCCCTGTACGTCCACTTCACCTCCGCGTGGTTGCTCGGTCATTTGTTACCTTGAATCCGACGAAACGTGCAGTTTTATAGGTCCCTTGGAGCCGAGACGCCGAATGACAAGATCAATACCACCATTGCGCACGGATGCAGCGAGATAGGGCTTGAACTCTTCATTCGTCATTTTGCCCGTCTGAATGGCATCGATCCGTTCAATCACATCGCCTGGCTTCACCCCTGCTCTTAGCGCTGGTGAGTCAGGTAGGATGCCGTTCACGACAAGCTCATTTGAGAAGTTCGCACGTGTGATGATAAAGCCGTAGATTGGGCCATCCGGAATCTTGACAGGTTGTGCCATGATGCGTTGCCCCTGCCAAATCATCAATCCGGCACAGACCACAGCAAATGCTCCACCGATTCCGAGATCCCGCTTTTCCTGACGGGTAAATGCTGCGTACCGCATGTTTGCGACGAGAATGGCAGCGGCCATCGGAGCAAGCGCAGGAACCGCGCGAACTCCGAGCTGAACGGCAACGATTGCTGTCACCAAAAAGCCGAACATCCACCAAAATGTGGAGCGCTCGGACTTGAGCTGAAACGTCGGATGGCGAGCAAGACACGCAACACTGCTGAGAAAGACAGCAATGAACAGGACATCCGCAGGCCCAATCGTGACCGAGCTGAGCAACTGAACTGTACGTCCTCCCCAGCTGCCAGGACTGGCCGCAGCACCTGCACCAACGCTGACGGCGCTGATCAAGGGTGATCGGGTTTCGAGCAATGCCCGCACAGGACCAACGGTTACGACAACCATGTCAAAAAATGCAGCAAAGCCTGCCGCAGCGAGCAAAGTATTCGGATGTTTGATGATCCGACCGATTGCCGCTCCAACAAAGATCGCCCCAAGCGTACCAAAAAGATTGTTGGCACTGATTTCGAGCAGCGGATGAATGAGCTTTCTCGAATCGGATGCCCAGAGAACCGTGAGCATCGGGGCCGATAGCAGACATCCGGTCAGCAGCAGAAACGCCGTTGAAATGCGTAGTTGCGCCGCGGACCTCGCCATAACGAGGAGACATCCTAGAATGCATGCTAGATATACAACTCCCAGCAGCTCTGCCGGAATGGAGTGTAATGGCGGCAACTGGATACCAACGCCACCATTCGAGGCAGCTAAGGTTTCTAGCGCGTATCCAAGGTATCTGTTCAGGATAACGAGGACAAATGCAAGCAATGTGGACCCTGCGAGGGACCATATTGCTGATGATTGGGAGGAATTAGTCTGTTGCACCGTGATACTCTAAGTATACTCAACCGCAGTGAATCTGTGGCCCGATTGGTCAAAAGATTGCATTCGCAACACTCGACCGAGACTGGATGCCTTGGTTTTCATAACCACAGCGCTGTTGAACTTGATTAAAGGTGGAAAATTCAGTGGATCCCTTGCGTATTGTGATCGCAGATGACGAGCCAATCATCCGCATGGACCTGCGGCGAACACTTGAAAACATGGGGCATGTTGTTGTCGGTGAAGCCGGCGATGGCCAACAAGCCCTTGAAATTACCAAGGAGTTGAAGCCGGATATCGCCATTCTTGACATCAAAATGCCAACTATGGATGGTATCGATGCAGCTAAACTGATATCCACAGAAGCCATCGCACCTGTATTGCTCCTCACTGCATATTCTCAGCGGGACTTAGTCGAGCGCGCCCGCGATGCCGGTGTCTTCGCTTACCTAGTCAAACCATTCAAGGAACTCGATCTCATGCCTGCGATCGAGATCGCAATTGCACGCTTCGAGGAATTTGAAGAGCTCGACAGAGAAGTCAATGACCTTGAAAACAAGCTTGATGCGAGAAAAACAGTAGACCGTGCCAAGGGCATTCTCATGGATCAATATGGCTTGAAAGAGCAGGATGCGTTCCGGCGTATCCAAGTTCAGAGCATGAACACCCGAAAAACGATGCGTGAAATCGCCGACGCGATTATCCTCGCAAACAGCGTTTGAGCCACTAATGGACGGGACATCCTCCGAAGCAGGCATTGACACAGAAAAACTGATTCGCCAGCTGGCAAAGCGGGATAGCGAGCTCCTTGAAGCTAAAAAGCGTATCCGCCAGCTGGAAGAATCTCTTGATGCACGAGCCTCTGAGACCGCCGCCCTTCGCCGCATCGCAGAAGCCACCGGCCACGTCGTAAACCCGGATGACCTCCTCCCCCTTATTGCAGAAGTTGCCCTCGAATCCACGGGAACCGATTCCGCCTACGTCTATCTCTTCAACGAGTCACGGGATTACTTGGTTCTACGGGCTGCCACGGACAAGTCACTGGATGGATCGATGTTCGGGGCACTCAAGGTAGCCGTCGGCGAAGGCATCACCGGCTGGGTTGCGCGCGAACGTAAGCACGTTGCGATTGCCAGCGAAGCCTGGACCGATGAGCGCTTTCACTTCATCAAGTCTCTTGGTGAAGACCGCTTCCAGTCCATTCTCTCCGTTCCCCTCATCTGGCATGGAGATGTTATCGGTGTTGTGAATGTGCAAACCTACGCACCGCACAACTACACCAAAACACAGGTTCAGCTGCTGTCCAGCATCGCATCACAGGTCGCCGGTGCCATTCAGGCATCACGGCGCGTTCGAAGCGCTGAAAAACGTGCCAGCCACCTGAGCACCGTAGCCGATGTATCCCGTGCCATTACGGGTGACCTCTACCTCGAAGAGATTCTGCAGCTGGCAGTTGCCGCAACAAGCCGCATCATGTCGTTTCGCGTCGTTTCTCTCTCCTTGGTGGATGAAGAGAAGGGTCTTCTTGTCCTCAAGGCTGTGAAAAGCCAAAGTAAGGAATATCAGAAGCGACCAAATCTCCCGTTAACGCAAGGTATCTCAGGGAAAGTCATCGCATCCGGACAGGCGCACACCGTTCTAAATGTCCAGGATGAAGCTGACTACGTCCATAGCACACTGGCTAAACAAGAGGGTTTGACAAGCGTTGCGATGATTCCCCTCAAGGTACGTGAGCAAGTTACAGGTGTGCTCTCCTGCTACACCGAAAAACCACATAAGTTTTCGGCATCCGAGCTAGATGTCCTTTGCACACTTGGAAATCAGGTGGCCGTTGCCATTCACAATGCAAACCTGATGGTCAAGGGCGCCCTTCTCCAGGAAATGCATCACCGAGTCAAGAATAATCTGCAACAGATTGCATCCCTGCTGCGCTTACAACGACACCATTCTGCCGGTAGGTCATCTGCTGAAGTTCTGGATGAAAGTATTAATCGAGTGATGGCCGTCGCTGCCGTGCATGACTTGCTGAGCCGGGATGATCTGGATACCATTGCCATCCGGAAAATCGCCGATTCAATTGTCACAGCAACTCAACAGAGCTTGACATCCCCAATGCACCGCATCGATATGTCCGTCGAAGGCCCAGACCTGCGTCTGAACTCCAAGCATGCCAATTCGCTAGCATTGATCATCAACGAAATGGTTCAAAACAGCGTTGAGCATGGATTCAAAATCACGCAAACGGGTGAGGTTCAGGTCCGAATCACCGAGGAACCGGAGCATTGGTTGTTACAAGTTCGCAATACAGGTGATGCATTGCCAGAGGATTTTGATTGGCAGAAGCACCATGACCTTGGACTCAAGATTGTCGATTCGCTGACGCGTGGCGACCTTGGAGGCGTGTTCTCGCTATACAGCAAGGGCGACTGGACGATTTCCGAAGTCCGCTGGCCGAAGTAACCGTTTCGTGCCGTTGCATCGCTGTTACTTCAGCGAAGACCACCGAAGAATGTTCCAACCTTACGAATGATTTGCTTCACGGACGACTACTGTTTCTCCATGAAGTAGCGCTGGACATGTTTTTGCGATTTCAACGGCGGAGTCCATGTCCGTGGCGCGGATAACGAAAAATCCAGTCACGACATCGGAGAGTCCTTCCGTTTGTATCGTGACATCCGTTACGTCTCCCGATCCGCCCCCAAGAAGTAATCGACACTCTCCACCGCAGGGCCGACCCGTTACGAATGCCCCACTGTCCCGCAGGCCATTTACCCACGCGCCATAGAGGCTCAACAAGCGTGCTTGTTCTTGTTTTGTAAGGTTTGCCCAAGCATTGTCGCATTCATGCATGATGATGATGAACTCTCTGAGCTCAACATCAAAATCAATGTTGCTCACCTATGGATTCTTCAAAACAGCAAGAAGGACATCTGCGACCTTTTTGAGGGACTCGCCACTGCACTGTTCCGGAGTGTCATCAAGGGTGTGCCACGGAGCATAGTCGAAGTCAATCAGATCAATCGCCTTCCAGCCAATACGCTGCAGCTCAAGGTGGTCATCCATGATTTCGTGACCTGGAGCATCAATAAACTCTTTGATACCGAGCTTTGCTGCGGCTCCAAAGACACGGTCATTAATGTCCTTCGCGGCACGGTCACTGTTGAACTCGCGCCCGATTTGAAGGTCTTTATCACCAATCATGTCGATGAGGATGGCGTACTCCGGTTTACCGAGAACGGGGTTCTTGGCATAGTACTTGGCACCAAGAAACATATCCTGAATGCCTGGCCCGTAATCTTCGCCATCGAAGAGAACAAATTGGACACCAACATTGACACCACTTGACTTCAGCTGACGGGCCACTTCAATAAGGGCTGCGACACCGCTTGCGCCATCGTTGGCACCAGGGATTGGCTTACGTTTCTTATCGGCTGAAATTTCCATGTCGGCCGACGGCCTGGTGTCCCAATGTGCACACAGCATAATTTGCCGCTTTGCTGTTGGATTGTAGTGTGCGAGGATGTTCGTCATCGGAACTCGCGCCCCACGCGCTACCATCGAGAAGTCCTGACGCTTTGCGGGCGTCCCAAGTGCCTTTGTAAACTCAGCGATCGCCCAGTCCCGGCACGCAGCGGCTCCAGGAGAGCCCGGAGTTCGCGGCCCAAACGCGACTTGCTTCTTCAGGTCTGCATAAGCACGCGCTGCATCCGATGGCCCGGTCGATGTAACTGGAGGCGCTGGCGCTTCCGCAACCGTCTTTGCCCCACAGCCTACAAGTGCGATCACAACGGCTGCAATCATCCATTCAATTCGCATCTTATATTCCTTATTGCCCATTGACTTTGTAGGACGCCACGACAGGTGTGGCTCCCGTTTGTTTTCTACTACATGCCATGACTGTCAAATTCGTCGCGGTACGAGATGTCTGCTTATCCCAGATTTGGAAATAACCGAGCTGGCCATCCGCCAGTGGCTTGGGCATCGCAACACGGTAGCGCTTCGCCGGGTCCAAGCGCTTACCAGCAGCATCGATTGACACTACCTTTGCCCGACCATCAGGGCTTAAAGTAACAAGTGTTTGCATTCCCGCCGTCGACAGTAAGCCCCCAAATGTTTTTGGGATGTACGAAATGGACCTGGTCAGTGCATTTTGGATCTGAATCCCAGTCAACTCGATGATGACGATGGGGTCATCCTGTAGCGGGGATGCAGCTTGCGTGTCTGCGCCCACTGTGGCGGCAAATGTAGCTGCGGGTACGAAGGCAAGGTCAGACTTTGATTCATTCCAAACAATGCCGGCCAGAGTCGCCGCGACAGGAGCTTCCCTTAAAGCAAGCTCCATCAGTTTTGCTTGATTACGCATCCATGTCATCATTGGAATCATCCCCACTGGTGCCCTTGCCGGCAATATAGCGCAGATAGGCCGTCATAAATGGCTCTAAGTAGCCATCCATTACCTTTTGGACGTCTCCAACACTGGCTTTTGTTCGAACATCTTTGACCAATGTATAGGGCTGGAATACATACGAGCGAATCTGTGAACCCCATTCGATGTTCAGCTGGGTTCCACGAATGGCTGCGAGCTTTGCTTCTTCCTGACGTGCTTTCATTTCAGCAAGCTTGCCTCGGAGCATATGCATCGCAAGTTCTTTGTTTTGCAGCTGGGAGCGTTCATTCTGACACTGCACAACGATTCCAGACGGGATGTGCGTGATACGAACGGCAGAGCTAGTTTTGTTAACGTGCTGGCCACCCGCACCGCTTGCCCGGTACGTATCAAGGCGGATGTCTTCCGCACGGATTTCCACATCGGTGTCTGACTCAACCTGTGGCATCACTTCGACCGCCGCAAAGCTGGTCTGTCGCTTGCCATTGGCATTGAATGGGCTGATACGTACAAGCCGATGTACGCCGTGTTCAGATTTCAGGAAGCCGTATGCATTCCGCCCAGAGATAAAGACCGTTGCAAACGAAAGGCCTGCGACTTCACCGGGAAGTTCTTCATGAATCTCGGCCTTGAAGCCATTGTCTTCAGCCCAACGAACGTACATCCGAAGAAGCATCGCAGCCCAGTCACAGGCTTCTGTTCCACCGGCGCCAGGCTTGACTTCAAGGATTGCATCCACGGAATCATAGGTACCCGCAAGCAATGTCTTCACTTCGAGGGAGTCGAGTCCAGCTCCAATATCCTGAATGGCCTTGACCACTTCGGTCTCGTAGCTATCAGGATTGTCATCCTCCTGTGCAAGCTCATAGAGGACTTGAACATCATCCACGCTGGAGCGTAGGACATCGAAAGGTTCGAGATCAGCCTTGGCGCCGGAGAGGCGTTGCATGAGTTTTTGCGCTGCAGTAGGGTCATCCCAGAGCGTTGGCTCAGATGATTGTTGCTCGAGCGCTGCTAGTTCTTGACGACGCTTCGGAAGGTCAAAGATGCCTCCCGAGTTCATCAAGACGATTGCTTAGGGCTTCGATGTCGCGAAAATGGTCTGCGAGCATAAAGTGAATGTCCTGACTATGAGTAGCGGTGCCCATGGAGGCACTGCCCACAAAAAGTCTACCATGCACGGTGGTCTGACCAAAAGATTGTGCCGGTGCAGAACAATGTTCTACCAACGTGACGTAGCAGAGAAAAACATTTAGGTGAGTTCCCCCTGCTTCGTCACGCGGTGCATCGAAATTGAGATTTTGTGTCCGACGGATACCATCGGACATTCACGTCGATTTCCCCCGACCCTACAAAGGGCTTACCAGCGGATTTTTGCAGGAAAAAACTCCGCAATCAGCTCCTCATAGTAAGGCCGCAGCGCATCGACATCGGGTTTTGTATCCGACTTCGAATAAAGGTCAAACTCATTAAACTTCAACACCCAAGGAAGCATTGCACGGTCGTGGTCACTCTCGAATTGCCTGTAGGCACCCTCACGATGCCAAGGATAAAACGAGTGATAGCGAAGCATTGCCAAGCTTTCCTGTGGCAGATAGTCCTTGCAAACGTGGTAGATGTACTCATCGTGGCCCCATGACAGATGCACGTTTTCGAACCCACAGCCACGCTCGTAGATGCCGAGCTCTGTTTCGTAAACAGGGTCATCGTGATCTGCATTTAGTGCAAGAAACTCGCTAAACACGACGCGCTCGCTATGTTTGCAGCCAACGGCAAAGGTATCTCCAACAACTGCCCATTGAGGCTCACCCCATAAGCACAGAATCTTGCCAAGATCATGAATGAGGCCCGTGAGGATGAACCAGCGTGGATGCCCTTCTTCACGAATCCTTTCAGACGTTTGCAACAGGTGCTGAATCTGTGAAAGGTCGGTATCAGGGTCGGAATCATCAACCAGCTGGTTGAGATACTCCATTGCTTCCCAGATGCCCATCTCCATACGGTTCAGCCCAAGATATTCCGCTTTTTTTGCCTTAACAAAGTCTAGCGTTTGGCCGATATGGTTTACGCGGTAGAACTCTTTGACGCCAGGTCGGACATCTGCCGTGTAGTTGCGGAATGCGTCCTTTGGCTTATCCTTGTCGGTGAACATGCTCTCACCAGCGACTGGATAGCGCGCCTTCAAGTCCTCTTCCCATTCATCCAATGATTGCAGTGGATTATCGCTCATGTGAGTTCTCCTTCATGACAGCCGACGTTGCGGCACAGTTGACTACATCGGTAACAGTGATACATTATTGCCACGATGCAGCAGCAGACAGCAAATACAAAACGTAAGAAAAAGCCAAACCTGTGGGGGCTGGCTGGATTATTGTTTTGCCTGAATGTTGCCGTCTACTACTTTATGTTCATCTGGCCAGTCAGCGCAGCAGCCATTGGCCGATCGAAGCCGCCAAAGACAGATGCGCTGTCAAATGCAAACATTTCTTCCATCGGCAAAAGAAACTAACGTCCACCATCGTTCTGCGGTAGAACCATCAGGGCGACCGATGAGACGGTTAGAAACTACCCCCAGCGGCCTTCAGCGAACGCTGGCACCAAGAGCCGTCAGCAACAGCTCCGCGGATGCAAGATTTGTCGCAAGCGGGACATTATGGACATCGCAGACTTTCATGAGCGCCAGAATGTCTGGTTCATGGGGATGAGCTGTCAAGGGA
>Ga0255111_1000127_pt1 | contig 22589 bp, 21 predicted proteins | sample Law_Yuk_RepA_8h_FD_188472 | JGI IMG/M metagenome (GOLD analysis project Ga0255111, IMG submission 188472) | Freshwater microbial communities from St. Lawrence River, New York, United States - Law_Yuk_RepA_8h | ecosystem: Environmental > Aquatic > Freshwater > River | place: USA: New York... | reverse complement strand
TTCATCTGCATCGTGCGGGCGCAAACGCAACATTTCCAACGGGATACCAAGATCGACGTACCACTGCAAACGTGCGTTGCACCAATACTCGTACCACTTCGGGCCTTCAGCCGGTGGCACGAAAAACTCGAGTTCCATCTGTTCAAACTCACGGGTACGAAAAATAAAGTTACCTGGTGTGATTTCGTTGCGGAAACTTTTACCAACTTGAGCGATTCCAAAAGGAGGCTTCTTGCGACTCGTTTGCAATACGTTGGCGAAATTAACAAACATTCCTTGGGCGGTCTCGGGACGCAAATACACTTCGGCGCCCGAACCTTCTACTGGCCCAGCAAAAGTTTTGAACATCAAATTGAATGCACGAGCATCTGTCAGAGTGTCTTTGGCACCACAGTTCGGACAGACCGATTTGTCTTCGAGATGGTCTTCACGAAAACGCTGCTTACACGTTTTGCAGTCGACTAACGGATCGCTGAAGTTCGCCAAGTGGCCGCTCGCTTCGAAGACTTGAGGAGGACCCAAAATAGCGGCGTCGATCAAAACAACATCATCACGCTTCTGAACCATGGTACGAATCCAAGATTCACGCACATTACGAAGCATCAAAGAGCCCAACGGGCCGTAGTCATAACTTGAACGGAATCCGCCATAGATCTCGGCCGAGGGATACACAAAGCCACGGCGTTTGCACAGGTTGACGATTTGATCAAGATCTTTAGCCGGCATAGACCCCCAAGGTTACGGGCTGAGACCAGCACATCAGCGCCAAACAAGCGGATTCGCTGTCGTCCAACGACGTCTAATGGCGTTCGAAGATTGAGACCGATCGAAGTCTGCGCTCAATGTGATGTTCGAACGCTCGGGTCGCCAATTGAGAAACCTCATTGATCACTGGATCATTCAGTTGCTGACCGTCTGGATTAAACGCTCGGTCAAGAGATTCACCGAGTTTGCCACCCAAGACATCCCTCATCATTTCGAGCGCCGAAGCTGAAATCGCTACCCCGCTTCGACAAGAACGGCAGACCACCCCACCAAGGTTGAGATCAAAGGCAATGAAATCGACGCCTGAAGATTCGCCGCATGACACACACTCATCAAGTTGCGGACGAAGCCCTTCTGAGGACAAGAGCTTCCACAGAAACGCGGGGACCACGAGTGGCGAAGGTCGAGTCAACAACGTCTGCCGGGCACCGACCAGCATGCGGTACATCTGCGGCACAGGTTCTCGATCTGGCACAAGTTGATCGACCGCCTCAAGAATCGAAATCGCTTCCGTCATTGAATCAAGATCACCGAAAACAGACGCTGTTGTGTCGACACTCTCGACCTGGCTCACTATGTCGAGGTCTTTCCCTCGATGCAGTTGGACCTCCACGTGCGAAAGTGGTTCAAGTCGTCCACCAAATTTTGATCTCGTTTTACGAATGCCCTTAGCAACGGCTCGAACCTTGCCATGATCTTGTGTCAAGAAGACAATGATGCGATCGGATTCTCCAAGCTTGTAAGTACGAAGAACGATTCCAACATCTCGATATAAACGCGAAGTCATGTATCAACGCCACCAAAGCGACGATGCCGTGACGAATATTCTTGAATTGCATGATTAATGCTTTCAATTGACAACCCAGTCCAGCCTTGATCGACAAACACGATTTCTCCGTAAGCAAGTTCCCAAACAAGAGACGCAGGTAAACAATTTGCTGGACCGAGAACAATGACCAAGTCAGGATTTCCTGCAGCACCAAAAAGTTGTTGATCTAAAAAACCCTCATTCACAATTTCGTAGGGTTCAACATTTGTCAGCGCAGCGCAAATTCGCTGACGACCGTCCGTCGTTGAATGAACGACAATTTCAACATCATCAAAAGACAATCTGCGTTCGAAGTTGACGTCGCTCACTCGACTGTCTTCTGCATCTGGACCGTAGGGGTAAATCGAAAGCACCTTGACCCCAAAGCCACGAACCACTTGAACCAGTTCTTGTAAGCGTTGATCCCACCGTGACCCAAAATGGTCCCATTCAGACAGTGAGCCTCCAGCGATGGCGACGTGAACCAAGGTTGCATCATTATCAACGGCCGTCTCGGCCAGTTGCGCTCTTCGCTGAAAAATCTTCCCCATCAGGATCCATTGTTGCCGATACTGGTCGGTGAACAAGGTTCATTGTGATGGTCAAGCCATCAGCGTGAGTCTCATAGCGGGTCCCAAAGCGGGTGACATGACACAAGTAACCATCCCTCCACGAGTACCGTAAAGCCCGTGCATGTGGCCTGCATCATGGATGGAAACGGGCGGTGGGCACAGCGTCGGGGTTTACCTCGAACTGCTGGTCACACCGAGGGTGAGGAGAACCTTGCCGCGGTCGTGCGCGCCAGCGTGAGCCGCCAAGTGGACTATTTGACAGTTTTTGGTTTTTCAACTGAAAACTGGATCCGTCCACGGGGCGAAGTACGTCACATTCTCGGACTGCATAAGAAACTATTCGGGCGCATTAACGAACTCAATGAGCTCAACGTCAGAGTTCAATGGATCGGTCGGCCATTTGACGACCCCAGAGCGCGAACACCCAGATACGTCCAACGAGCTATTCGGAGAGCCATTTCTGATACGTCTCGCAATACCGGCATGACCTTAACCGTGGCGTTTGATTACGGCAGCCGCACCGAAATAGCTCATGCCGCACGTTTAGTAGTAGCAACAGGCCAACAGCCGACAGTCAGCCTGATGTCCGACATGATGTATCTGCCAGATATGCCCAAGGTTGATGTTCTCGTTCGGACCTCCGGAGAAACTCGTATTTCTAATTTCCTTCTTTGGCAGGCCGCAGGCGCCCCGAGTTATTTCACCGACAACACGTGGCCGGATTTCAGCGCTGAAGATCTGGAATCGGCTATTCAACTCGCTCAACAGTTCACCAATTCATGAAATCCCCCATCCGTTAGACCGAACTACCATCTCACCCTGAAGTACGGTGGCACGTTGTGCCGGCTCCTCGTTCCAAGATCAATGTCAGCGATGCATTAGAAATCGCCACATCTGCTTTGCCGCACTCCGAGTCGCGTCCTGGACAAAAAGAGATGGCTCATGCCGTCGAAGAAGCCTTACATGAAGGAAAGCACCTGATTGTTCAAGCCGGCACCGGAACGGGAAAGACGATCGCCTATCTAGTTCCCGCAATAGTTGCCGGCAAGCGCACTGTGGTCACAACCGCTACCAAGGCACTTCAAGATCAGCTGGCCCACAAGGATCTTCCATTTCTGGTGCAGCACCTCAGCGAGTACGTCAATCGAGACATCACGTTTGCTGTTTTGAAAGGTCGTAGCAACTACGTCTGCCGCCAGCGTTTGGCCGAACTTAATGGTGAAACCGAAAAGAAGAACCGAAAAGCAGATTCTCCGACGCTGCTTGAAGTCGATGAGATGTCCCAGTCGGTTCGCCGTGAAATCGACCTCATTTCCGAATGGACCAAGACCACCAAAAGTGGAGACATGGCCGATATTTCTTGGTCACCGTCAGATCGAGCGTTGAGGGCTGTGAGCGTCGGAAGTGACGAGTGCCCAGGAGCGCGACGTTGTCCCGTGGGTGGCACCTGTTTCTCCGAACTTGCTCGCTTCAAAGCAAGCGAAGCAGACATTGTCGTCGTCAACACGCATTTGTACGGGTTGCATGTTGCATCCGGTGGCCAACTTTTGCCCGAGCATGAAGTCCTGATCGTTGACGAAGCTCACGGTCTCGAAGACATCATGAGCGACACAGTCGGAGTTTCGATTCATGCAGGAAACTTCAACTTTTTCGCCGGAGTTGTCAAACGGATTATCGCTGATCCGAAAGTAATTAGCGACATCGTCAACATCGGGACGATGCTCGATGAAGTTCTTTCGCCGATCCATAACCAACGGATATCTGCACCTCTTCCTTTAGAAGTCACTGCAGTCCTCGCTGAGGGACGGCGAATCGTCGCTCGTATTCTTGACATCCTGCGCACCATCGAAACGAAAGATGACGACAGCAATCAACGAAAATTGCGCGCACAAACTTTGGCGACTCGTTTAGCCGACACCATTGACGTCGCACTGAAGACTGACGATACATATGTGCCGTATATTTCGGGAACTGTCGATCATCCGAAACTCGATATTGCACCACTCGATGTCGGCCCCGTTCTTGATGCCGGAGTTTGGCAAAAGACAACTGCAGCAAAATGGCCGACCGTATCGGGCTACCCGTATCAAAAACGCAGCTTTGCAATGTAGAAAGTCCGTTCGACTATCAATCAAACGCGGTCCTTTATTGTTCTAAGCATCTTCCGAATCCCAATAGTCCCGAATTTACGAAGTTGATGCACGAAGAGTTATTCCATCTCATCTCGGCGGCTGGTGGAAGAACGTTGGCTTTGTTTACGAGTTATCGTGCGCTCGATGCGGCCGTTGATGCCATGCGAAAACGTTTGCCAAACACAATATTGTCGCAACGCGAATATCAAAAGAATCAACTCGTCAAGCTCTTCAGCGAGGACGAATCTTCGTGTCTGTTTGCCACATCAGGGTTCTTCCAAGGCATCGATATCCCGGGCCGAACCTTGTCTCTTGTGACGCTTGATCGCATTCCTTTCCCCCGACCAGATGATCCGCTTCTCAGCGCTCGACGAGATGCCATTGGCGACCGAGCATTCAGAGAGATCGATCTGCCTCGAGCAGCCACCTTGCTTGCTCAAGCCACTGGTCGCCTCATTCGAAATGCAACTGATCGCGGCGTGGTTGCCGTCTTTGACCCCCGCCTCGGAAATGCTGGCTATCGGCGCGACATTCTCGGATCAATGCCCCCCATGAGAAAATCTGTTGATCGCCAAGAAGTCGAAGAGTTCTTACGGTTAATTACTCGCTGATCGTGAGCGGATCAAACTATTGCGCGACCGGCATGAGTCGGTAACCGATTCCGCGAACAGTCAAAATGAGTCTTGGCTCATCGGGCTGATCTTCAATCTTGACTCTCAATCGGCGCACGTGGGCATCAACCAATCGACTGTCCCCGAGGTAGTCATATCCCCACACCCGTTCGAGAAGTTGATCACGAGACAACACAACATTGGGGTGATCGGCGAATTCACAGAGAAGATTGAATTCAGTCTTTGTGAGCGAGATCTCTTGTCCGTTTTTAAACACAAGACCTTGTTCTCGGCGCAAATCAATGTCCCCCAAAATTTCGCTGCTTGGCGCACCACTTGAAAAGCTTTGCAACTGAGCGCGCCGCAAATGGGCGCGTACTCGAGCAGCCAGCTCCTTGGGGACCACCGGCTTAGTGACGTAATCGTCGGCACCTGCCTCAAGACCAGTCACCATGTCGTGAGTGTCCGTTTGAGCCGTCACCATCACGATCGGAACAATTGACATCGCTCGAAGTGCTCGACACACATCAAAACCCGACATATCAGGAAGACGAATATCGAGCAGAACTAGATCGGGCTCCAAAGCGTGAAACGCCGCCAAACCCGACCGGCCGTCAGCAGCCTCACGAACCTCGTAGCCCTCATCCTCGAGAACGAGGCGCAGCGCTAAACGAATCTGATCGTCATCTTCGATAAACAGCAAGGAGTTCACTGGAACACATTCTTGCCTCAAATCTGACTTTGTTACACAAAACGCACACTATTCACATCGTCCCTTCACATTCTGCCGAGAAACTCAATCCTGTTCACGCTGGTTCGGTGGAGGTCGCCCTCCCCCTGATCTCCTCCGGCCAGCGGAAACCATTCTTCGCCCGACTCGCAGGCACTGCCCGAGTCGGGCGTTTTCTATGGGTCACATAGTTTGCTCAGAACACCTCGCCCAACAATTCGTGTTCAACATCGGGCAAGATAAAGGGGTGCGCCTAGCCGATCGAGCCCGTCAACTCAGTTTGCGAAGTCGCGTCACGCTGTTATTCCTCATGACCGGTCTCGTGGCGGCACTTTTGCTTTCTGCTGCGAGCTACATCACAGCTCGCACATATTTGTTGCAACGACGCGACGAAATAGTAGAACGTCAAGCGTTTAACAATGCCCAACTCATTCGTACCCAGTTGCGCACTCGCCGCTCAGAAGCATTTGAACTAATCGCCGGCATCCGAACTGAGTCAAACGGTTTCGCTGTTCTCCATTTGTCGACTGAAGACTTGTACTTTTCTCAGGATATTCGCAACACTCAGACTCTTTTGCCACCCGATCTTGTTGCGGCGACAATGCAAGGTATTACTTCACGGCAACGTTTTTCTATTGATGGCGAACCCTTCATCGCCGTCGGTGTATCAATTAATGAAATTGATGTTCAATACTTCGAAGTATTTCCGCTCAGCGATGAAGAACGAACTCTGACGATTATCGGCTCAACTCTGATAGTCGGAATCTTGGTCGTCGGTTCATTGTCTTCATTTGTCGGACTCTGGGTGAGTCGTCGATTAATGAGGCCTTTAGAACGAGTGAGCGAAGCTGCGAGCGAAATCGCCGAAGGTGGCCTAGATACTCGCCTCGAACAAGAAACTGATCCAGATCTTTCGCGACTCGTCAATTCATTTAATGAAATGGCCGACGCGGTCCAAACGCGCATCGAGCGAGAAGTTCGTTTCGCGTCTGATGTCAGTCACGAGTTACGATCACCAATCACAGCTTTGGCGGCAGCTGTTGAGGTTCTTGATGCCCGTCGAGCCGATCTATCCGACCGTACCCAACAGGCTCTTGATGTGGTCGTGTCGCAAATTCGACGCTTCGATCAGATGGTTTTGGACTTGCTTGAGTTATCAAGGCTTGATGTTGGAATTTCTGATCTTCACCGGGAAGAAATCGATGTCGTACCGTTTATCCGTCGAATCGCTTCTCGATATGGGGTTGACGATATTCGCATCAAAGTTCGAGAAGGTTCAGACAGTGTTTTCAAGATCGACAAACGTCGATTTGAAAGGATCATGGCCAACCTCCTCGAGAACGCACGCTTGCATGGTGGAGGTGTCACCCGAGTATTGATCGAAAATCGTCCCAACGAAAAGTCACGCGTTTCGGTTGAGGATTCGGGTCCTGGTGTCGCACAAAGCGAACGAGTGCAGATCTTTGAACGTTTCGCTCGCGGATCTGCCGGACGAAGCCGCGCCGGAGGAACTGGGCTCGGTCTTGCACTCGTGGCAGAACATGCACGAGCGCACGGAGGATCAGCATGGGTCGAAGATTCATCTTCAGGCGGCGCAAGATTTGTCGTTGAATTTCCTGGAGACAAAATATGAAGCACCTATTCCTTCGATCGTCAGGTTGCTTTATAGCGCTTGGCATTGTGTTGACTAGTTGTTCAATCCCGGGCAGCGGGTCGGTTCGATCAATCGCTCCCGACAAGATTCCGTATGAACTCAATGCGACGACAACGAGGCCACCTGCGACGACCATTCCGACAAGTTCAACGATGCCACCAGTTATCGAAACAACCACCTCAACAATTTCTTCAACGATTCCAGTTGAAATCGTCCAACTGTTCTTCATAGTGGGCACTCAAGTAGTGCCCATTGATCGAATCCTCCTCAGCCCTGCAGTCGCCCCACAGGTACTTGCTGCTCTCGCCGAAGGCCCACCCGAGGGTGATACTGCCGCTGGATTACGAAGCGCCTTGCCGGTGGGTTTCGTCGCAGAAGTCACTGTTGAACGAGGAGTGGCGACGGTTCTGTTGCCATCGACATTCATTACCGATCTACCTGGTGGTGAGCAGCGACTCGCCATCGCCCAGATTGTTTTGACTCTGACCCGACAATCCGGCATCGGACAAGTTCGCTTTACGAGCAACAACGAGCCACAGTCAGTCCCTCGCGGTCGTGGGGATTTGACGGCCCCTGGGGCTTCAGTGGCGTGTGATGATTACGCAAACTTATTGGCTAGCAATTTCTCTTGTTAAACGTTGAGTTTGTTAATAACCCAACCGTTGAACACGATCAGGTTTGCGCTGCCAATCCTTATCAACTTTGACATGGAGCTCAATAAAGACACCAGGTGGCAATTGCTGACGCACTGCTGTGCCGACCATTTTTAGAACTGCTCCGCCCTTGCCAATAACCATTCCTTTTTGGCTTTCGCGTTCGACAATGATCTCACAGCGAATACGCGGCCATTCCCACTCAGTTACAACCGTTGCAATTGAGTACGGAAGTTCGTCATGGGTTGCAGCTAGTAGTTGTTCACGAACCAACTCGGCGACGAAGGCAGCTTCTGGAAGATCGCTCACCACATCATCGGGGTAATACATCGGACCTTCAGGCATCCGTTCAAGAATGTGCGCGACCAGGTCGGCGACTCCGTGACCAGACTTCGCCGAAATCGGAAAATATGCCAGAGCATCAAGACCAGATGAAGCGATGAGATGATTCACAACTTGCTTCTTGCTGGCGACATCAGTTTTATTGACGATCACAATGGTCTTTGAAAGATCAAGGCGGTCGGCGACCCATTGGTCTCCTGATCCGAAGGGCATCGTCGCATCAAGAACTAAACACGAAACATCGACGTCACTGATGCTCTCAATGGCGGCAGCGTTAACACGTTCTCCTAATGCACTTACTGGCTTGTGTAGCCCCGGCGTATCGACGAAAACGATTTGACTATCGGTACGAGTCAAGATTCCGCGCACTTGGCGTCGGGTTGTCTGCGGCTTATCGGAAACAATAGAAATCTTTTTGCCACAAATTGCATTGACCAAAGTCGACTTACCGACGTTGGGTCGACCAACCAAAGTGACAAATCCAGAGCGCATTCACTGCGTACCCTACCGTCGATCACGCCGCGACGCAGGAAATGAACGACACTCAGGGACGATGTATGGCATTCTTGTGACATGACCGGACGTCGTTACCGCCAACCCCTAGACCCGCGTAAGTGGTTTGATCGCATGCAACCGCAAACAATGCAGATCGCCACGTGGCTTTTGTATCTGAACGGCTTCTTCGCGCTGATTGCGTTCATGGACAAGAGTGACGCAATTGGTTTTGCCCGCTCAGATAAAGGAATCCTCGGCAGTCTCATCGGACTCGTCGTGGTCGCCTCGTTCATTGCTGGCGGATACTTAATGGCCAATGACCGCAAAATTGGATACAGACTGGCTCTAGTTGCAGCCTTCTCCCCGTTCGCTCTCAGAGTATGGCTTTTGTGGTCGAATTCCGTATGGAGCCCAATCGACAAGATCACAGGCAACGACACGATCGGCTTTATCTTCGAAGCGGCCTTATGTGCCCTTTTGCTCCATCCTCAAAGTCGCGAACATCAACGTCTCTGGTACTCGTAGCCCGTTGAAGTCGTTGGCTAGGCTGAAGCCATGACCGCACGAGTGATTACCGGAGTCGCAGGACTCAAAGCATCTGTTGGCGAACACCTTGGCTACAGCGAATACATTGAAATCAGCCAAGAACGGGTCAATCAATTTGCCGAGGCAACTGGTGACTTTCAGTGGATCCATGTCGATGTCGAGCGAGCCAAGAGCGGCCCGTTCGGTGGACCCATTGCTCATGGCTACCTCACCCTTTCGCTTGGACCGATGTTGTATCCCACCGTTGTTCGTATCGAAGGTTTCTCGATGGGTGTCAACTACGGCGCCAACAAGGTCCGTTTCCCATCACCCGTACCGGTTGGCTCAAAAGTACGTCTTGGCGTCAAGGTGCTTGAGGTGGAAGAAATTGCCAACGGCGTCCAGATGACGATGGAATTCACTTTCGAATGTGAAGGTTCCAGCAAGCCCTCGTGTGTTGCCGAAATTATTTTCCGCTCATACGTCTAAGCCATATTGCTATTTGAAGTTCGCCATGACCTTGTTGGCGAACAATTCAATGGTTTGCGTTGACGGATAGTCGGCGCTCCAAGGAATGAAACCGCTACATCCCAACTTGATGTAGGTTGCAACTTTCTCTGCTACTTCTTCGGGCGTGCCGACCAAGTTACCAGATCGCCATTCTTCAAAAGTTTCACCGGTCGTGCGCTTTGGTGCATCGTCAAGTAGCTCTTTTTCGGTTTCCCGAATAAACAATTCTGGCGACCACGTCATGCGAATCTCGTGAGGATCTCGGCCGACAGTTTGACAATGTCCGAGCAGAGTCTCGCGCTTACGAGCCCATTCATCGGGGGCTCCACCGAAATTCGAACAGTCGGCTAACTGTGCCACGACTCGCAGAGTCAACTGTTCTCCACCCCCGCCAATCCAAATCGGTGGCGTTGGTTTTTGAACTGGCTTTGGATCACAGTTGGCGCGAAACACTTCATAATGTTTGCCCTTGTAAGTCGTCTCTGCTTCTGTCCACATGCTGCGCACAATTTCAACGCTCTCACGCAACATACCAATGCGGTCTTTGGGCTTGGGAAATTCGTAACCGTACGCGCGATATTCATTTTCATACCATCCAGCACCAATACCCCACTCAAGACGGCCACCCGAAATGACGTCAATCGTCGAGGTGATTTTGGCCAACAAACCAGGATTGCGATAACTGTTGCAACCGACCATTTGCCCTAACCGAATGCGCGACGTTCGCTGACTAATGGCCGCGATAGTCGCCCAGCACTCAAACACCGTCTCATGGGCTGGCCGCGGAACATTATGGAAGTGGTCGTACACCCATAACGAGTCATAACCCAACTGATCAGCCAAGACCGCGATCTCAACTGTCTTGTTCCACTTGTCAGAGGGGTCGGTGATCGATGTCAACTCCATCTTCCAGCCTTGTGGGATGAAGACACCAAAGACAATGCCATGTTGCGACTTGCCGCTTACTGGTTGCTGCTCGAGATTCACCTAGTCCACAATAGCGACAACAGCCGTAACCTTGACTCGTATCACGGTTGCTCTAAACCCTAAGTTTTGGCCATGCAACAGTTCACAGTCGGAGATATCCACGAAGCGATTGCAGAAACACGACCGGACGCTGAATGTCTTGTGTTCCGTGACCGCTCACTCACATGGAGCGAAGTCACCGATCGCACCAGACGGCTCGCCAACTTTCTCAACGATCGCGGCTATGGGTGCCATACCGAGCGAGACAAACTGGCTCAACAAGAAAGTGGCCAAGATCACCTGGCCATCTACCTTCACAACGGCAATGAATATCTCGAATGCATGCTCGGTGCTTTTAAGGGCAGAGTCGCGCCGTTCAATGTCAACTATCGCTATGTTGCGGAAGAATTGATTTACCTGCTGAATGATTCTTCAGCTTCAATCATTGTGTACCACTCGATATTCGCGCCAATACTTGAATCGATCCTTCCTCAAGTTCCGCTCATCACGATGATGCTGCAAGTTGACGATGAGTCTGCAAACGATTTATTGCCAGGAGCGATTTGGTACGAGGACGCATTACTCAGTTCTCGATCGGATCTTCCGGCTCCAGCGAACCCCGATGACCTCTACATCTTGTACACCGGAGGAACAACAGGAATGCCCAAGGGTGTCATGTGGCGTCAAGGTGACGCTCTTGTCGAATGCTTCGGTGGTTCCCGCACTGCCGAATCCGTTGATGACTTTCTTGCCGAAACCAAAGGGCGTCGAGCATTGGTCGCCCCTCCATTCATGCACGGTGCCGGTCATTGGATTGCATTCGGTAGTTGGAATGCGGGCGGAACAGTGTTCGTTCCATCCATCCCCGAACGACTTGATCCCCATGACATCTGGTCGATGGTTGAACAAGAAAAAATTGATTTCTTGTTGATTGTTGGTGATGCTTTCGCCCGACCACTCATTGATCAACTCAAGATTCAGTCCTACGATTTGTCAACTTTGACTGTTGTTATTTCTGGAGGAGCTGCCTTATCGGCTCATTACAAAGATGAATTGCTGGCTCTCGTACCTCATCTGTTACTCATTGATGGACTCGGATCATCTGAAGCTGGTGGCCAACTGACGCACATGTCGGCAATCGGCGGAGCATCCACCGGAACCTTCCCGCTTGCTCCCAACAATCATGTGCTTTCTTCGGATTATTCAGAAGTCCTTCAACCGGGCCATGTCGATGCCGGCCACCCCGATCCAGGCTGGCTGGCCAAGAGTGGACGATTGGCTCTCGGTTACTTGGGAGATGCCGAAAAGACGGCAAAGACATACCCAGTCATCAATGGCATTCGTTACGTCGTGCCCGGCGACCGCGCCGTGCTGACTTCTGCCGGCTTTGTCGAGATGCGCGGACGAGACTCTGTGACGATTAACTCGGGCGGTGAGAAGATCTTTGCCGAAGAAGTTGAAATGGCTGTGAAATCTCATGGTGAAGTTTTGGATTGTGTTGTCACTGGCAGACCTAGTGAACGTTGGGGAAATGAAGTCGTAGCGATTGTTCGATTACGCGAAGGCTCAAAGACGAATGATCAAGATTTGCTTGACGAAACCGCCAAGCACATTGCTCGCTACAAACTCCCGAAAGAGTTCATCTACGTCGATCACATCGTGCGTTCGCCATCAGGCAAGGCCGATTATCGCTGGGCCAAATCAATTGCTAATCCAGCGTAATCGCCAACCCAATTGAATAGGTCTAGAAATCAGATCGGCAAGTCACCAGTTGCGGTACGCGTCGTGCCGTGATCGGTGAAAGCCTTAATCGTGTTTTCCGCGATACGCATCTGGTGAATTTCATCAGCACCATCGGCGAACCGAGCCCACCGTGCGTGTTGCATCATGTTGGCCAAAGGCGTGTCTGTTGAATAACCAAGAGCTCCATGAACCTGAATTGCACGATCGATAATTCTGTTCAAACTATTGGCAACAAAGTGCTTTGCCATGGAAACCTCAGTACGGAAGTCGTCTCCACGATCAATCTTGAATGCCGCATGAAGAATCATCAACTTGCATTGGTAGATCTCCATTGCTGAGTCAGCGATCATCCATTGGATCCCTTGCTTTTCCGCCAAGAATGATCCATGCGAGTAACGCTTCAATGAGCGATCAACCATCATGTCGAGAGCCGTTTCGGCTTGAGCGATCCAACGCATACAGTGAGCCAAACGGGCTGGTCCGAGACGATACTGACCGAGGCGGTGACCGTTTCCGCGACCACCCAAGATCTGCGAATCATGTACTCGCAGATCTTCAATCACGATTTCGCTGTGGCCACCAGGGCCGTGCATAGTTTCCACTTCACGGACGTTGTTCCAACCCAGTTGCGGGAGATCAATAATGAACGCAGTGTTGGCGCCACGTGAACCTTCTGGCACATCCATTTCGGTTCGCGCGATCAAGATCGCAAACTTGGCGCGGTCGGCGCCCGAGATAAACCATTTATGCCCATTGATGATCCACTCGTCGCCGTCCTTGATCGCGTTGGTACGGATCAACGTCGGGTCAGACCCAGCTACTTCTGGCTCGGTCATTGCGAAGCACGAAGAAGAAACACCGTCACACAAAGGCTTCAGATACTTCTCTTTTTGTTCGGGCGTTGCCCAGTGCACGAGCGTGTGCATATTGCCTTCATCGGGCGCTTGACAGTTAAAGACCCACGGTCCGACGCGTGTCTTGGCTGCTTCTGCTTGGACCATCGCCAAAGCCACATGTCCGAGACCCATGCCGCCCCATTCCTTGGGCATATGTGGCAGCCACAAACCTTCCTTCACCGCCAACTTGCGCAGACGAATCAACTCGCCGACATACTGCCGATGCTTTTCTGGATCCATTTCATCGCGGTGTCCGAATGGCTCAACCGCCGGTTTGATGTGATTCTCAACAAAGTCCCGTACCTTCGTACGAATGGCTTCGTGTTCTGGCGCCAAAGTGAAATCAATCATGTCCTACCCCCATACATCAGTTCATTCGAACAGGCGACTCACTGTGATGCGAATACCTGCTACCTCATCTTGCCCCATCGTGACCAAAGTCGGCGACTCCGAAATCCCCATCAAGCCGAAAAGCCGTTTAGCCTGACCATGTGAACTTCGAGCACCAAGACCCCAGCGATCGCCCATCGGTTCCTTCTTGGGACACCGAGGCCCTTCCTCAGGGACAGGCAAAGGTCCGTGCAGTGCAAGAGATGTTTGACACGATCGCGCCGCGATACGACCTAGTCAATCGCATTATGACCTTTCGCCTCGACACACGCTGGAGACGCAAAGCGGTACGTCAACTCAACCTTCCAGCGGGAAGCGTCGTCCTCGACTTAGCGAGCGGAACCGGCGACCTGTGTATCGATCTTCGTCGCGTGGGTATTCGACCCTTGTCCATGGACCTGTCATTTGGAATGCTGGCAGCCGATCGATCGGGTTCGCCGCGATCGCAAGCCGACATTTTGAATCTCCCTATCGCTGACAACTCAGTGGATGGTGCAACTTGTGGCTTTGCCTTAAGAAACCTGGTCGACCTCACCGCATTCTTTATCGAGCTTGGACGCGTGGTGCGACCGGGAGGTCGAATCGCCCTACTCGATGTCGGCGTTCCCCACAATCGAATCATTCGATTCGGTAACGGAATCTACTTCGGCAAAATTGTGCCGAAAATTGGCGGTTGGTTATCTGACCCGGCGGCTTATCGCTATCTGCCAAAAAGCGTGGCTTACCTTCCATCACGAGAAGAAATGTTGACCGCGTTACGCCAAGCCGGATTTACTGATGCAACCCATCATCAACTCTCAGGCGGAATCACGCAACTGATGCTCGGCACAAGGAGCTGAAGCTTCGTGTTTGCTCAGACCACCCTTTTCGATGCGTCTGTTGATCTCAACGATATTGCTGGGAGTGATGGCTTTCTATTTGTTCGCAACGGAATTGGGTATGCAGGACGTGGCGTGACCCGGCGCGTAGCTTCATCGCAAGTAGAACAAGTATTGAGGGACATAAATCATCAAAATACGACAGGCATTGATGTATCCCCTATTGCTTTCGGCGTCATCCCCTTTGACAGTTCTACGACGAACGAATTTGTTATTCCCCAGCAGATTGTGGGCAAAGACGAAAAAGGAAATTGCTGGTTAACCACGATCGATCATGCCGATTCCGAAGTTGAAATACGTCAACCGTTAGGAGCCTCATCCAACGACTTCACAGTGACCGCTCTCACGCCCGTTGAGACATATCGTCAGGCGGTTCTCGGGGCTCGGTCTGCAGTACGCGAGGGGAGAATCACTAAAGCAGTGATCGCTCGAGAAGTTGTCGTTGAGGCTCGAGATCCCATTGACGTCCACGCAGTTTTGTTACGCCTGAAGGCAACATTTGGTAACAGCTATCGCTATTCAATAGATGGATTCGTTGGTGCGTCTCCAGAGTTGCTCATTGAGGTCGCAGGAAGTCGAGTGACTTCACACCCGTTAGCTGGCACGACTCCTCGCACAGGAGACCCCACCACCGATGCCGACTTGGCGCGCAAGCTCTTGCTCAGTATGAAAGATCAAGTTGAACATCGCATCGTCATCGATGTCATCCACGACATGCTGCTTCCCTATTGCTCGTATCTTGATTGGCAGCCCGAACCGTCGGTGATTGAAGTAGCCAACGTGCAGCACTTAGGGACATTAATTGAAGGTCATCTTTCCGAAGATCACCCTGATCTTCTTGATTTGGCAAGAATGCTCTGCCCGACTCCCGCTTTGGGTGGCCACCCTCGTGATGAAGCACTCGCGATCATCAGCGAACTTGAAGGTTTTGATCGAAAGAATTATGGCGGCGCTGTTGGTTGGGTCAACGCTCAAGGAGATGGAACGTGGGCCGTCGCCATTCGATGTGCCGAATTTTCTGCGGATCGCAAAACTGCTCGTCTAATCGCTGGCGGCGGAATCGTTGCGGCGAGTGAACCAGATGCTGAACTTGCCGAAACTCAAGCGAAGTTTCAAGCGATGCTTTCCGCGATTGTCCGACCGTAACTGAGCCTTCTAGGCAACAATGGCCGATGACACCAGTTCATGAAGCTGTTGATGGATCGCAACTTCTGAAACGCGATCAGTTCTCACCCTGATCACACAGCTTCCAGCCGTCGATAAAGACTTCTGTAGTTGTTCGACCGAGTCGCAATCGAAAGTTGCCAACCGATGCGCTTGCGCCAACCTGACAAGATCTGTTTGGTGAGGCGTGCCGAACAACTTTTCGAATACTTGCTCCGAAACAATTTCAGCTTGCGGAAGATAATGAAAGATTCCTCCCCCATCATTGTCCGTCACCACGATCTTGAGATCAACGTCACGGTCAGCAAGTGCCGTCAGGCTTGAAGAGTCGTGCAAAAAGGCAACATCTCCCAGAAGAACTAGAGTTTTTTGGCGAGTCGCGATTGCAACTCCGATCGCCGATGCAATCACTCCGTCAATCCCGTTGGCTCCGCGATTAGAGAACACGTGAAGTAACGAACAGTCACCACCAAACCATTCAAGATCACGAACCGGCATCGAAGACGAGACAAATAGGTTGTCACCCTTCGAGAGACTTGAGCGCGATATAAACGCGACCTGCGGAGCATTCAAAGCATTTTGAGAGGAAGCGAATTCTTTTGCAATAGTCGCTCTAGCTTTTTGATCGGCATTAACCCATTGACTGAGATTCTTCGGATCGCTGGCGACATTGATCAATCGAGAAATTCCTCGACAAAAAGTAGTTGGATTACTGGATATGTGCATTGACACCTGAGAATCTGCATCAAAGGTGTTCTCGGAAGCACTGACGTGAACTTGAAAGGCCCGAGATTTCGTGACGTACTGATTTAAAACTTTTGAACTCGGGGATTCGCCGATACGCAAGACCACCTCTGGCACATGCTTTTCAACAAAAGCCTGACACCGAATCAACGAGTCAAAATGGACAACAGATTCGGAGATCCCTTGACATCCAGACCGAGAGTCAGCAAGAACCGGCCAGCCAAGAGATACAGCTAGTTCTGAGATCGCCGAGGCATCGCCACACCCACGTCCCGCGATGATGATTCCTTTTCGATTTTCGAGCAACGCAACGGCTTGTTGAATCTCGGAATCGGACAATCCAATAGAGCCGAGAATCTGAGCCCGAATCGGTTGATCGCTTGAAAGTTCAATTGCTTTTCCAGCTAACGGTTCACGGAATGGCAAGTTCAGATGAACTGGTCCAGAGTTCACTCCGACCGTTGACGCGTAACTCTGGCGAGCGAGTGAATGCCACGAACCGCTCGCTGCAATATCGGCAACGCCCGGATCATGGAACCAGCGAACGGCACCGCCATAAAGTTTGGTTTGTTCAATCGTTTGAGGAGCACCCACATCTTTAAGTTCGGGTGGACGATCGGCAGTGACGACGAGCAAGGGAACATGCGAGAGACTGGACTCGATGACTGCTGCATGGAAATGCGCTGCTGCCGTACCCGAAGTGCACAGCAAAACGGCTGGCTGCCCAGTGGCGAGCCCGACACCGAGGGCAGCAAAAGCGGCCGAACGCTCGTCGTGAAAAACTTCAACGTGAATTTCAGTTCGTGCAACAATGGCCAAGGCCAGCGGCGTCGAGCGTGAACCAGGAGCGATCATCGCGTGACGCACACCTTGGCTAATCCAGCCATCGACGATCACTGCACAAAAAGACGCTTGAACATCCTCAAAAGGAAGTCCGTCTAAGCGTTCAAGCAAAAGATTGCGCTCCACGTGTCCTACGCTACGACCAATAATTGCCCGCTGACCATCTAAGGTACAAACATGCAGATTGAAATCTGGTCCGACGTGGTGTGTCCATGGTGTTTCATCGGAAAGCGTCGATTCGAGGCGGCCCTGGAGAAGGCGACAACTGGTCCAGATGCCATCACACAGCCCATCGAGATCGTCTACCGCGCCTATCAACTCGACCCCACCGCTCCTGCTAACTCCTCCGCTCCAGTACGCGAGGTTTATGCCAAAAAGTTTGGTGGCGCCGAACGTGCCGACAAGATTATTGCGCAACTCACCGAGACTGCCGCCCAAGATGGCATCGAGTTTCGGATGGATATCGGTCAGCGATCGAACACGATTCTCGCCCATCGCTTGCTGTGGTGGACCGGGGTTAACCATGATTACCAAGTTCAGGCCGACCTCAAAGAAGCCCTACTGATTGCGTACTTCAACCAAGGCGTCAACGTTGGCGACGCAGAGCAACTCGTTGAGATTGGCGTTCACGAAATCCCCCATGAAACAAGTGATGCCGAGTTTGCGGAATTCTTGCGCTCATTCTTTGCCGGTGATTCTGGCAAGGGAGAAGTTTCCGAAGAACTAGCGACTGCAGTCTCTCACGGAATCACTGGGGTCCCCACGTACGTCATCAACGGACAGTGGTCTATTCCAGGAGCCCAAGATGCCGAAACATTTGAACGCGTGTTGCGACGAACAGCTGAACGATCGGCTTCATGAGCAACCATCAACAGAATCGAAGTTGGACGAAAATTGACGGTCCACTTTTCGCCGAGCGTTCCGGTTCTATTTCTGCACCAAGCCAGATCTTGCTCCATGGATTTACTCAAACTTCTCAGTCTTGGAATCGTTATATCAATCTTGTAGATCCGGAGCAACCAGTCATTCGCGTTGACGCTCCCGGACATGCTGGTTCATCATCCGTTGCTGCAGACTTAACATCCTCAGCCCACTTGGTTGTCGAACAATGTGGTTTTGGCGATTACATCGGTTATTCAATGGGAGCACGCCATGCGCTTCATATCGCTTTGCTGCATCCGGATTCTGTACGTCGCCTGGTCTTGATCAGTGGATCACCAGGTTTGCGCACAAACGCTGAACAGATTGAACGACAGCGGAGTGATGAACATCTTGCTCAAGAGATCATCCAAGTCGGCGTGTCTCAGTTTGTGAGCAAATGGTTAAGTAATCCGATGTTTGCAAATCTTGTTTCAACTGAAGGCGATATCAAGGATCGCTTGCGAAATTCCGTTGACGGACTGGTTTCAAGTCTCACATTGAGCGGGACGGGGTCCCAGCAATCTCTGTGGGACCGACTTTCTGAACTATCAATGCCAGTTCTCCTGATCGTCGGGGAAAATGATCAGAAGTTTCGACAAATCAACTCTGAAATGAAGAATCTCATCAGTTCACAAACAGAACTAGTGATCATTCAGAACGCTGGACATGCAGTGCACCTCGAACAACCTAAACAATGTGTATCGGTCATTGCGAACTTTTTAAGTTGATCCACCTTGAGATACAAATAAAATCATTAAAGCAATCTCAATTGCGCCGAGGATCATCCCGGCTTTGGCCATGCCAGCGCCCACCAGAAGACCTTGCGACGAGTTAATACTTTTGCGCGATGTGTAGCCAAAACCTAGAGCGGCCACACCGAGAATTGGAATCAAAAGTCCGAGGATTCCGAACACCAAAGAAGCAACAGCCTTTCGATCCTTCATGGGATTCAATGAGTTCTGACCACCGTTATCGAATCGGGGCATTTCAGGGGGCGGCAAAGATGTCACGTGACAAAACTAGTTGTTCAGCAGAAACGAAACCAGCGTTAGTGCCCCAAAAACGATCTGCAATTGGCCAGTCGAACCTAAGACCGCAATCAGCTCATGACCCGATGCTCCCCGACGAACCGACTTCAACGGTTGAACAGCTGGGAACAAACACAAAAGCACTATCAATGACCATGGTTGTGACACTGCCGCTGCGGTCCCGCAACCAATGCCCAGAAGAATCAATGTGATGAAAAGGACCCGTGTTCGCTGATCTCCTAGTCGCACCGCAAGAGTCCTCTTGCCCACCAATCGATCAGTCGGGATATCACGAAGATTATTGATCACCAACAACGCACACGCCAAACATCCCGTCGCAATCCCTTGGAGCCATGCCATTGCCGGAATCTTTTCCAGAATGACGTACGTTGTTCCGACCGTTGCGACCAAGCCGAAAAAGACAAAAACGAAAACCTCACCAAGACCGATGTAGCCGTAAGGATTCTTACCACCGGTATAAAACCAACCTGCGAGTACGGCTGCGAGACCGACCGGAATCACCCATAACGAAGTCAATAGAGCCAACGCCAGCCCCACGATTGCTGCGAAACCGAAACACAAAAATGCGGCTAACTTCACCGATCGCGCGCTAGCAAGTCCCGACCCAACGAGACGTTGAGGCCCAACGCGAACCTCATCTGTTCCTCGGACTCCGTCGCTGTAATCGTTGGCGTAATTCACACCAACTTGCAGGAGAAGACTCACGACCAAGGCAAGACCCGCTCGTGACCACTGAGCGCCTTCTACGCCGATTGCAACCGCTAGGCCGACAACAACCGGCACGACAGCAGCTGGCAATGTACGAGGACGTGCGCCCAGAATCCACTTGTTCACCATGATGACGCTAGTCGGTTGCACTAGGTTGAGGCAGGGAGAAGACGTGAGATTTTATGAAGGCCCTGATTGCACTCGACATTGAACCAAGCCAACGGTTTGTCGATGAAATTTCAAAAGCTTGGGACGAAGGCGATGCCGTGCTTCCGATCGATCAACGTCTTCCTATCGAGGCAAAAAAGCAACTCATTGCCGAATTGAAACCAACTGTCATCGTCTCATCGGACGGTCGGGCCCAACTTGACGTCGGACTGCCCATCGAGAGCGACGATGCACTCGTCGTCGCAACCAGCGGATCTACCGGATATCCAAAGGGCGTTGTACTCACGCATACGTCGGTACTTGCGTCGGCTCGAGCAAGTTCATCCGCTCTCGACGTCGGAATCGATGACCATTGGTATTCGTGTCTTCCACTTGCCCACGTCGGAGGCCTCAGCGTTGTCACTCGAGCACTGTTGATGGGCACACAACTCACTGTCGCTCCGCGCTTCAACCCACACGATGTTGAGCAAGCCTCACATTCATGCACTCTTATCTCTCTTGTCTCAACTGCTTTACAACGAGTAGACGCTCGCCTATTTCGCACGATCCTTCTTGGAGGCAGCAAGCCTCCGCAGATCAGACCAACCAACGTCATTGCCACCTATGGTTTGACCGAAACTGGTTCTGGGGTCGTTTATGACGGATACCCGTTGAACGGCGTTGACATACGTATCGCCGATGACGGAGAAATCTTGGTGCACTCGCCCATGAATATGCGCTGCTACCGAGATGGCACAACGTCAATTGACTCCGATGGCTGGTTACACACCAATGACATCGGATCATTGTCGCCCACAGGTCAACTTTCGGTTCATGGACGACGGGGCGATGTCATTGTGACCGGGGCCGAAAAGGTTTGGCCAGAGGCAGTCGAAGCGGCTCTGAATGCAATTATTGCGTCCGATCAATTTGCAATCGTTGGAGTTCCTGATCCTGAATGGGGCGAGCGCGTTGTCCTTGCCACCACTCAAAGCAATTTGTCTCTCGATCTGATTAAAGAACATCTCTTTCTTACCATGCCGAATTTCTGTGCACCAAAAGAGATCCGCCAAGTTGCATCGATTCCGCGAACTGCAATCGGAAAAGTTCGTCGACAAGAATTGCGTCAACAGTTATCCGCTGACAACTAGGCGTCGAAGAAGCGGTACATTTCGCCTATGGGAAATCTCACGGGAAAAATTGCACTAGTAACAGGGGCCGCCTCAGGAATTGGGTTGGCGATCACCCAAAGATTTATCGCAGATGGCGCTCGTGTGATAGCCGGAGACATTGACACTCATGGCCTAGAGCGCCTCAAGGAGGATTTCGGAACGGCGATAGTGACGCAGGTCTGCGATGTCACTCAAGAAGACGACGTAGCCCAACTCTGCACATTCGGAAAGAGTGCGTTTGGCAAGATCGACATTGTGGTGGCCAATGCAGGCGCCGGAACTTATGGGCTCATTACCGAACTTCCGCTCTCCGAATGGAAACGCATTATTGATTTGTGTTTGACGGGCGTCTTCTTGACTCTTAAACATGGTGGAGCGGCCATTAGCGATGGTGGCTCAATCATCAACATCGCTTCGCTGAACGCGATTCAGCCATCGCGAGGCATGTCGGCCTATTGTGCCGCCAAGGCTGGCGTGTCAATGCTCACTCAGGTTTCGGCGATGGAACTAGGACCACGAGGCGTTCGCGTGAACACAATTGCACCAGGGCTTGTGGAAACAAACGCCACCAGCGGAATGTTTGCTGTACCAGTAGTCATTGAAGAATTCGTGGAGAATGCAACGTTGTCACGATTTGCTCAACCAACCGAAATAGCTTCTGTGGCTTCATTTTTAGCATCAGACGAATCGTCGTACATGAGTGCTTCATTTGTGTCTGTCGATGGCGGCGGCAACACCGGCCGCTATCCGAATCTTCCTCGAGCGTTCGGACAAATCAACTAAGAGTCTGTACTATGACTCGGTCGCCAAACCACTGATCAGGGCAATCTTGACCGTTCGGATTCGCCGACCGTGAACTGCAACTACCGTAAATCGCCAGCCATCAAAATCAATGGATTCGCCGACAGCGGGAACATGTTCCAGGGTTCCAAACACAAATCCACCAACGCTGTCCCATTCCTCATCGGGAATATTGATATCTAACTTGTCATTCACGTCTGAAACACTGGTTGATCCGTCAACTAAATACTGACCGTCGGCAAGATGCTCAATATCTTCTTCGTGCTTGTCGTACTCATCGACGATTTCTCCGACGAGCTCTTCAAGACAGTCTTCAAGGGTGATGAGACCAGCGATACTTCCGTACTCGTCGGCAACAACAGCAAGGTGG
>Ga0255111_1000115_pt1 | contig 23454 bp, 19 predicted proteins | sample Law_Yuk_RepA_8h_FD_188472 | JGI IMG/M metagenome (GOLD analysis project Ga0255111, IMG submission 188472) | Freshwater microbial communities from St. Lawrence River, New York, United States - Law_Yuk_RepA_8h | ecosystem: Environmental > Aquatic > Freshwater > River | place: USA: New York... | reverse complement strand
GTCTTCGACCCCGCCCCCAAGCCCCAGCCAATCGACGATAAGCCCAAGGGTCCGACTTTCGCCGACAAGCTCATCCAGTATTCCCAGCCGATCCTGGAGCAGGCCGGGAACAACCATACCGCCGCCAAGGGCGCGATGAACGTGGCCATCCTGATCTGGAACGCCGCCATCGAAGGCGAGGAGAAGATCGCCGCCGCCAAGAAGACCCTGGCCACCCTTCCCGGCGCCACGTCGACCCAGGTCGAGGAGCTGGTGACCACCATGGTAGCCCGCAAGAACGAGCTGTTCCCCGAGGAGAAGCTCAGCGTGACCAACTTCGTGCTCAAGTTCAGCCACCGCAAGGGTGCCCAGTTCCGCGTGACCGCCGTGAACATCAACCCGGAAGGCGTGAAGAAGGCCGACCTTTCGGATATCGTCAAGGTCGGCGGCTGAGGCGGACGTCTTTTTTCCTTTTGCGGTCTTCCGGCCGGGGCTTGAGATGGGCGACATGCCCACCGTCGTCCTCCGCAACGCTGCAATCATCAACGAGGGGCGACGCTTCCACGCGGACGTCCTCATCCGCGACGGTCGCATCGAACGTATCGGTGCCGTGCCGGCGGGTGCCGCCTACGACCAGGAATACGACCTCACCGGCAAACTACTCGTCCCGGGCCTGATCGACGACCAGGTCCACTTCCGCGAGCCCGGCCTGACCCACAAGGCTTGCATCGCCAGCGAGGCCCGCGCCGCCGTGGCCGGCGGCGTGACCTCGTTCATGGAGATGCCGAACACCAACCCGCCGGCGGCGACGCTCGACGAGCTCGAGAAGAAATACGCCATCGGGGCGGCGACTTCGGTGGCCAATTACTCCTTTTTCCTGGGCGCGACCAACACCAACCTCGAGGTCGTGAAGTCCATGGACCCGCGCCGCATCTGCGGGGTCAAGGTCTTCATGGGTTCCTCAACCGGGGACATGCTCGTCGACCGCGAGGCGACCTTGGAGGGCATCTTCCGCCACTCGCCCGCCATCATCCTGACGCATTGCGAGGACACCCCGCGCATCAAGGCCGCCGAGGCTGTGGCCAAGGCCAAGTGGGGCGAAGACGTGCCCGCCGCCGAGCACCCGAACCTCCGCGACGTCGAAGCCTGCTACGCATCCTCGTCGTTGGCCGCCGGACTGGCGCGCCGCCATGACGCCCGCCTGCACATCCTGCACATCACGACCGCGAAGGAGCTCTCGCTCTTCAGCGCGGCGCCGCTCAAGGGCAAGCGCCTCACCGCCGAGGCCTGCGTGCACCACCTCTGGTTCTCCGACGCCGACTACGCGCGCCTAGGCCACCAGATCAAATGCAACCCCGCCATCAAGACCGCCGCTGACCGCGACGCCGTGCGGGCCGGCGTGGCGAGCGGCGTGATCGACGTGATCGCGACCGACCACGCTCCCCACACCTGGGAAGAGAAGTCCCAGACCTACTTCAAGGCCCCGGCCGGGCTGCCGCTGATCCAGCACCCGCTCCTCATCCTGATGGATCTCGCGCGCCAAGGTGCGTTCACGCTGGAGACGGCCATCCAGCGAGCCTGCCATGCGCCGGCGATCCTTTTCGGCGTCGAACAGCGCGGGTACATCCGCGAAGGCTACTGGGCCGACCTCGTGGTCGTCGACCCCGCCAAGCCCCAGCCCGTGACCAAGGCCGGACTGCTCTACCAGTGCGGCTGGTCGCCCTTCGAGGGCCGCACGTTCGGCAGCAGCATCGAACGCACCTTCGTCAACGGCGTCTGCGTCTACGAAAACGGCCAGGTCCGCCCCGATGCCCCCAAGGGCCAGCGGCTGACCTTCGACGGGAACGTGCGCTGAGACCGAGGTAGGGCCGGCACCGCGTGCCGCCCTAGCCTGCCCTGCCCCCGCCCACACCTAGTTAGTCCGCCGGGATTTCGTCCTTCGCGCCGGCTTCGTAGCGTTCGCACCAAGCCTTGGACCACGCGGCGAAGTCGCCCGCGGCGATATGCGCATGCGCCTGGGCCATGAGGTCCTGCAGGAAGTGGATATTGTGCAGCGCGAGCAGGGTGCCGCCGAGCTGCTCGCCGGCGTGGTGCAGGTGGCGCAGGTAGGCGCGGGAGAAATGGCGGCAGGTATAGTTGTCCATGCCTTCGACCAGCGGGCGATGGTCCTCGCGGTAGCGGAGGTGCTTCACGCTGATCGGGCCATCGGGCGTGAACGCGCCGCCGTGGCGGCCGATGCGGGTCGGCATGGTGCAGTCGAACATGTCGGCCCCCAGCGCGACCATGCGCAGGAGCTGGGGCGGGGTGCCGACGCCCATGACGTAGCGAGGCTTATCCTTCGGCAGAAGCGGGGCGACCAGCCCGACCTGATGCAGCATGTGCTCCTCCGGCTCGCCGACGCTCACGCCGCCGATGGCATGGCCGGGGAAGTCGAGCCCGCCGAGCTCCTCGGCGCAGCGGATGCGCAGGTCGTCGTAGACCGAACCTTGGTTGATGCAGAAAAGATGGCGGCCCGAGGCTAGGAAGCCGCGGTCCTTGGCGAGTTGGAGCATCTCCTTGGCCCAGCGGATCGAGCGGGTGACCGCGACCTCGCAGGACGCCCGGTCGCACGGGTACGGCGGGCATTCGTCGAGCACCATCGCGATGTCGGAGCCGAGCGCATCCTGGATCTCGAAGCAGTCCTTCACGTCGAGGAAGAGCTTGTTGCCGTCGAGGTGGGAACTGAAATGGATCCCCTCGTCGGTGATGGTGCGGAGCTTCGCGAGCGAGAAAACCTGGAAGCCGCCGCTGTCGGTCAGGATCGGCTTGTCCCAGTGCATGAACTTGTGGAGACCACCCGCGGCACGGACGATCTCGCGACCCGGGCGGAGATTCAGGTGGTAGGTATTGCTGAGCAGGATCTGGGCGCCGGTATCGGCGACCTGCTGCGGGGAGAGCCCCTTGACCGTGGCCTGCGTGCCCACCGGCATGAAGACCGGCGTGCGAACCTCACCGTGGGGGGTCTTCAGGACGCCGAGGCGAGCGGCCGTCGTCGTATCGGTCTTGAGCAGGGTGAACACGCGGGGAAACTAGGGGGCAGGCTGGCGCGGGGGCAAGGGAGATACGGATAGGGCTAGGGCTAGGGACAGGCGTTAGGTGTTAGGAGGCGCGAGGGCCTTGGGAGAAACTGCATTCCTGTCCCTGTCCCTGACGCCGGACCCTGCCCCTTAAGTCTCTTTGTATCTCGGTAGGGCTGACCGTCCTCGGTCGGCCGCCGGCATGGGGTCTGGCTTCAGTACGCGCAGCGTGATGGTGCCTGACCCCGTTGCCGTTTTCGGCCTTCAACACGAGGTCAGGCACGCCATCGCGTCGCGAGGCGAAGCCAGACCCCGTGTTTTGGCCGCGGACGAGCAGGGACGCTCGTCCCTACCTAGAGGCAAAGAGACAGAAGGGTCAGGGTCAGTCGGCAGGGGAAGGAGTTCCGACCCAAGTCAGCCTCCCATCCAGGTGCTTGCCTCGACTCCGCACTCTGTAATCCGTGCTCCGTACTCTGCACTCGATCCACCACTCGACCTAGCCCTCGGTGAAGCCAGACCGCGTGTTTCGGCCGCGGACACCACCCTTGCCCACGTGCCAGCGTGACAACGTGCCCCCTCGCGAAGGCACCGCCTTCGCGCTAAAGCGAAAAACTTTCCCCACAGGAACAACTCGCCTTGGCGTTGGGGTTCGAGAACTTGAAGCCTCCGCCGATCATCTTGTCGGAATAGTCCAAATGGGTGCCGCGGAGATAGAGGGCGGACTTAGGATCGACTAGGACCTCGATTCCCTCCGAGCGGACGAGGATGTCGCCGGCTTTCGGCTCGGCGACGAAACGCATCTTGTAGGACAGCCCGTTGCACCCGCCGCCGGTGATGGCGACCCGCAGGAAGGCCCCCTGCCCCTCCCGGGTGGCCAAGGTCAGGACCTTACGCCCCGCCGGCGCCGTCAGGCGCACCAGGCGCTCGTCGGCCACGCGGGGGGAGGCTGGGTTCGCGGCGAGGTCCATGCCTGCCAACATTGGGGCTCGGCGGCCGGTTGCAAGCCGACGGACGCCCTGAAACGGGTTAAGCTGGGCCAATTCGGTCTTGCCCGCCCGGCCCGGGATAGCCATCTAGGAAGTCCCGGTGCCGGTCGCGTAGCTCAGTTGGTTAGAGCGCAGCATTCACATTGCTGAAGTCACAGGTTCAAGTCCTGTCGCGACCACCACCGGGCTGCTCCCCACCGGTCCAGCATCGGTTTTATATCTTTATAGTATTATAATACTTAGTGACAGTCATGAGTTAGGTGTTCACAGTAAACTGTCTTATAATTACGAATAGGGCTAGGCACACCCCGCCCACAACCATCTCTACATGTCCGAAGCCGCATCGTCCAAATCCTCCGAACCCTGTAAGGATACCCTTCGCACCATCCTGGAGGTCTGCCGGAAGAAAGGGAACTGCACGATGGAACTGCGGGCCGCGGTGTGGCTCCGTCACAGCGGCGAGAAGATGGACCTCACCCCGGCCAATTTCCACTTCGCCTTGGCGGATTGGCTGGGCAACGCCGGCTTCGTGAAGTCGGATCAGGCCGAGGCGGTCGCCGCCTCCCTCTACTGCCTCGGGGTGACGAACTCGAACAACCTCTTCCAGAAGATCCAGCAGGGCAAGATGGAGGCCCTGGGCATCAGCCGTCAAGGCCGCCGCAACAGCAAGGGACGGCGGAAGGGCTGACCGCGCGGCACCTCCCCGTTGACAAGTCCCCGGGCCTGCGGAAACTCGGGGGGATGAGTCGGCACCAGGAGAAGCGTGAAAAGGACAAGGCCCGTGCCCGGTCCTTTATCCAGCGTCGTCTGGAGGATCTGCGCCGCCGGCTCGGCCTGAAGCCGGACGCCACCCCGCTGCCGGGCGAGGCCGCCTTCGAGGACACCGAGATCGGCCGCGCCCCCGGGCAGTTGCCAGCCGCCTCCCCCTTCGAGTCCAACGTCCCGACCAAGTTCCGCGTCCACTGTTACGACGAGGCCGGGTGCAAGGTCGACGAATTCGCGGAGCTCGACGGTGTCGGCAAGTACGTCGGCCGGCCCGGCATGGTCTGGGTCCAGGTCCTCGGCATCACCGACCCCCAGATCGTCCACATCGTCGGAGCCTTCTTCGACATCCCGATGCTGGCCCAGGAGGACGTCCTGACGAATACCTCCCGCCCGAAGTTCGAGGAGCACGGCGACAAGATCCTGGCCATCGCCCGCGCGGTGCGTATCGGCGTGGAGGAGGACACCCCGCGCGGCCAGCAAATCTCCATCGTCGCGGCCCAGAACTGGGTCATCTCCTTCCACGAGAACGACGAGCCGGTCTTCACGGCGATCGAGAAGCGCCTGGCCGAGAACAAGGGCAACATCCGGCGCTGGGGCTCCGGCTACCTCGTCTACTCGCTCCTCGACACCTTGGTCGACCGCCTACTGGTCCAGACCGAGGAGATCGAGGACGCCATCACCGAGGTCGAAGACTCGATCCTCAAGGGGACGGACGATTGGGACCTCAACGAAGTCTACCGCCTGAAGCGCATCGTGGTGCGACTCAGCCGCCTGGCCCAGCCGCTCAAGGATATGGTCAGCGTGTTGGAGCATTACGAGCACGGGCTCCTGCCCACTTCCCTCGACATCTTCCTGCGCGACCTCTACGACCACGCGATCCGCGCGGCGGACCGCATCGAGCACGCCCGCATGATCCTACAGGACCTGCAGGAATACCACCACACCCAGCAGGAGCGGAAGACCAGCGAGGTCATCCGCGTGCTGACGGTCATGTCGTCGGTCTTCATCCCCCTGACCTTCCTCGTGGGACTCTGGGGCATGAACTTCCACTTCATGCCGGAAATCCACACCGAGTGGGGCGAGAAGTACGGCTATTTCATCGCCATCGGCACCATGGTGCTCGTGGCCACGCTCATCACCCTCTGGATGAAGCGCAAGCGGTGGTGGTGAGGCAGTAAAGAGGCGGGAGATGGAGTACTGAGTTCGGAGTTCAGAGTACGGAGTTCGGATTTCAGAGTACTGAGTACGGAATTGGAGGCTAAGGAGACCCGGCACCAGGCGGGTCACGCCCCTCTGTAATCCGTACTCCGTACTCAGTACTCAGCGACCCTTCCGCTCCCTACGCACAATCCTGCGCGTCCACGTCGATCACATCGATGACGTCCTCGTCCCGCAGGACTTTGGCCCGCAGCGGCAGCAGGGCCGCGAGGAAGGATTTCACGCCGACGACGAGGTACCAGATGTGCACGCGGTGCTGGTCCTGGACTTTCTCGAAGGGGCACGGTGCGGGGCCGCGGACTTCCGCGACGCCGGGGTGCAACCGCTCGAGTTCCTTGACCCAGGCGTCGGCGACGAAGTTGACTTTCTCGGCGTTGCGTCCCCGGAAGACATGGCGGATCAGGTGGCGGTCCGGCGGGTAGCCGAACTCGGCGCGGCGTTCCATCTCGGCCGCGGCGAAGCCCTCGAAGTCGAGCCGCTTGGCGAACTGGATCGGATCCGTGGCGGGCTGGAAGCTCTGCACCACCACCACGCCCTCGAGATCCCCGCGACCGGCGCGCCCCGCGACCTGCGTCAGCAGCTGGAAGGTGCGTTCACCCGCCCGGAAGTCGGGCAGCTGCAAGGAGAGGTCGGCGTCGATGATGCCGACCAAGGTCACGCGCGGAAAATCGAGCCCCTTGGCAATCATCTGGGTGCCGAGGAGGAGGTCATACTTGCCGGCGCGGAAGTCGGAAAGTACCTGCCGGAAGCGGTCCTTCTTCGCCATCGTATCCGCGTCGATGCGGGCGACCTTGGCGCGCGGGAAGAGGTGGGCGAGGGTCTCCTCGACCTTCTGGGTGCCGTAACCCTTCCAGCGGACCTTTGGGGAGCGGCACTTGGGGCAGACCACCGGGGCGCGCTCCTGGTGATTGCAGAGGTGGCAACGGGCCGTGTCGTCGGTGCGGTGCAAGGTGAGCGAGACGCTGCAGCGACCGCACTGGACGGCCTCACCGCAATCCGGGCAGACGAGCGAGCGGGAATGGCCGCGGCGGTTGAGGAAGAGGATCGACTGCTCGCGCCGCTGGAGGCGCTCGCGGATGCCGTCGGTCAGCTCGCGCGAGAGGATGTGCTGGCCCTTGAGGTGGAGCACCTCGCGGCGCATATCGACGATCCGGAATGCGGGCATCGGGCGGTCATCGACGCGCTTGGGCATCGAGTCCAGGACGTAGCGGCCCGCCTGCGCGTTCTTCCACGTCTCGAGGGAGGGCGTGGCCGAGCCAAGCACGCAGGGAATCCCGAGCATCGAGGCGCGCATGACCGCGACATCCCGACCGTGGTACATCGGGGTTTCGCCCTGCTTGAAGGAGGGCTCATGCTCCTCGTCGACGACGATGAGCCTCAGGTTCGGCAAGGGGGCGAAGACGGCCGACCGCGCACCGACGACCACGCGGGCCTGCCCGAGCGACATTGCCATCCAGGCGTCGAAACGTTCACCGGCGGAGAGGTGGCTGTGCCACACGACGACCTTGGCGCCGAGGTCGGCGAGGCGTGAGCGAAGCCGGCCGACGGTCTGGGGCGTGAGGGCGACCTCGGGGACGAGGAAGATGGCGGAGCCGCCCTCGGCGACGACCTTGCGGATGAGGGCCACGTAGACCTCGGTCTTGCCGGAGCCGGTGACGCCGTGCAGGAGGTGGGCCCGGAAGGCCTTGCTGTCCAAGGTCGCGGCGATGGAAGCGACGGCGGTGACCTGCTGCGGGTTGAGGTCATGCCCGCGCGCCGCGACGACCTCGCCCTCGGCGAAGGGATCGTCGTAGGCCACCCGCCAGAGGACGCTGGCATCTTCCTTCACCACCCCGGACTTGATCAGAGCGTCGACGGCGGGCTGGGCCACGCCGATCCCGTCGACCATCTTGGCGCGGTCCGCGGGTCCGGGCTGACCGGCAAGGTAATCGATGACCTGGGCCTGGCGCGGGGCCTTGCGCCGGAGTTTTTCCAAGGCCTCTGGGGCGGGCGGGGCGACCAGGGTGAGGAGCCGCCGCAGCACAGGCCGCACGCCCTTGCGGATGGCGGCGGGCAGGACGGTCTCAAGGACGGAATTGAGCCCACAACCGTAGTAGCCGGCCATCCACTCCGCGAGCTTGCAGCAGTCGGGGGTCATGACCGGCTGCTCGTGCTCCAGGAGGATGATGCTCCGCAGTTTCGCGGCGGGCGGGGGCTCCGCCGGGTAGCGCCAGACAACCCCGAGGCTCACGCGGCCGCCCAGCGGCACGCGGACGAGCTGGCCGACCTGCAGGGCGTCCTTCAAGGCCGCGGGAACGGAATACGAGTAGGCCCGGGCCCCGCCGTCGAACGGGACCACCTCGGCGACGCCGGGTTCGATTTCGCCGAAGAGATCGGGCACGAGGGCGAGCCTCGCCTATCCGCGACGGGGATTCAAGCGAGGGATGCCCCGCGGCGCTTATTTGCCCTCGGGCTTATCGCCCTTCACCAAGGAACTGGCGGGAATGACCACTTGGGCGGGGCCGTCGGGATGGGTCGGGTCGAACGGCTTGACGGTCGGGGCGAGGAAAGCCGCCAACTCGGGTACGCCGGTGCGGACGCCCTCCACGACGCAGCGCGCCATCTCGTAGGCTCCATAGGCGCTGAAGTGCGTGTCGTCGCGGAGCGGCTCGGTCTGGCCGGGAAAGGTGTTGGCCGGGTAGTGGAGGAGGGCGAGCTTGCTGCGATCGACCCCGAGAGCCTGATAGACCTGTTTGGAGGCGGTGTTGAGGTCGATGAGCGGCAGTCCGCGTTCCTTGGCCACCCGGCGCACGGCCTCGGGAAAGTCGCCCAGCGACTCGACGACCTGGCCCTGCGGGTCGAAGCGGCGGCGGGCGACGGCGGTGACGAGCACGGGCTTGCCGCCCTTGGCCTGGACGGCGTCGACGTAGGCCTTCAGCCGGGCCGCATAGGTCGTGAAGGCCCCAACGCCCTCCCCTTTCTCCTTTTGGTCGTTGTGCCCGAACTGGATCAGCACGAAGTCGCCCGAGCGCAGCTGCGCGAGGATCTTATCGAGCCGACGCTCGCCCTGGAAGGACCGCAGCGCGCGGCCGGACTCCGCGTGGTTCGCGACCACGGCCCGGTCGCCTACGAACAACGGGAACACCTGCCCCCAGCCGACGTAGGGCTCGAAGTTCTGGTTCGTGACGGTGGAGTCGCCAGCCAGGAAGATCCGGACGGTCGCGGACGGGGTCGGCTGGACTGAGACCACGCGGGCGCGAGCGGTCGGGCCGATGAACTCGAGCGAGAGCTGGTCGTCCCAATCCGGGGCGCCGCTTTCGCGTGCCTTGAGGGCGACGCGTCCGCCGGAGAACTCCGGACGGCGAACGTCGACGAGGAAGGTCCGGGTTTCCGTGCGCCCCTTCGGGACAGCGACATTCAAGGCGATCAGGCGGCGCGCCTCGGCCTTCACGGTCGTGACGGAATCGATATCCTCCGCCCCGAAGGCGATCGTGACGAGATGCATCCCCTCCTCCGCGGGACGGCTAAAGACCGCCGAAGGGCGTTCCGCCGTACCGCGGAATTCCAGGACCGGGGCGCCCGCGAGCAACGCGAGCGGGGCGAACAAGGCGAACCTAAGCATGGCGAAGATTAGGGGACAGGGGGATAAGGGAGCAAGGGGACACGGGGGAGAGGCAGGAAGGGCTAGGGCCAGGGTCAGGGACAGGAAGTCAGATCTCCCCAGGCCGCGCGTTTCCTGTCGCCTAGCCCTGGCCCTCATCCGGACCCCCTCGCCCGCGTGGCAGTTCTCCAACGCCTGGCCCTAGCCCTGTCCCTGGCCCTCATCTGTACTACTTGCCCACCTGCCACCTTGCCAGCGTGCCAGCTAACTAACCGCTCAATGCTTCACACCCGAGTGCTTCGCGATGCGCACGCACATGAGCGCCCAGAAACAGCCGATGCAGTTGGCGACAGGTAATTGCAACTCCGAGGGCATACTGTAGAAGATGATGTTGCCGGGGAACCACACCAGGTAGTTAGGCAAGAGGTTGGGCAAGACGAGCCGACGGTACCAGCCGGGGCCCATCGCGGCCCGCAGTCGCGCGGTGTCCCAATTGGAATCCTTCCAGAGGTGGGAGATGGCGTTGAACGGCGCGCCGCAGAGCACGGTGAAGCCGAGCTGGTCGACGGCCACCTTGCAGACCACCACCCCAAAGGAGGGCTCGGTGCCGAACCAGTGGCCTTGCGCGACGTAGAAATAACACACGACGACCCCCATGAACATCCACCAGACAACGCTGTGGAGCAGGTCGAGCCCGGGGCGCGCGGGGCGCAAACCTGGAAAGGCCATGCAGAAGCACCAAGGGATGACGCCAGCGGTGAACCCCGTGCAGAGCATGGCGAAGGCGAGGGGGTGCTCGCGGTTGACGGTGCCGACGATATCGAGCCAAGCCCGGAGGGTCGGGACTTGGTAATAGCCGACCACCAAGGCGGTCGCGGCGAGCAGGATAACAAACGAAGGGATGGCGTTGTCGCGCGCAGCCTTGACGCCGGCCGCCCAGGGCGAAACGTCGGGGTCCGACGCTTTCATCCGAGCGCCTTCCGGAGCAACTGGTCGATCAGCCCGGGATTGGCCTTCCCTTGCGTACGCTTCATGATCGGGCCCTTGAGCGCATTGATGGCCTTCTCGTTGCCCGCGCGATATTCGGCGATGGACTTGGCCACGGCCGGGTCGGCGATGACTTCCTGGACGATCTTCTCGAGCTCACCGGTGTCGCTGTTCTGGCGGAGGCCCTTGGCGTCGACGATGGCGGCGGCGTCCTGACCGGTCTTGAACATCTCGGCGAAGACTTCCTTGGCCTGCTGCTTGGAAATCACGCCGTCATCGGTCAGCTTGACCAAGCCAGCCAGCTGGGCAGGCTTGATCGGGCAGGACGCGAGCGAGACGGGGGCCGGGGTGGACTCATCGAAGCCGCCGGCAGCACCAGCCGAAGCGGCAAGGTCGCGGAGCAGGTCGTTGGCGACGAGGTTGGCGATGCCGGACGGGTTGGTGGGGTGCGCGGCGGCGGCCTGCTCGAACCATTCGGCGAGGGCGCGGTCGTGCACGAGCACCGAGGCGGCGGTGTAAGGCAGGCCGAGTTTCTCGACGTAGCGACGCTGACGGTCGTAAAGGTTTTCCGGGACCTGCTGGGCGAGGCGCGTGACGGTCTCGCGCGAGATCTTCAGGGTCGGGATATCCGGATCCGGGAAGTAACGGTAATCGTGGGCGTCTTCCTTGTCGCGCAGGACGTAACCCCGGGCGAGTTCGGCGTTCCAACCGCGGGTCTCCTGCGTGATCGAGCGACCGGCTTCGAGTTCGCGGATCTGGCGGGCGGTCTCGTAGATGACCGTATCACGGACGCTCGAGATCGAGTTGAGGTTCTTGGTCTCGGTGCGGGTCCCGAGCTTCTCGGCGCCCCGGCGGCGGATGGACACGTTACAGTCGCAGCGCAGCTGGCCCTTCTCCATGTCGCAATCGGCGACGCCGGCCTGGGTGAGCATCGCGACGAGGGAGCGCAGGAAGGCTTCGGCTTCGGCGGAGGAACGGAGGTCCGGCTCGGTGACGATCTCGAGGAGCGGCACGCCGGCGCGGTTGTAGTCGACCAGCGAGCCGCTGCCCGCGTGGCTGAGCTTACCCACATCTTCTTCGAGGTGGGCGTGGTGGATGCGGATGAACTTGTGCTCGCCCATCACATTGCGCGAGGCGCCCGGGAGCTCGATCTCGACCTGGCCGCCGACGACGACCGGGAAATCCTTCTGGGTGAGCTGATAGTTCTTCGGATTATCCGGGTAGAAATAGTTTTTCCGGTCCCAGGAGCAGTGCTCCGGCACCGACGCTCCGACGACGAGCCCGAAGAGGATGGATTTCTCGACCGCCTCGCGATTCACCACCGGCAGCGTGCCGGGGAGGCCTAGGACGACAGGGTCGACCTGCTCGTTGGGTTCCTTGCCGAAGCCCCAGGGGGATGACGCGAAGACCTTGGCGCGGGTGTGCAGCTGGACGTGGACCTCGAGGCCGATGACGACTTCCCAACCAGAAGGTGCGTTGCTCATAGGGCGGCTTGCTGGTGGGCGAAACCGTGGGCGGCCTCGAAGAGACGACCCGCGGCGAGGAGCTTGGCTTCGGAGAGCGGCGCTCCGACGAGGTGAAAACCGACCGGCAGGTGGCCGGACTTACCGCAGGGCACCGAGATCGCCGGGAGGCCGGCGAGGTTGGCGGGAATCGTGAAGATGTCCTCGAGGTAGAGCTGCAGGGGGTCGGAGGCCTTCTCGCCGACCTTGAAGGCGGGCGTCGGGACGGTCGGGGTAAGCAGCACGTCGACGCCAGCGAGGGCGGCGAGGTATTCGGCGCGGATCTTGGCGCGAGCACGGAGGGCGCGGACGTAATACGCGTCGGCGTAACCGGCGCTGAGCACGAACGTGCCGAGCAGGATGCGGCGCTTCACTTCGGGGCCGAAGCCTTCGGAGCGACTGGCCGTCATCATCTCGACCGGCGTACCGGCGACGACGGAGCGATGGCCGTAGCGGACGCCGTCATAGCGGCCGAGATTTGAGGAAGCCTCGGCGGTCGCGACGACGTAATAGGTCGGCACAGCGAGGTCGGCGGAGGGCAGTTCGACCTCGGAGACCGCACAGCCTTGGGCGCGGTAGAATTCGACGGCGGCGTTGACGGCGGCGGCGACCTCGGGGGCGACGCCCTTGCCGAGAAAACCCTTCGGGATGCCGATGCGGAGCTGCTTGGCGTCGCCGGCCGGCGTGAGCGCGCGGTCGGACGGCCCGAAGCAGGTCATGTCACGCGCGTCGGCCGAAGCCAGGGCGTTCAGGAGCAGTCCGCAGTCTTCGACGCAACGGGCCATCGGGCCGATCTGGTCGAGCGAGGAGGCGAAGGCCACGAGGCCGAAGCGGGAGATCAGGCCGTAGGTCGGCTTCAGGCCAACCACGCCGCAATGCGAGGCGGGCTGACGGATGGAGCCGCCCGTATCGGAACCGAGCGAAAGGGGGACCAGGCCGGCCGCGAGGGCCGCCGCACTGCCGCCGGAAGAACCACCCGGGATACGGGCGAGGTCCCAAGGATTGAAGGTCTTGCGAAGCGCCGAGTTCTCCGTGGAGGAGCCCATCGCGAACTCATCCATATTCAGGCGACCATAGAGGATCGCGCCGGCGGCGCGGAGGCGTTCGGCGACGTGGGAGTCGTAAGGCGAGACCAACGGCGCGAGCATCTTGCTCGAGCACGTGAGCGGCTGGCCCTTCACCGCGATGTTGTCCTTGATCGCGACCGGGATACCTTCGAGCGGACCCCTACCCTGCCCGGCCTTACGGCGGGCATCGGAAGCGTCGGCCTGCGCGAGCACGTCGGCCTGGTCGAGGTGGGTAAAAGCGCCGACCTTATCGTTCACCGCCTGATAGCGGGCGAGGAGGGCTTCGCAGAGGGCGCGGGACGTGAGCGTGCCGGCCGCGAGGCGGCGGCCGAGCTCGGCGGCGGAAAGCGTATGGAGCGCGTCGGCCATGGCTTAGGATTCGTCGTCCACGACGCGCGGGACGGAGATCTGCCCATCGTGCGAGGCGGGAGCGATGCGGGTGACGGCTTCGGCACCGAGGACGGGGCCTGGTTCGTCGGAGCGGAGCGCGGCTTCGTCAACGACGCGGGCGTCGTCGATCGTCGCGGGCAGGTCGGCGTCGGCCAGCGCCTGGAAGTGACCCAGGATCTGGTTGAGCTGCGCCGAGTAGAGCGCCTTCTCCTCGGCCGTGAGGCTGAGGCGGGCAAGCTTCGCGAGGTGGTCGATGTCGAAACCTTCGGCCATGACGATCAGCGGCGGACGGTCCAGCCGGCGCCCTTCTCGAGCGTCGCGATGACCACGCCGAGGGCTTGGTTGGTTTCTTCGTCGGTGAGCGTGCGGGCCGCATGGCGCCAGCGAATCTCGAAGGCGAGGCTACGGTGGCCTTCGGGCAGGCCCGGGCCGGTGAAGACGTCGAAGCAGTTGACCGACTCCAGGGCGAACTCCTTGCCGGCGGCCTTGGACGCGCCTTGACGGACGCGGCTTTCGACCTCGGCGGCGGCGACGCCGACCGGGACGATGACCGCAACGTCCTTGGTGACGGGCGGGAAGGACGAGAACGCTTCGAAGCGGGGGATTTTGCGGGCTTCGGCGAAGGCCGCGCGCGGGAAGCAGACTTCACCGGCGATGACGGAGCTCTTCAGGCCGAGCGAACGCGTCCAGCGGAGATCGAGGACACCACAGGCGCCTTCCGCGGCGCGGCCGCGGTCGACGAGGGCGGCGGCGTGATCGGCCTGCCAGAGACCGCCGGTGGCGGCGGCGAACGAAAGACGGACGGCGGCGACGCCGGCGAGCGCGGCGGCGTCCTGCAGCAGGCGCTTGGCGCGGAGGGCATCGAAGGCCTCGCGGGACTTCCAGGAACGCGTCACCGGGTCGGCGACGATCGCGAAGGCGACCGAGAGGAATTCGCGCACCGTGCCATCAGCCTGCGGGCGGAAGACCGTGCCGACCTCGAAGAGGCCGCGGGGGTCGGCATGGACCGAGAGGTTGAGGGCGAGCGCGCCGGCGAGGCCGGGGACGAGGGACGCCCGGAGGTGCGTCTGTTCGGCCGTGAGCGGGTTATCCATCGCGACGAGGGCGGCCTTATCGGCGCCGAGGGTGCGTTCGAGTTCCGCGGCGTCGCGGAGCGAGTAGTGGCAGCACTCCGTGAAGCCGGCACCGACGAGGCGGGCCGAGACTTCACGGGTGAAGACCGACGTCAGCGCGTCTTCGTCGCCCGGGAGGGGCGCGATCGGACGACCGGCGGGTACCTTGTCGGTACCGTGGATGCGGATGAACTCCTCGACTAGGTCGATCGGACGGGTCACGTCGGAGCGGAACGAAGGCACGAGCACCGAGGAACCGGTGGCGGCAGGCTTCACCGTGAAACCGAGGCGGGCGAAGGCCGCGGAGACCTCGGCATCGGCGACCGGCGTGCCGAGCTTCGCGGCGACGTAACCGGCGGGAAGGTCGATGATGACATCGGCGCGCGGCGGCTGGCCGACGGCGATCGCGGGGCCGACCACCTGGGCGCCGGCGAGCTCGACGAGCAGGTCCGTGGCGAGGCGCGAGGCGAGCTCGACGCCGGACGGGTCCACGTCGCGGGCGAAGCGGTGGGAAGAATCGGTGGAGACGCCGAGGCGGCGGGCGACGCGGCGGATTTCGCCGGGGCGGAACCACGCGGCTTCCAGGAGGACGTCGGTCGTCGAGTCGGTCACGCCGGAATCGACGCCACCCATCACGCCGGCGACGACGAGCGGGCGCTGGGCGTCGGCGATGACGCAGACGCCGGGCTCGAGCTTCACCTTCTTGCCGTCGAGGAGGACGATCTCCTCGCCTTCGCGGGCCGGGCGGGCCTCGATGCCTTCGGAGACCTTCTGCGCGTCGAACGCGTGGAGCGGCTGGCCCAGTTCGAGCAGCACCCAGTTCGTGATGTCGACCACGTTGTTGATCGGACGGAGGCCGGCGGCCTCGAGGTCGCGGCGGAGCCAGGCGGGGCTCGGGCCGACCTTCACGTTCTTCAGCGTGCGCAACGTGTAGTAAGGGCAGAACTCGGAGGTCGAGCGGACGAACTTGACCGCATCGGACGCGGAGGGCGCGGCGGCGAGGCCGGCGGCCGTCTTCACCGTGAGCGGCTTGAGCGTGAGGCCCAGCGCGGCAGCGAGGTCGCGGGCGACGCCGCGGATGCCGAGGCAATCACCGCGATTCGGGGTCACCGAGATTTCGAGCACCGTATCCGGCGCGCCGTAGAGGGAGTTGAGCGGCGTGCCGACGGCCGGCTGGCGCGGCGTCAGGATGAGGAGGCCATCCTCGCCCTTGCCGAGGCCGAGTTCCTCGGAGGAGCACATCATGCCCGCCGAGTCGACGTCGCGGAGCTTCGAGACCTTGATCTCGAAACCACCCGGCATCAGCGTGCCCGGCAGCGCGACCGGCACGCGGTCACCCGCCTGGAAGTTCTTGGCGCCGCAGACGATCTGGCGGAGCGAGCCTTCGCCTGCGTCGACCTGGCAGACGCTGAGGCGGTCGGCCTTCGGGTGCTTCTCGAAGGACTTGATCTCGCCGACCACCACGAGGGGCAGCGGGGCGAGGCCGAAGGTCGTGACCGATTCCACCTCGAGGCCGAGCATCGGGAGGACTTCCGCGACGCGCTCGGCGGTGACGCCGGCGAGGTCGAGGTGACGGGAGAGGGCTTGGAAGGAGACTTTCATGGCTTAGGCGAACTGGCGCAGGAAGCGCGTGTCGTTGTTGTAGAAGTGGCGAATGTCGTCGATGCCGTGGACCAGCATCGCGATGCGTTCGAGGCCGAGGCCGAAGGCGAGGCCCGACCACTCCTTCGGGTCGAGGCCGCAGAGTTCGAGCACCTTTGGGTCGACGAGACCGCAGCCCATGATTTCCAGCCAGCGGTTGGAGAGGCGACCCAGGTTAGGCGAGCGGAGGTCCATCTCGAAGGACGGTTCCGTGAACGGGAAGAACGACGGGCGCAGGCGGATCTCGGCGTCCGCACCGAACGTCTCCTTCACGAAGAAGTCGAGCACGCCGCGGAGATCGGCGAGCGTCACGTGGCGGTCGATCCAGAGCCCTTCGACCTGGTGGAAGTTCGCGGAGTGGGTCGCGTCGACCGCGTCGCGGCGGAAGCAGCGGCCCGGGGCGACGATGCGGAACGGCGGCTTGCGCGAGAGCATCGTGCGGACCTGCACGCTGGAGGTGTGCGTGCGGAGGAGGATCGCCTCGTCGGCCTTGCGGGGCGCGTCGGCGGAGCGGAACGCCTTCGGCATGTAGAGCGTGTCCTGCATGTCGCGGGCCGGGTGGTCGGCCGGCGTGTTGAGCGCGTCGAAGCAATGCCACTCCGTCTCGACCTCAGGACCGTCGGCGACGACGAAGCCCAGCTTGCGGAAGGAGGCCAGGATGCGCTCGCGGGTGCGGGAGAGCGGGTGGAGCGAGCCAGCGGGAGCGTCGGGGCTCGGGAGGGTCGGGTCGGTCGGCGCGCCGAGGGCGGCGGCGATCTCGGCGTTCTCGACCTTCACGAGGAGGGCGGTCAGGAGCTCCTCGACGGACTTCTTCGCCTCGTTGATGAGCTTGCCCACGACGGGGCGTTCCTCCTTCGAGAGGGTGGCCATGCCCTTCATCACCTGGGTCAGGGAGCCGTTGGGGCCGACAACCCGCGCCTTGAAGGCCTCGAGCTCGGCGCGGGTGGCGACGGCGGCGGCCTCCTGGGTGGCGGTGGCGACGAGTTGGGCAAGCTGCGACTGCATGGGATGATTTGTGCGGTGGCGGGGAAAGTCGGCAAGCGAAAGCACCCGAAAACAAAGAAGCCCCGGAGGGCCGGGGCTTCGTGGTCGGACGGGGAAGTCGTCTTAGGCCAGCGCGTCCTGGGCCTTCTTGACGATCGCCTCGAAGGCGGGGGCGTCATGGATGGCCAGTTCGCTCAGGTTCTTGCGGTCCATCGTGATGTTGGCCTTCTTCAGGCCGGAAATCAGACGGCTGTAGGAGATGCCGAGGGGACGGCAGGCGGCGTTGAGACGCACGATCCACAGCTGACGGAACGTCGACTTGTTCTTGCGGCGGTCGCGATAAGCGAACTTCTGCGCGCGCTGAACGGCCTCGAGGGCGTAGACGTACAGACGGGACTTGTTTCCGAAGTAGCCCTTGGCGGCTTTGATCGCGCGCTTCTTTCGGGCCTTGGTGGCCGGGCCATTGGTTGCTCTAGGCATGTTGGTATTTGGTTTGGATTTGGGTTAGTGGCCTCGGGGTCGCCTTAATGAACACCCGTTCGGCCAAAAGTGGAGTCGCCGACTTAGGCGAAGGGCATCGAAGCCAGCATCTTCTTCTCGAAGCCGGAGTCGACGCGCTTGGACTTATTGGCGCGACGGCGCTGCTTGCGGGACTTGGAGCTCAGCAAGTGGCGGGAGTTGGGGGAGCGGCGCATGACTTTGCCGGTGCCGGTCACCTTGAAGCGCTTGGAGATGGACTTGCGGGTCTTTTGCATGGCGGGAAAGGGTCGGAACAAAGGCTGAGCCGATGCACTTGTAAAGGGGAAAGGGCTGGGGCACCCGGGTTTCCTCGGGGACCTTTTGCTGGCCCTGGTTTGACATCGTGCCCCCGCCCCTTCCCTTGGCGACCGCGCATCCCCTATAAAACCATGATTTCCCTAGGAAAAAAGCCGAAACTCAGCTTCAAAGTCGATGCCCTAGTCGACGGCAAGGTCCAAAACCTCCCCTTTTCCGACCTGATCGATGGACCGACCATCGTCTCCGTCTACATGCGCAACAACACCTCGGCCTGCGACAAGCAGGCGGCGGAACTCGGGAAAAGTGAGAAAGTGCTTGGTAAGCAAGGGTTTAAGATTATAGCCCTCTCCCGGGACACCTGCGCCTCCCACCTGAAGTATGCCGCCAAGCATGGCTTCAAGTTCGCCCTGGTGTCTGACCCGGAGGACCAGTTCGCCCAATCGGTCGATGGCATCGTCGAGAAGTCGATGTACGGGAAGAAGTACCTCGGACCGGCCCGGGCGGCTTACCTCTTCGCCGCCGACGGGAAACTGATCGGTCTGATCCCGAAGGTCGAGGCGGCGACGCATGGCCAGCAGCTGTTGGCGACGATCGTGGCACTGAAGTAAGGCGCCGCGCGGGCGGAGCGGTGGGTGCAATCGGTGCTTGAACCAAGGCCGCTTAAAGCGGAGTTTATCCCGAAGACCCGATCGCAAGATACCTAATGGCTACGCCCTATCGCCCCAATAAACGACCCAAACCGTCGAGTTCGTCCAACCAGCAACGCAGGGATTTCCGCAAGGAGGACAAAGGGCCGAAGCGCAACATGAACATCCGCGCGACGGAGATTCGCGTGATCAATTCCAAGGGAGAGATGCTCGGCGTCATGCCGATCTCCCGCGCCCTCGAGCTCGCCCGCGAGGAAGGCGTCGACCTCATCGAGATCGCCGCCGCGGCGGTCCCGCCGGTGTGCAAACTCATGGAGTACGGCAAGTACCTCTATGAAGAGGCCAAGAAGCACAAGCACCAGAAGACCGCGAGCAAGGTGAAGGAGATCAAGCTCCGGCCGCGCATCGATTCGCACGACCTCTTCATCAAGGTCCGCCGCGCCGAGAACTTCCTCTACCACGGCCACAAGGTGAAGTTGCTCCTGCAGTACCGCTACCGCGAGCTCGAGCACCCGGAGATCGGCGTCGAGACCATCACCCGCGCCATCGCGGCCTTGCTGCACATGTGCACGCGCGACAACGAGCCCAAGCGCACCGGCCGCGCCATCGTGGTCGGCCTGACGCCGGTCCAGCAGAACAAGCGCAAGCTCGTGCACAACGCCGCTCCCGGCGAGGACGACGGCGAGGACGACTCGGCGCTCGACAACGGCGAGAACGACGCGGAATAAGCCGTGGGCCGACTGGTCGCGCTCGCCTCCTGCCTGCTCGTCGCCGCGGCCGCCCTCGGCGCCGCCGCGACCCCCGACATCTTCCTCGGCGACTCCCTGCGGCAGCTCGGCCTCGCTCCGGTGGCCCGCGTCGCGGGCGACCCGGTCGCGGGCGAACGCTTCGGCGCCAAGGGGCTGCCGACGTTCGTCGCCGAGCCCAACAAGGACTACCTACTGATCGAAGGCGTGAAGGTCTACCTCGATGACCCGATCGGCCAGTTGCGCGGCAAGCTCACGGTGACCCGCATCGACTACGACAAGGTGATCGTGCCGCTGGCCTGGCGCCTCCCCGCCGCGCGCCCCGGTTCCCAGCGCATCCTGCTCGACCCCGGGCATGGCGGCAAGGATCCGGGCAAGGTCCACGGCACGCTGCACTACACCGAGAAGGCCGCGACACTCGACACCGCCCTGCGCCTCAAGTTGCTGCTCGAGAAGCGCGGCTTCGAGGTGCTGCTGACGCGCGACAAGGACGTGGCGATCGACCTCGACGACCGCGCGCCCATGGCGACGAAAGCCAAGGCCGACCTCTTCGTGAGCCTCCACTACAACGGCGGCGCCGCGGGCGACACCACGAGCGCAGGGATCGAGACCTACTGCCTGACGCCGACCGGGCAGCATTCCACGAACAAGGCGGCGGGCCGGGCCGACCTGACGGCGGAACCTGGCAACCGGTTCGACCTCTTCAACCTGCAGCTGGCCTTCCATGTGCAGCGCCAGCTCCTCGCCCAGACCGGCGCCGAGGACCGCGGGATCCGGCGGGCCCGCTTCGCCGTGCTGCGCACGCTGACGTGCCCCGGCATCCTCATCGAGGGCGGCTTCGTCTCGAGCCGCGTGGAGGGCGCGCAGATCGCGAACGCCGCCCACCGCCAGAAACTGGCCCAGGCGATCGCTGACGGCGTCGCGGACTACGCCCGCCTGCTCCGCGCGAAGTGAGCCGGCGATTTAGCGCTTCCGCCCGGAGCCGCCGACGCTAGCCTCGGAGCATGGGAAGACTCGCCCTGCTCCTGGCGTGCTGGACGACGCTGGCCGCGGCCCGCCCGGAGCCCGCGCGCACCGCCGTGCTCGTGAACACGGACCAGCCCGCCGGCTTGGCGATCGCGCGGGAGTTCATGACCCACCGCGGGATCCCCGCGGCGAACCTGATCGCCCTGCCGCTCGGCCGGAGCGAGACCTTGGAGTGGAAGGACTACGCCACGCGCGTGCTCGGGCCGCTGCGGTCGCGGCTGCTGGCGACCGGTCTGCTGGAGGGCAAACGGGAGGAGTCGGCCGATGCACGGGGACGGTCCGGCTTCATCCCGACCGGCGACGCGCGGCTGCGCTGGCTCGTGCTCGTCCACGGCGTGCCGCTCAAGGTGGCGCCTTCCGGCATCAAAGGCCTGAACCCGGCCAACCCGGTGAAGGGCGACCATGCGAGCCTCGACAGCGAGCTGGCCCTGCTCGCCCTGCCGAACCTCGAACCCGAGGGGGCGCGACCGAATCCTTGGTTCGGGCGCGCCGACGCCGGGGGCGACGGCGTGATCCGTACCGCCCGCCTCGACGGGGCCTCGCCGGAGGCCGTGCTGGCGGCCCTGCGCGGCGCTTGGACGGCGGAGGCGCAGGGCCTACGCGGCCGTGCCTACGTGGACCTCGGCGGACCTTATCAGGAAGGCGATGACTGGTTCCGGGCGTGCCTCGCTCCCTTGCGGGAACTAGGCTTCCCGCCGGACGTCGAGGAGACCAAGGAACAATTCCCGCCGACCGCCCGTGGCGATGCGCCGGCCTTCTACCTCGGTTGGTACAGCCAGAAGCCCACCGGTAAATTCGGACAGAAGCCGACGCGGCTGGCGCCGGGAGCGATCGCGCTCCACCTGCACAGCTTCTCCGCGGCGTCGTTGCACAACCCCGCGACGAACTGGGCACCCTGGCTCGTCGAACAAGGCGCCGGCCTGACCTTCGGCAACGTCTACGAGCCCTACCTGTCGCTGACGGTCCGGCCGGAGCTCCTGCTCAAGGGACTGCGGGAAGGGATGAGCGCCGGCGAGGCGGCCTGGTTCGCCACCCCGTCGGTGAGTTGGCAAGGCATCATCCTCGGGGACCCCTTCTACCAACCCTTCGCGGTCACCTTGGAGGCCCAGGTCCGCGCCGCGGCGGCCAAGGAGGCGCTCGGGGACTACGCCCTCCTCCGTCATTTCAACCTCCTCCCCCACCCCCTGGGGACCGAGGACCTCCGGCGGCTGCAGGCCGCCGCCGACCGGTCCGGCCGACTCGCCCTGCGGCTGGCCTGTGCCCAAGCCGAGCAAGCGGCCGGGGTCACCCGACCTTGGAAAGACCCGCTGGACCTGGCCGCGGAGGAGGGCGGGCTGATCACGGAGGCCGCCCGCTTCGTGGAAGTCCGCTTCGGGACTAAAAAAGCCCAAAAACTCCGCGGTGAGTTGGAAAAGCGGCTGGAAAGGGCCACCCCAGCCCGGCCTGAATCGGAAAAAGCCCCTGAAAAGTAGTCTCGGCTTGCCAGCCCCCCTTGGGTCGTTTGTTTTCGACCTCTCTCCGGCCCGTCGGCGCCTGCCAACGGAATCTCCGGAGGGAAAACCAACCAACAACCAAAACCCTGGAAACGTCCTTCGCGACGCCCAGGACCCACAGTCAAAAATACAATGAGCATCATGGAAAAACTGCTCGCCGAGTCCAATTTCGGCGCGCTCAAGGCCCACACCGTCATCCCGGCGACCGTCACCGAGATCCGCGACGACAAGTTCGTCGTCGTCGACATCAACGGCAAGTCCGAGGGCTTCATCCCCCAGGGCGAATTTCCCGACATGGCCGAAGTCCAAGTCGGCATGCAGCTCGAGGTCTACCTCGAGAAGCTTGAGAACAAGGACGGCACCCCGACCGTCTCCTTCGACCGCGCCCAGCAGATCCGCAAGTGGGAGAGCATCGAGGCCAACTGCCAGGAAGGCTCCATCGTCCAGGGTCGCGTCAAGTCCGTCGTCAAGGGCGGCCTGATCGTCTCCGTCGGCGTCGACGCCTTCATGCCGTCCTCGCAGATCGACGTCAACCCCCCGAAGGACCTCGAGGGCTTCGTCGGCCAGACCTTCGACTTCAAGATCATCAAGATCAACAAGGAGAAGAAGAACCTCGTCGTCTCGCGTCGCGAGCTCATCGAGGAACAGCGCGGCGAGAGCCGTCGCAAGCTCCTCGAGGAGGTCAAGCCGGGCGTCATCCGCCGCGGCGTCGTCAAGAACATCACCGACTACGGCGCGTTCGTGGACCTCGACGGTCTCGACGGCCTGCTGCACGTCACCGACATGTCCTGGGGCCGCATCGGCCACCCGAGCGAGGTCGTCAAGGTCGGCGAGGAGATCACCGTCATGGTCGTCGAAGTCGACCGAGAGCGCGAGCGCGTCTCCCTCGGCCTGAAGCAGACCCAGTCCAACCCGTGGGAAGGCATCGAGAAGCGCTACCCCGTGGGCCAGAAGGTCCATGGCAAGGTCGTCAACCTCGTCGCCTACGGCGCGTTCATCGAGATCGAAGGCGGTGTCGAAGGCCTCGTCCACGTCTCCGAACTCTCCTGGACCAAGCGCGTCCAGAAGCCGTCCGACATCCTCAAGGTCGGCCAGGAAGTCGACGCCGTCATCCTCAACGTCAACAAGGAGGAGCAGAAGATCTCCCTCGGCATCCGCCAACTCGAGACCAATCCGTGGGAGAAGGTCCGCCACAACTACCCGGTGGGCGCCCGCGTCCGCGGCAAGGTCCGCAACCTCACGAACTACGGCGCCTTCGTCGAGCTCGAGGACGGCATCGACGGCATGGTGCACGTGTCCGACATGAGCTGGACCCGCCGCATCAACAACCCGGCCGAGGTCATGAAGAAGGGCGACGACGTGGAGGCCATCGTGCTCGACGTCGACGTCGACCAGCAGCGCATCTCCCTGGGCGTCAAGCAGACCCAGACCGACCCGTGGAGCGAGATCGACCGCAAGTTCCGCATCGGCGACCTCGTCAACGGCAAGGTCTCCAAGA
>Ga0255111_1000097_pt1 | contig 25198 bp, 23 predicted proteins | sample Law_Yuk_RepA_8h_FD_188472 | JGI IMG/M metagenome (GOLD analysis project Ga0255111, IMG submission 188472) | Freshwater microbial communities from St. Lawrence River, New York, United States - Law_Yuk_RepA_8h | ecosystem: Environmental > Aquatic > Freshwater > River | place: USA: New York... | reverse complement strand
TGTGGAGCTCGGGGCTTACCTCGAAGCGATGCTCTTTGAAGAGCTTATTCCTACGATTGTGCCTCCGGTTTCATTGGAGGAAGCGACGGGCTATGCAAACCTAACGCTTCGCCGGATGCGTAATCCATTCATTGAACATCAGCTGAGTGCCATCAACCAAGGTGCGGCGACAAAGTGGCAAACACGTTTGCTGCCAGCTATCGAGTTGTTTGAGGAGCGCAAGGGATTCCGGCCGGTCAGGATTGATGAATGCCTGTCGCTCTTCAGGACTTCACAGGGTAGCTAAGTGACTCTGTCCGTAAAAATCACGGCGGTTATTCTCCTTGTAGTAGGCTTCTTCGTGGGAAAGGTCCCACTCACACCGCAAATGTCGTGGGTCTCATCCATCGCAATCCTTGGATTTGCTGCCCCCACGCTCATTGCTGTCTACCGTGCAGGCGTCGACAAGCGCATCGTTTTTACACTTCTTGGACTTTCGATTTTTGCTCTCGGGATCGAAGCCACCAGCATCCTCACTGGCTTCCCATACTCTCGCTTTGTTTATGGCGACATGATTGGTGGCCGTGTGGGCGGGCTAGTCCCGTGGACTGTACCGTTTGCCTGGGTTCCACTGGTGATTGGGGCTACTGCAAGACTGGCATCAAAGCGGACACACCCGCTCTTCTATCTGATGTGCGGTTTCTACCTAATGGCAATCGATTTGTTACTGGACCCTGCTGCGGTCAAGCTTGGGTTTTGGACGTACGAGTATGGCAGTGCCTACTACGATGTCCCTCTCCAGAATTTTGGTGGATGGGTGATGACGGGGACCCTTGCAGCTGTTGTCTGGACGTTTGCATTCCGTAAGGCAGCACATGCTGACGCCATCGCGACGCTGTTTCTCACGTGCGCCTTTTGGTCATCCGTCTGCCTCTTCAAAGGCCTGTATATTCCGGCAGTGATTGGAGCGCTTCTCGCAGTGGATGCTCTCCGCTGGGCAGAAGCACACAAAAAACAAAACAGGGCTGTTGCCAGCCCTGTTCACTAAGCAAGCCGCGCGGGTTCTGGATCACCCCAGCGTCCACTTGGCCAGCTGAGCCGCTGGACATCATCGAAGAAGCTGCGTACCTTGTGAAGCGTATCCGGATCGTATTCGCGCTGTGCTGCCTTCACATTTGCCTGCACAGTTGCCGGGTCTTTCATGCCAACCATCAGCGATGCTGGTCCTTGAAGACGATAACTCCACGAGATGGCGATATCGGACAGGTCTAGGTTCCGCTCTTCGCAATAGTAGATTGCACGTGATACCGCTGATCTGAGCTCCGCCGATGCCGGATGCCAATCCGGTGGCCCTGCGTGTGTGAGTAAGCCCATGCTGAGAGGGGATGCCGCGATCACGCCAACGTTCTTCTCTTTGAAGTACGGCATCATCTCAGTGAGACTGTCATCGTTCAAACAGGCATGTGAATAGGACAAAATCGCATCGAGATGCGTTTCATCTAGTACAGTTCGGAATATCCCGAGTGGCAACCCGCTGACACCAAGTGCGCGGACTTTCCCAGCTTTGACGACATCCCGCAGCGCTGGAAGCGTCTCGAAGATAACCGTTTCTGGGTCATCAAACTCGATGTCGTGGCAGAGCAACAAGTCGATATGGTCAAGCTTTAGGCGAGAGAGGCTTTCATCCACGCTGAGCCGAACACGCTCCGGTGAAAAGTCAAAGGATGCGTGATCATAGCGACCACATTTTGTGATGACGGTAAAGGTTTCCCGTGAGATGCCTTTGAGCGCGAGACCCAGAACTTCTTCGCTCCTGCCCTTACCGTAATACGGGCTGGTATCGAATGTGGTAACTCCGAGATCCATGGCTGTTCTTACTGCGTTGTCAGCATCCTTTTGCGTGAAGTCGCCGTAGGCTCCGCCAAGGGGAGCAGCACCAAAGGACAGCTTTGAGATCTGCAGCTCAGTGTTACCTAGCTGTACTTGCTCTATCACTTCGCAGCGGCTCCATTGAGGTTTTTGTCGAAGAACGCAACGGTCTTCGAGATCAGTTCAAATGGATTTGGAACATGTCCGCCCGGCATCAACACACGTTCCTTTGGCTGCTTGGTCGCTTTGAACAATGCATCGTTGTTTGCAACGGGGACGACATCATCCTTGTCGCCGTGGAGATAGAGCATTGGGCGGGACTTTGCACGACCGATGTGCTTGGCCGGATCAACTTCGTTGAGAACTTTTTGGATTGCAACTGGGTCGATTTTCTTACCAGCACGGAGCTTCTTAGCGCCTTCAATCTGTGATGTCGCCAAGAGCTGGCCGAGGTTACCACCAGCCGCGAGGATGGTTGCACATGCAATACGTGGCTCATCAGCGAGGAAGCGTGATCCGATGATGCCTCCCAATGATGCGCCAACATAGCCAATTCGGGATGTATCGACATCTTTACGTGCTGCAAGGACATCCACTGCGCAGCGCAAGTCCTGTACGGTTTGCGCGATCACTGTTTTGAATGGTGCAACACCTAGGGCGTTTTCAGCGGCGCCACCGATTTTTGGTCGATCGCCATGCCCTGCGGCATCGATACACAGAGCCGCATAGCCCTTTTGTGCAAGCATCACTGCAAGCATCGCCAGCTGGTCCTTGTTTCCACCGAGACCGTGTACAAGAATCACCGCTGCGTGACGCTTGCCATCTGGTTGATTTCCGGGCGTGTAGAGAATGGATGTGACATTTGCTCCGCTACCGCCAGCGAATGCAATTGATGTCTTTTGGTAGCCAGCGATGATTGGCTTGCCTTGTTTGTCCTTATCCGGTGGAAGGAGCTTGGCATTCTGCTTTGGAGCTGCACTGTGCTTGAACGTAATTCCAGCAAGTGTAGAGGATTGAGCATAGCTCACGGATGCAAGGGACATTCCGATGACCGCTGCAAGGATTAATTTCTTCATTCCGATCTCCATTGTCTAAAGGAACTTCATCGTTTCACGGACGATCTGCATGGTGGCTTCTGCCATCGCAGATGCGCGTTCTGCACCATCTTTTAAGAGGCGGTCGAGTTCCGCCGGGTCGCTTGAGTAGAGCTTACGACGCTCACGGATTGGCTCAAGCATCGCGTTCACGATTTCTGTTGTTTCTCGCTTTGACTGCACACAGCCGCGCTCACCCGAGCGGCACTCATCCCACTGCGTCGTGTAGTTGTCAGCATCATAGAGTTTGCGCAGCAGACACACAGAGCATCCCTCTGGAATACCAGGATCAGTCTTCCGCATTTTTGTCGGAGTCGTGAAGGCTCCCTTGAGGCGCGCTGCAACGTCATCCTCAGAATCGGTCATATAGATGCAGTTGCCGTACGACTTGGACATCTTTCGGAGCTTGCCATCGGAATCCGCATCGAGGCCCGGAAGCGTCCCGGTCATCTCCTGAATCAATGCCTGTGGCTCTGGGAAGACATCGGTTGCATACAAATGGTTGAACCGACGGGCAATCTCACGTGTCAGTTCGAGGTGTGCAGCCTGGTCTTTTCCAACAGGGACGACATGTGCACGGTAGAGCAAGATGTCTGCCGCTTGGAGAACCGGGTAGCCGAGGAGACCGAAGCTGACGCTCGCATCCGAGCCGCCTTCCTGGCGCTCAACATGCTCGCGCTTTTCCTTATACGTTGGAACGCGCTCCAGCCAGCTGACGGGGGTAAGCATTCCGAGGAGCACAGCGAGCTCAGCGTGTTGTGGGACAGCGCTTTGGCGAAAAATCGCTACCTGACTAGGGTCAAGGCCTGCAGAGAGGTAATCCAATGCCACTTCACGTGACTGATCGGCAATGCTATCGCTTGAGCCGGCCATGGTCGTCAGAGCATGCCAGTCAGCGATAAAGCAGTACATTTCGTACTTGCCCTGAAGGGCGATCCAAGGCTTCAGAGCGCCTTCATAGTTACCCAGATGGAGGCGTCCGGAGCCAGTCGGCTGCATTCCGGAGAGGAGACGTTTCATAGGAGGCGCTGTCATATCAGAAACCAATCAGGTGGCGGAATATTGTTACGATGAGTGGCATCAGGATGCCATCCAAAACGTGGGTGTAAACAAGGGTCATCATCACAACCGCACCCCATTTTTGCATAAAGGCCAGGAATGGGACGCCGATGCTCTCCGGGAGGAAGCTTGCGAGGATGGTGCAGGCATCCATCGGATGCACTGGAATTAGGTTGAACACAAACTGTGCGACATTGAGGCCAACACTAATCACAAGGGTGATCAGGACCATCATCGTCCACTCGTTCAATGTTGCAAAGCCGCTCGCGAGGAAGACGCGCAGAATTCCAGCGAACAGGACTGCAGCCGCGATGTTAGCGAGGGGACCTGCTGCTGCCACCATTGCCATCGATGTCCGCTTTGGCTCGCGCAGCTTGGTGCCATCCACGGGGACAGTCTTGCCCCAACCAATCGGGAGGCCTGTCCAGATGGCAACACCCATTAGGATTGCGCCAACGGCATCAAAATGACGGAGGGGATTCAGCGTAACCCGTCCCGCTTCGCGGGGCGTTGGATCGCCGAGTTTGTCTGCTACAAATGCGTGGGCAGCCTCGTGAACGGTAGTCGAAATCACGATCGCAACCGCGAGCATCACCCACATCCGCCAGTCCATCGCAGCATCTGCAAGCGTTCTATAACCGCCAAAGGGGTTACCTGAAAAAGGACTGCTGAAATGGGAAATCAGGATGTCACGCATGGTCATCAATTCCGGTTCTATATTTGAGGTGCACTACCTGCCTAGATTACCATAGAGGGGTGGTTTTTCGGATGACTTTGGGGTTTGCCCGTGCGTGTACAAGGGGCTACAATTGAGGCCGTATGACTCCACTTTCCCGCCGCGCGCAGGCCTGCGCTCCATCGCCAACCCTCGCCATCACTGCAAAGGCGAATCAGATGAAAGCTGATGGCATTAATGTCGTCGCTTTTGGTGCTGGTGAGCCTGACTTTGACACGCCGGATCACATTAAAGCTGCTGCCATCGATGCGCTTGCAAAGGGCTATACAAAGTACACGCCCAGTGCAGGGATCCCGGCCCTGAAGAATGCCATTATCAACAAACTTCAGCGTGACAGTGGCCTGACATTTACTCCTGCCGAAGTCATCGTCTCCTGCGGTGGCAAGCACAGCCTGTACAACATTTTTCAGGTCCTCATCGATGATGGTGATGAAGTCATCATTCCAGCGCCATACTGGGTTTCGTATCCGGAGCAGGTAAAGCTCGCGGGCGGTGTTCCTGTGGTTGTGCAAGCATCCGATGACGATAACTTCGTTCCATCGCTGGCATCCATCGAGGCCGCCATCACTGACCGCACCAAAGTGATTGTGATCAATTCGCCGAGCAACCCGACAGGCGCGATGTGGCCGATCAGCCGGATCCGCGAAGTCGCGGAGCTTGTGGTATCCAAGGGGATTTACATCATCTCCGATGAAATCTATGAAAAGCTTGTCTACGATGGTGAGTTCATTTCCGTCGCGGCGCTTTCGCCTGAAATCGCGAAGTGGACGCTGACGTGTAACGGGATGTCAAAGGCTTATTCAATGACCGGGTGGCGCCTCGGCTACGTTGCAGGCGACAAGGCATTGGTCGCCGCCATGGGACGTATTCAGGATCAGGTCACATCCAACCCGACATCCATTGCGCAATATGCCGGCGTCGCTGCCCTCGATGGCCCTCAGGAATTTCTTGCTGAGTGGCGCGCCGCGTTTATGTCACGCCGGGATGTCATCGTAGCTGGACTCAATGCAATCCCGGGCTTCAAATGCCGGATGCCGCAGGGGGCGTTCTACGTCTTCCCAAACATCAGTGGACTGTACGGGAAGAAAACGCCTGCGGGTAAGGAGCTGGCATCCGGGGATGATGTCGCTGATTACCTCCTCGAGTCCAAGGGCGTCGCTGTTGTGCCTGGCAGCGGCTTCGGGACACCAGACTTTGTGCGGTTCTCGTATGCGACCAATATGGATGCAATAAACGAAGGACTTCGGCGTATTCAGGAGGCTGTGGACGCACTCATTGATTGACACTGCACCGCTCATCGATACCTTTGCTGCGGCATGGGGGATTGCGCCCGGGGATGCGCTCCTACGCCAGGCGTTTACACACCGAAGTGCAGCATCCGATGTCCTACCGAGCTACGAGCGCCTCGAATACCTTGGGGATGCTGTTGTCCGGCTGTGGACGGCTGGGAAGCTGTTTGATGGCACACCCAAGGATGGCGCAGCAAAAGAACTCAATCGGCGCGAGCAGGTGATGGTAAATCGAACATCCCTTGCCGCCGCCGCAAGACGGCTCGGCTTGACATCGATGGTCATCGCGGGGAAGTCCGAGATTGAAGATGGCCGTACAACCGATGATCGTATTGCAGAAGAGCTCTTCGAGGCAGTCGCCGCTGCGGTGTATTTGAAGCGCGGCTGGGATGTTCTGGATGCGTATCTGGGAAGTGTGCTTGGTGGGCAGCTGGCGGATGTTATTGCTGGGGATGGACTTCCGGATGCAAAGTCGGACCTGCAAATGCGGACACAGGCCAAATATCGGTGTTTACCGGAGTATCGTGTGATTTCTGGTTCCGGGGATGGACGCTCAGCGCACTTTGATGTTGAGTTGTTGATACAGGGACGTATTGTTTCCCGAGGGGCGGGGCACGGACGGCGAGCGGCAGAAATGGCCGCGGCCGTCATGGCTCTCGCGGACGAAGATGGCTGGCCTGAACCAGCCGTGGAGGAGTCGGATGCAGCTATACGGTAAGGAACTGGCCAAACGGCAAATCGCGGCATACGTGGGTGATTTCACTCAGGTTGCCGGAGTAGAACGCTTTACCTACGATGAAGGCGTCGAAGGGGGCATAAAAGCCGCCCGGGTGCGCTCTGGGGGCGGATTGGATTTCACCGTGCTGTTCTCGCGCGGCATGGACATTTCGGCAGCGACCTACAACGGGATGCCGTTTGCCTGGGTTTCTGCAACTGGCTGGGGACATCCACATGCGTTCGTTCCCGAAGGGCGTGGATGGCTGCAAACCTTTCATGGTGGCTTGCTGACCGGATGTGGCCTCGCGAATGCAGGAGCTGCAAATGTCGATGGAGATGAGTCCCTGGGCATCCACGGAAAACTCTCCCATATTCCCGCGGCTGAAACCGGCGCGTGGACCGATTGGGAAGATGAAGATGAAGCGACGGTTTACGTCGAAGGCACGATGCGTGAAGCGACGGTCTTTGGCGAAAACCTGCGTCTTCGCCGCGTGATCAGCACGCCGATCGGAAAATCAAGCATGACGATTACGGACACAGTCCACAATGCAGGCTTTCAGACAAGTCCGCTGATGCTGCTTTACCACCTCAACTTCGGCTGGCCACTGCTCAGTGAGGATACGATTTTACGCTTGCCAGATGGCACGGTCACGACTCCGCGCGATGCTGAAGCAGCAAAGGGTATTTCTGCTGCCAAGATGTTCACAGCTCCGATCAGCGGTTATGCAGAGCAGTGTTTTTATCACGATATGCCACAAGGGGATGTCACTGCAGAGCTCTACAATCAGCGCTTGCGGTTTGGCGTCAAGGTTAGCTGGAATACGCAGGAGCTGCCGCACTTCACCCAGTGGAAAATGACGGGGCAGGGGGAGTATGTCTGTGGCATCGAGCCTGCAACGTGTAAGGTCCTCGGTCGTGCTGCAGAGCGGGAAGCCGGTCGGCTAATGACGGTCGAACCGGGGGAATACCGTCGGCATCGCGTCACGATAACGGCGTTTACCGATTAGCAATCACATGGTGCATCGGCTAAAGCAACATGGGTTTACAGCTTGTATCGCTGCGGCTCTCATGCTCCTGTCCAGCCTGCCGTACATTGTTGCTGCCGTCTCGACGCCAAGTGGGCACGTGTACACATGGATGTTACATAACATCGATGACTCCGCTGTTTACCTTTCGTGGATGAAGCAGGTTGCGCAAGGGCAGTTCTTTCAGGAAAACCGCTTTTGCATTGAGCCGCAAAAGAGTGTTCTGTTTAACATTTGGTTTTTGATTCTCGGGGTGCTGAGCAAAATCACTGGTGGGCCGCTTGCTTACCATGTCGGACGTTTGGTTGGAGTGGGTGGCCTCGTTTTCGCAATTGCAGGGCTTGCGCAAAGCATCTTCAAAGATGCAAAGCATCAGCGGCTTGCGATTGTGTTTACGTGTCTTGCATCCGGTTTCGGTTACCTGTTTGGCGGCTTTAGCACGGCGCGTGGATTTACTGGACAGCCGATCGACTTGTTCCAACCTGAGATCTCTGTGTTTCAGGTCAGCGTGTATTCACCGCTCTTTGCGCCTGCGTTGGCGTTGATTGTTGTTGCGGTAACAAGCTGGATAAGGGCTGAATCATCGCATTCGACCAAAGATGCCATCGTTGCGGGCATTGCGACAGCCTTCCTTGGAAATATCCACAGCTATGATGTTTTACACGTGATGCTTGCTGTCATTTGTATCCGGGTAACGAGTGATGTCATCCAAAAGCGCTTCCAGTTGCACACTTGGTTGCTTGCACTTGGGGCTGGAGTGATTGCCCTTCCCACGACAGCTTGGGTATTTTATGCAACACGTGTTGACCCTTTGTTTGCAGCCCGCGCAGATACCGATACCCGAACGGCGGCCATCCATTGGGTTCTGATAGGTTTTGGCATCGCGTTGCCGCTTGCGATTGTGGCTGTCATCAATGCAATCAAGGCACGTGACCTACCGAAGCTGTATTTGGCTGCCTGGTATGTCGGCGCTTTGTTATCATCGCAGCTGCCATTTGCCTTTCAGCGCAAAATGCTAATGGGGGCTCAGATTCCGCTTGCCATGCTTGCCGTTGCTGGTTTGCTTCATGTTGCAAAAAAGCTGTCTGGCGATTTTCCAAAGATTCTTATTGGAACAGCGGTGTTGTTGGCGCTTCCGACGAATGTTTTTTGGGTCCAGGATGCATTGTCGAAGCTGCCTGCGAATGCTGGTTCGACCCAGATGCGACCTTATCTCACGACAAGCGAAGACGATGCGCTGAAGTGGCTCGGCCGAAATGGCAAAGCAACCGATGCGGTCTTGGTCGGACCTGATCCGACAAGTCATCTTCGCTTTCCTGGTGTGGCGTTGATGCCGCATCTGTCCGTCTATGTACCTGCGATTGCTGGCTTGACGGTCTTTGATGGCCACTGGTCCGAGACCATCAACTACGGTGCTAAGATCACTTCGACCGTGCGCTTTTTTGATGCATCGACATCGGATGATGTCCGCCGTGAAATCCTACTGCAGAATCGAATTCGCTTTGTTCTTTATCCAAACAAACTTGCGGATGGTCCTCTTGCAGATGCTACGGGTACAGCACTACTAAAAGCAGATGGCTCCCCGCAGTACAACCCGGTTCGCTGGTCGAATGGGACGCTTGCATCGCAGACGGCATCCGCTGCATATCCGGTCAACCCGCTTGGGATGAAGCGTGTGTTTTCCAGCCGTGATGTCGAGATTTTTGAGGTTGTGAATTGAGTTCAGCGCTTACATTTAGTGTGACGAAGACAGCATCTGACTGCAATGCCCGTTTAGGCACGCTAACGCTCCCGCGGGCGACATTGGAAACGCCAGTGTTTATGCCGGTTGGGACGCAGGGGACGGTCAAGGCGATGCTCTTTGAGAACATCGAGCAGCTCGGTTATAAGCTAATCTTAGGGAACACTTTTCATCTTTACTTACGGCCTGGAAGTGAGCGGGTGGAGCGATTGGGTGGTCTCCCAAAGTTCATTGGATGGTCGGGAGCGATGCTTACCGACAGCGGCGGCTTCCAAGTGTATTCCCTGAAGGACTTACGGAAGATCACCGAGAGTGGTGTGGCGTTTAAGTCGCCCATCGATGGTTCAAAGCACGATTTTACACCTGAGCGTGTGATGGAGATCGAGCATCAGCTGGGTGCGGATGTCATCATGGCTTTTGATGAATGCACGCCGTATCCGGCAACGGAAGAGTATGTTCGTCTGTCGATGGAGCGTACGCACCGGTGGGCAATACGGTGCCGGGACAGGCATGCAGAGCTCGGCGGCGACAGTACGGGGCATAACCTGTTTGGAATCGTGCAGGGTGGCACCGATGACGCCTTGCGTGCGGAGAGCGCAGCGTTTATGTCATCGCTTGACTTTGCCGGTGTTGCCATTGGTGGCGTCAGTGTCGGCGAGCCTCCGGCTGAGATGTATCGCATCACGCGCAATACTGCGCCGTTGCTTCCAAAGGACAAGCCACGCTATCTGATGGGTGTTGGGATGCCTGAGGATATTCTTGAAGCTGTGATCGCAGGAATGGACATGTTTGACTGTGTGCTACCAACGCGGATGGCGCGCAATGGCACTGTGTTCACGAGTCAAGGTAGGCGACATGTCAGCAATGCGCGGTTTGCAGAGGACACGACCCCAATCGACCCAGAGTGTGACTGTCTTACATGTCGTCGACACAGTGCAGCCTACCTCCGGCATTTACATCGTTGTAATGAGATTCTCTTTTCAAATCTGGCATCGATTCATAACCTCGCTTTCTACGCCAAGTTGATGCAGCAGATACGGGGTGCTATTGCGGATTGCTCGCTGCTACAGCTAAGAGATTCGCTTCGGGCGCAGTGGGGGCTTGTACCAATCGACGAATTAACTTAGCTGATGTGCCCCTTGACGTTTAACATCTCTGTGACATAAGATAGCCTGAATAAGAATGTAAACCCTCCGAGTGTGGGTGAGGTTACGCTGTTGCCGGAGATGCCTGAGGTTGAGACGCTTCGACGCGGATTGGTGAGGGCAGCGGTAGGGCAGAGGATTACGGGAGTCCAAGTCACGGATCAACGTGTTCTCAAGCGGTGTAGCATTGGTGACTTTGCGGAACGACTCGCGGATACGACTGTCAATGCGGTGAATCGTAGGGGTAAGTTTCTGCTGTTTGACATGGGTTGTGGCAGCGTGCCATCGTTTCATTTGGTTGTGCACTTGAATATGAAGGGGAGTATTCGGCGCTTTACGGCTGATGTTCCTACGCAGAAATACGAGTGCGTTCGTGTGAGTCTTGGCACTGGTGATGTGCTCGTCTACACGGACATGTGGACTTGGGGTGATTGGCATTTCGATGATGCATCGGAGTACACGCAGGTGTCCGATGTCGCATCGATGGGTCCGGAGCCTCTCGATGATGGTTGGTCTGGAGAGGTATTGGCTGGTCGTCTCGCTGGAAGGCGCGGGCTTATCAAATCGATTCTTCTAGATCAAAAGGTTGTTGCTGGTGTTGGGAATATCTACGCGGATGAATCTTTATTCACTGCGGGGATTTCTCCAAAACGGCAGGCTTCGGGTTTGGATGCTTGTGAGTGCGATGCGCTTGCTGCATCGATTGCCGAAACCCTTGGAAATGCGGTTCGTTTAGGCGGATCGTTTGGTGAATATGTTGACTTGGATGGAAATCCGGGTACGTATGAACCTAGAGTGTACGGAGGTAAGGGGAAACCCTGTCCTCTGTGCGGTGGTCTGTTGGTGAAAACCAGCATCGGAGGCCGCGGGACGACCTACTGTCCCGAGTGTCAGCATTAGGCTGATGTTGGAAAATTTGGAAGGGATCCTGCTTGACGTGGAATGGAAAGTCAGGCAGTGAATAGCGTTATATCTGTATGTCCGAGGAAACAACGGGCACTGGTCAGGCTGCACTCGCAGCTACTGCGTCTTACGCAGCTGATCAGATGCCACCGCTTGATGAGATTACGGTTCCGGGTTCTGCCCGTGAGCTTGGTGACACAGGGTCCGATGTTCGGCCAGGTGTCGTGGTTCAGGGAACTGTTGTCCATATCGACCCACGTGAAGGTGTGTTGGTTGATGTAGGAACGAAATCCGAAGGCCTTATCCGCCCGGACGAGCTCTCACGTGAGCCTGTTGCAAATCTCGAAGATATTGTCTCCGTAGGCGACACAATCGATGTCTACGTGATGAAGGAAAACGAGGACGGCCAGCTTCTTCTCTCCAAGAAGCGTGCTGACTTTGAGAAGTCTTGGGACCGCGTGCAGATTGCACTCGAGACCCAGGAAACCATCAAGGCGATGGTTACCGACCGTGTTCGCGGTGGACTTGTTGTTGACCTCGGAATCCGTGGCTTTGTCCCGGCATCCCATGTTGGAAACGGCAAGCTCAAAAACCTCGACAAGTTCGTTGGTCAAAGTGTTCCTCTAAAGGTTCTTGAAGTTGACCGCCACGGCCGCAAAGTCGTTCTTTCGCACCGCAAGGCAACTGAAGAAGAGCGCGAAAAGCAGAAGGTTGACACCCTCGAATCCCTCGCCGAAGGCCAAGAGCGAACCGGTATCATCCGCCGCGTAACCGATTACGGAGCATTCGTTGACCTCGGTGGAATCGATGGACTTCTCCACGTTTCCGAAATGTCCTGGACCCGAATCAAGCATCCTTCCGATGTCGTTAAAGTCGGACAGGAAGTCAAAGTCAAAGTCCTTCGCCTGAGCCCTGATCAGGGTCGAGTGTCCCTTGGTATGCGCCAAGTGATGCCAGATCCATGGGAATCGGCTGGCGAGCAGTTCCATGTCAACGATGTCATCGAGGGTGAAGTCACCCGAATCGTACCTTTTGGTGCATTCGTTCTCCTCGAAGGTGGCCTCGAAGGTATCATCCCGAACTCCGAGAGCTCACACCGCCGGATGGCAAAAGCATCCGATGTTGTCGAATCCGGACAAACGGTTACCGTCAAGGTTATCGATGTACGCCCTGAAGAGCGTCGTCTTACCCTCTCCCTCCGCGCCCTCCAAGCACGTGACCCAGCTGATGCCTTCGTACCTGCACCTGCAGTCGAAGAAGATGCTGGCGGACGCCGTGGCAAGAAGGACAAGCGCCGACGTGGGGATGACGATGGTGGAGATATCCGCTCCTTCCTTCGTCCAGGTGCCGACTTTGGTACTACACTCGGAGACATGTTCGGCGATATGTTCGCCACTGCACGCAAATCTGAGAAGAAGCGTGCGCCACGTCGCCGTGATGAAGATGATGAAGATCTCGAGAACATCGATATCGATGATGTCGCGACCGATACCGACACCGAAGCTGATGCAGAAGCACCAGCAGAGGCTCCAGCTGAGGCTGGTACAGAAGAGGCGTAATCCTCGACTGGTTCGGAAATCACACTTGGACCCTGGAGCAATCCGGGGTCTTTTTCTTGCCCCTGACAATACCCCATGCTAGATTGAATTCAATGGCAATCTGGGCAGTTACTGGTGGCATCGCATGTGGGAAATCCGCAGTCATCGCAGCCTTCGAACGCCTTGGCGTGACGTGCTACTCCGCCGATATAGATGCCAGAGAAGTTATGGGCGACCCTGCTGTAAACCGCGCCGTCCGGGATGCCTTTCCAGATGCACTCGATCAACACGGGCAGCTTGATAGAGCAACGTTGGGGCAGCTCATTTACGCCGATACCACGAGACGTAAACAGCTCGGGCTAATCATGCATCCCTTTATCCGGGCTCGGATGAAAGAGCGTATTGAACAGAATCGTGCATCGACTATTGCGCGGCTTGAGCTCTATGAAGTGCCACTTCTCTTTGAAGGCAGCTTGGAATCCTGGTTCGATGGCACCATTTGTGTGATGTGCAACCCGGATGAACAGAAACGACGTCTCTGCGAGCGGAATCGTGCGCGCTACAACACTGAACTATCTGATGACGAGGTAAGGCAAATGCTTGCTAGTCAGCTTCCGGTTTCAGAGAAAGCAGCATTGGCTGACATCGTGATTGAAAATTCTGGCTCAGCCGATGAACTTCTTGGTGTGGTGCAAACAGTTTATGAGACGCTTTTGCAAAAGTTGCACTTATAAAGGCATCTCAGACTGTGAGCCAAGCAGGCATTGTGGCCACAGTCTGAATCACAAACGACTGCTTGAGCAGTAAGTTTGCCCCGACGCTGTGTATCGCTTGCTGATTTGTCTTAGCTTGAAAGTCCATCCATAAACTTGCTGATCGCTGGAATCATCATGCGCTGATGTACCAAAAACGCATCATGGCCGTAGTCTGATTGCAAAATGACCGCTTGTGCGTTTTCATTTCCTCCGCGCTGTGCCCGCTCAGCAATCTCAAGCGTCTGGCGGGGAGGAAAGAGGTCATCCGATGAGAATCCAATGGCGAGAACTCGCGCTGTGACGGTCCTGAAGACATCATCCAACGATGAACGGTCACGTGCTAGCCCGTGGCTGTCCAGCGCACGCGAAATCAGGATGTACGTATTGGCATCAAAACGCTTGTTTAGCTTGTCTCCCTCATCGTTCAGATAGTCCTCCACGAGAAAGTCTGATCGTGGACTGATGTCCCTCGAGAGAAGTGGGTCACAGCCATCATGGAACATATCCTGAAACGAGCTGTCCGAGAGGTAGGAGATGGTCCCAATCATCCTTGCAAGCGCCAAGCCCGCCTCTGGTTCCACACCATGTGCTGCATAATTGCCATTCGTGAATGCAGGGTCAAGCCGAATCGCTGTGCGGGCACAATGGTTATACGCAATCGCCCGTGGATTCGGTGTCAGAGCCGTTGCCACCGGGATGATTCCGCGAACGGCATCCGGATACATCGCAGCCCATTCAAGCGCCTGAAAACCACCCATCGATCCGCCAGCGACACACGCAACATTGGTGACACCAAAGCATTGCTCGAGGAAGATCTTTTGCGTTGTGACCATGTCACGAATCGAGATTTGTGGAAAGTCTGGACCGTATGGTTGACCCGTTCGAGGGTCGATTGAGAGCGAGCCCGTGGTTCCCCGACATCCACCAAGAAAATTCGGGGCAATCACGCACCAGATGTTTGTATCGATCGCTTTTCCCGGGCCGATGATGTCATCCCAGTACCCTGATGAGCGATTTGTAAGCGCATATTTGCCCGCGGCGTGACTTGAACCTGTGATGCCATGAGCGATCAGGACGACGTTAGACTTGTCCGTACTCAGGTCACCGTAACGCTCAAAGGCGACATCGACTTCCAGTAGTGTGTCACCCGACTCAAGCGTTATGCCACCAGAGAGGCGGAAGGTCTCCTTTGTGACTATCAATTGAGAAGGTTCAGGTGCATCATGTACAGACATTGAGGCTATCTTACCGCCGTCCAGCACGAACATCGGCCCGTGCTACAATGCGTCGATTAGGTAAGCCGCACGCATGAAACATGTCATTTCCATCTCACTAGGGTCCTCCTCCAGAGACAAAACCGTCCAGACGACGTTTCTGGGCGAAGCATTTACAATCTCGCGGCAGGGTGTGGATGGTGATGAAAAGCGTTTTATGCAGCGCCTGGGTGAGCTCGATGGAACGGTGGATGCATTCGGCTTCGGGGGGATGGACCGCTATCTCTATATAGGCGATAAACGCTACGAATTTTCCGCTGCTAAGCGCCTTCTTGCACCGGCGATAAAGACGCCCGTCCTCGATGGCAGTGGTCTCAAGAACACCTTGGAGCGTGCCGTCGTGCGCCGCTTGGCGGCCGAGGGGATTGTTGACTTTGCCCATTCCAAGACACTCATGGTCGCTGGAGTCGATCGTTTCGGGATGAGTGAAGCCCTTGCCGAGCAGGGGGGCGAAATCGTGTTTGGTGACTTGATGTTTTCCCTTGGACTTCCGATTCCCATTCATGGCGCCAAGCAACATCGCCTTGTCGCAGGATTATTGCTCCCTTTAATCGTTCAGATGCCTCTCTCTGTTCTTTACCCAATGGGCGAAAAGCAAAATCAAATCATCCCAAAACATCAACAGTGGTATGCCTGGGCGGACATCATTGCTGGAGACTTCCACTACATCCGGAGGCACCTCCCAACTGCTGAAAGCGGAATTCTTAAGGGTAAAACCATCCTGACAAACACGACGACGGAACAAGATCAAATCGAGCTTCGTGAACGCGGAGTAAAGCGTCTGATCACGACGACGCCATCCTTTGATGGACGCTCGTTCGGTACAAATGTGATGGAAGCGATGTGTGTTGCGTTAAACGGTGGCAAGCTGCTTGACAGAGCTGGGTACGAAGCGGTTCTCGCAAAACTGTCGTGGGACATCAATGTTATCGATCTGCAAGCTACGGGTGTTGGAGTGAACAAGTAATGGAACGCTTTGCCTTTATCATCCATGCAATTGATGTCCGCGCAGATGTCGCGAAAAAATTTCCTATCGCTAAGTATTTCCCGGCACCGATGGTTGAGAACGCGATGGCGTATGTGAAGCCGATGGTAGTGTCTCACATCACCGGTATCAAGTCCAAGACCGGTGTGGAGGCCGAAGGATGGTTCATCGGGTGTACGCTTGGGCCCCGAAAGCTTTTGACATCGGAGCCTGAGTTCGTCTACAAAAACCTTGAGCAGTGCGTTGCTCTCGCGGATGGCCTTGGTGCGAAAGTCATTGGCCTTGGAGCATTGACATCGGTGGCCGGTGATGGCGGGATCACGCTCGCCAAGCGTGTCAATATGGCCGTAACGACCGGTAATAGTTACACCGTTGCGACGGCTGTCGAGGGTGCGATCAAGGGTGCTGATCTCATGGGAGTGGCGATTGAGGATGCCCATGTTGCCATCGTCGGTGCGGCGGGAAGCATCGGTCGTACAAGCGCAATGCTCCTCGCGCCAAAGTGCCGGAAAATGACGCTCCTTGGCCGCGATGCGGCCAAGCTTGAGCCTCTGGCGAACGAGCTGCGGGCTGTGTGTAAGTCTGTAGATGTTTCATCGGATACATCAACTGGTCTCAAAGACGCCGATGTCATCGTGACGGTGACATCAGCTGTGGATGCCGTTATCCAACCATCGGATTTGAAACCGGGCGCGGTTGTCTGTGATGTCGCCCGTCCACGGGATGTCTCGGTGCGTGTCGCTAAAGAGCGCCCGGATGTTCTTGTGATCGAAGGCGGAATCGTTCAGGTGCCTGGGAAGATGTCATGCATCAAGACCGATAAGCATGGCGTCGAAAAGACCGGGGATTTCAGCTTCGGTTTTCCTGCTGGAACCGCGTATGCCTGTATGTCGGAAACGATGATGTTGGCGCTTGACCAGCGGTATGAATCGTTTACGCTTGGCAAGACGGTGAGTGTTGAGCAGGCATCCAAAATGTGGGAGCTCGCGGACAAGCATGGCTTCGGACTCGCTGGATTCCGGTCCTTCGAACGTGCCGTCACACCTGAGACGATTGCCGCCGTTCGGAAAGCGGCGGGACGCTGAAGCCTACTTAGGGACTAAACTTACCTGTTCCGCGTGTTGGCAGGGTAGTCAAGTCCAGACCAGCTACGGCATCTACCAATATCGCCTGCAGCTTCGGGGCTACTCCCACAACGATGTCGTGGACGCTCTCGTGTGCTATCGCGGCAGCCGTCAGACCCGCGCCGTAGTTTGTGACGACGGATGCACCGCAGTAGTGCATCCCGGCCTCGATGGCAAGCATCGCTTCATTAGCGCCTGTCATACCTACAACATCGCCGCCCAGCCTCGCCATCATCCGGATCTCTGCTGGTGTCTCAAAGCGTGGGCCATCCGTACAAACGTACGTCCCGCGGTCGCAGATTGGACTTCCAAGCGCAGATGCAGCATCGATAAATGCCTTCCGAAGTGCCTGGCTGTATGGGGGAGTCACATCTGTGTGGACCACATCATTTGTGAAAAACGTCCGCTCCGCTTGGTTACGGGTCAGGTCTATCAAGTCATCTAACAGGACGATTTCACCCGGATGAATGGACGTGTCAAGAGACCCAACGGCTGTCGTCGCAAAGATAGCCTTTACGCCAAGTTTTGCCAATGCGGCAATATTTGCCTTGTGCGTTATGCCGTGTGGAGGAATCTTGTGGCCGATGCCATGGCGGTGTAGAAATGCGGCCGGGATGCCACCGATTTCTCCGATGGTTACATCGGCGGTTCCAAAGCGTGTCGTAACGACTTCATGCCTAGTTGTTTTCGTCAGGATGTCAGCGGTGATACCTGTTCCACCGATGATGGCTAATTGAATCTGCACGGCTTCCAGTGTACCTCCGTGAAGGAAACTGATTGGATGTCTGGGTGGTAGCATCGGTGGATGCAGCCCGTCTTAAAGCATCGTGACCTTCGAGAGCTCGGGGTTGTCGCTGGGTTCTGGATACTGGTCACGGCGATTCTGTTCTGGCCGGTTGTGAGCGGGGCTAAGTCCGTTTTTTTCGGCGACCTCGCGCTGTACTTCATCCCACAATTTGGAAACATTGCTGCAGCACTACACGAAGGAAAGCTGCTTTTTTGGAACCACACAATTCTGGGTGGCGTACCGCATGTCGGTAATCCGCAAGGCTGGTTGCTCTATCCGACGGTATGGCTGAATGCATTCCTCCCGGCATGGCATGTGGCTGGGATTATCCCGGTGATGCACGTTCCTATTGCAGCAATCGGGATGCACTTCTTCACGAGACGAATAGGATTTTCAATTTTTGCCTCGATGGTTGCAGCAGGCACGTTTGCATTTTCGAGTGTGCTGCTTACAAAAGCACAATTCCCAAATATGGTGCAGGCCATTGCTTGGACGCCATGGGTCTTGGCGGCGGTCATCACCTGTATCCGAAGGCCATCGTCTACTTCTGCTGCGTTTCTCACGGTTGTGGGCAGCCTGTCCATTTGTGCCGGCCACGCACAGATCACATGGATGGATGCACTGTTGTGTACTGCAATCGTGATTTGGAAGTGCCGCTCCGGGCGGACGTTTGGATTTCTGGTCATCGCTGCTGTCGGGATAGTTTTGCTATCCGCTTCATACATATTCCCAATGCTTGAGATTGCTTCGTGGAGTGGGCGCGATCACATGTCGCTTGCTCAAGCGAACCGTTTCCGGGTGCCGATGGCCGGATTGTCTTCCTATTTGACCAATGCACATCCGGGGGGGGACCCAACCTCTAGGTCAGGATTTCGCTGGGCTGGAAACACGTGGGAAATCTCTGCATACTTCGGTGCGCTTGCGCCGGTGATCGTATTGTTGATCGGAGTGCCGTTGATGTTCGTAAAACATCGCCTTCGGTTGCCAATACTTGCATCGATTGTTTTATGTGTCGTTGGTTGGTGGTTATCACTTGGGGTTCAGGGTGGACTCTATTCCGTAGTTTTCCGATATGTGCCCGGGGCAAAAGCATTCCATGACCCTGCAAGGTTTCTCCATTACGTTCATCTGGGAGTTCCTCTTGCTGTCGGCGGAGTACTCTCCATCATCGAGACATTCAAGACCGGAAGAATCGTTAGCATGGTGCTCGGTTTGGTGAATGTTACATCGTTGCTGTTGCTTGCTCCCAATTGGTATCCACTGGTGACTAGTCAAGTCTGGTTGGATGCACAAGAATTCTATAAGCCTCTGGGGGCGTCGGTCGTCTATACGCAAAATGACCGTTCAGTCTGGTTGACTTATGCAAATCCAAAATCATTTGCTGGTGTTCAAACAGACAAAAGTGTTAGGGACTTTCTCATGTCTGGTATTCCGAACATTCCAGGGACATGGGGCGTGGTTAGTGTTGGTGGGTATGAGCCAGTGGCTCCAAAGTCATCGATGTCAATGCAAGGCTGGACGGGTGCGAAGCAGCAAGTGAACTTGGCTGTGTTGTCAGAGCTTGGCGTAACGGATGTAGTAACTTCCTCAGGGACAACATCAAAGCTTCCAAACAACAACGGTGAGCACGCAGAGTCGGTGAGCCGTGTCACGAATGGATGGAATGTACATCCGGTCACCCAGAAGGATAGAGTTCGCATTCAGGTATTACGGGCAGCTGGTTGGAAGGTCGTGAGCGGGAAAGCGGTGATTGATTCGGAGTCTGAATCTGACGGTGAGCTACTTGTTTCAGGAACAGGACAGATCGCTTATCATCCAGCGAGTTTTCGCATCGGATTGTTCTTCACCTTGATTGCGCTTGGTATACTAGCGGGAATCACTCTGCATACGGTGCAAGACGCACGGAAAGTATGACGCATGGCTGAAATCAGCATTGAAATACAAACCACCTCCGATGTTCCGGTTGTCCGGATATCTGGCGAGCTTGACATAGATCAAGCAGGTCGGGTTCGGGAACATCTGGATAAGGTCATCGATGCGGGTACGGTGCGGTTTGTGATTGACCTTTCGGATGTTTCCTACATCGACTCAACAGGTCTGGGGATGCTGGTCGCGGTCCACAAACGTTTGGTTACAGAGCAGGGATTTTATGTGTTGACGGTGCCTCGTGCATCGCAACGTAAGGTGTTTGAAATCACCGGTCTTAGCACGGTGTTGATAATTATGGAGTCGCTGGAAGATGCACTGACCCACATTAATGGGTAAGTGTCAGGTGTTTTCAGGAGGTACGGATATGAACAGTACGGTACGTGTCGGGTGGATGTCCGCCCTCGCGGTTGCGACGTTGGTCTCGATCGGTGTTGGTGGCTGTAAAGCCCCCAAAGACGGCGGAGCTTCGGGTGAAACATCCACGAAGGCTACTCAAAACCTTGATGTCAAAACGATTAAGGTGGGTGAGTTCTCATCCATGACGGGTGAAACCGCAACGTTTGGCCAAGAGTCAGATGCTGGCATTCAGTATGCGGTTGCCGAGATCAATGCTGCGGGCGGAATCGATGTTGCTGGAAAGAAATATCCAGTGGCGGTTGAGCTGCAGGATGACCAGTCAAAGCCTGAGGAAGCAAAGACCGTTGCGGTTAAGTTCGCATCGGATTCCGACATTGTGGCTGTTCTCGGTGAGGTTGCATCCAGCCGGTCAAAGACCGCTGCACCTGAATATCAGCGCGCGGGCATCCCGATGATTTCCCCTTCATCGACCAACCCGGATGTCACCAAAGTCGGCGATTACATCTTCCGTATCTGTTTCATCGACCCGTTCCAGGGCTACATCATGGCGAAGTTCGCCAAAGATGAATTGAAACTCACGAATGTGGCTGTTTTGCGTGATCCTTCCCAAGACTACTCTGTCGGCCTTGCGGATGCGTTCATCAAGGAATTCACTGCCATGGGCGGCAAGATTGCCACCGATGTTAGTTATAAGGCATCGGATTCTGACTTCCGCTCGCAGCTTGGGCAGGTAAAGACAGCCAATGCAGATGGTGTCTTTATTCCAGGTTATTACGGTGAAGTCGGAACGATTGCACGTCAGGCACGTGAGATTGGCATCAAAGCGCCTCTCATGGGTGGAGATGGCTGGGATTCATCCGAGCTTGTCAAGGGTGCTGGTGGTGCAGGTGGAGCACTGGAAGGTTCGTACTTCTCGACCCACTACTCTGCGAGCGAAACATCCAAGCGTGTCCAAGACTTTGTAGCTGCCTACAAGAAGTCCAAGGGCAAGGAGCCAGCAGCGCTTGTAGCGCAGGGCTACGATGCGATGATGATTCTTGCCGATGCAATCAAGCGTGCAGGTTCATTTGAGCGCGCGAAGGTTCGCCAAGCACTTGCTGAGACAAAAGACTACGATGCAGTTACCGGACGGATTACGTTAGATGAAAATCGTAACGCTAACAAGTCTGGCGTAGTTGTCCAGGTCAAGGGTGACAAGTTCGTCTACACGAAGACAATCGAACCAAAGCAGTAGAAAGGCAATGCGGGCAGTGGTAATGATCACTGCCCGCTGACCATTTATGGACCAGTTTCTCCAAATTCTCATTAACGGCATCCAGCTCGGCAGTGTCTACGTCCTCATTGCTCTGGGTTACACCATGGTGTATGGCGTCCTCCGCTTGATTAACTTTGCGCACTCGGATGTCTTCATGGTTGGCTCATTCGTAGGCTTTTACGCTTGTGGCTGGCTGAAGGTATCGGCACAAAAAACGGTGTTTGCAGGGCTTGTTCAGCTGCTGCCGGTACTGTTTATTGCGATGGCCGCCTGTGTATTGCTTGGGCTGTTGATTGAACGATTTGCGTATCGTCCCCTTCGCCGCGCCCCCAGATTGACGGCTTTGATCACCGCTATTGGTGTGTCATTGTTCATTGAAGGCGCCGCACAGCTACCATTCGTCTTCGGCGTAAACCCAAAGTTCTATCCAGAGATTTTGCCATCCGGGCCTGAATCGACGATTCAAGCCGGTGGCATCACCATTTCCAAGCACCAGCTCGTGATGGTCATCGTGTCGGCAATCCTCGTTGCAGTGCTCTGGTACATCGTTCAACGTACCAAAATGGGCAAGGCGATGCGTGCGGTGTCGCATGACTTCGATGCTGCTGGACTCATGGGTATTCCGACAGATAATGTCATCGCGTTTACTTTCAGCATCGGTGCTGCACTTGCTGCCGCCGGTGGTGTGCTCTTTGGCGGGTTGACGTTTAAGAGTCTGTTGCCGCTTATGGGCGTGCAGATGGGCTTAAAGGCCTTCGTCGCGGCGGTAGTGGGGGGCATTGGATCGATTCCTGGTGCGATGCTCGGTGGACTTCTGATGGGCATTTCCGAATCGTTCATCAAAGGTGCACCACATATCAAACTGGGTGCGATCGACTTTGACCCGAGTCGCTGGACGGATGCCGTTGCATTCCTGATTTTGATTCTAGTTCTTTTGATTCGCCCTGCAGGGCTTCTTGGCAAAAACACACCGGAGAAAGTCTGAGATGACAAAACCTATCAACTATGTCATCGCACTCGCCATTCTTGGTGTGTTGGCAACACTATCGGTGATTCTTCCGATCTACATGGATGACCTCGTCTACCGGGTACTGATGCTGTCCGGGATTGCCGTCATCATGGCAGTCTCTCTAAACCTGATCAATGGCTTCACTGGACAGTTTTCGATTGGGCATGCCGGCTTTCAGGCCGTTGGTGCGTACGTCGGCGCAGCCCTGACTGTCTATGGCCACAATGACATTTTTGGGCATCTGCCGAAAGATGGTCAGATTGGAACTGGCTGGATGTCGCTGGCGGTTGGCGCGGGTCCGATGCTTGCATCGATGCTCGCGGGTGGTCTCGCGGCTGCGTTGATTGGCTATATCGTTGGATTGCCAAGTCTACGCCTTCGTGGTGATTACCTTGCAATCGTTACGCTTGGCTTTGGCGAAATCATCCGTGTGATCGTCGAAAACAACGATACTGTTGGCGGCCCACGTGGCTTCAGCGGAAACCTCGACATCGGCGTTTCCGTTCCTGCCATCACAAACTTCTTCTGGGTCTTTGGTGTTGCAATCGTAGTGATTCTCTTCGCGCGGAACCTGCGCTTCTCTATTTCCGGTCTGCAGTACCTTGCCGTCCGTGAGGATGAAGTTGCCGCGCAAGCCGTAGGGATCGATACAACCCGAACCAAAGTCAATGCTTTTGTCATCGGATCGTTCTTTGCAGGCGTTGGTGGAGCACTCTTTGCGCACTACGAGCAGACGATTCTCATCAGCAGTTTCAACTTCGTACGCTCGTTTGACTTCGTAACCATCGTTGTCCTCGGCGGACTTGGGTCGGTTACCGGAAGCATCATCAGTGCACTGGTCCTGACAGCGCTTCCCGAGATTCTTCGCTCATCACTTGGAGCGCAGTTCAACCAATACCGTCTGGTTTCGTACGCACTCCTTTTGATTGTGATGATGCTCGTCCGCCCACAGGGAATCTTTGGACGTGGCGAACTTTCATTTACGAAGCTGCGTAATAAGTTTAAGAAGCCCGCAACACAGTAATGGATAGAGTCGCACCAGATGTCAAAGTTGCTGTTTTCATTGACTTCGACAATATTCGTCGAAGCATAGAAGAACAGTTCGAGCCATCCCGTGTCGATATCCACCGTATGCTCCAAGCCATTTTGGATAGCACCAACGGACGGATAATTGTTAAACGTGCATATGCTGACTGGGGTTACTGTCGCGACTATCGTAGTGACCTCCTAGACAATGCAACGGAGCCGGTCCAGACATTTCACCTGACACAACGCGGTAAGAATGGGGCGGACATTCGTATCGCGATCGATGCGATGGAAACTGCGCTCCGTCACTCTGAAATCACTCATGTGGCGATTGTCTCCGGAGACAGTGATTTCACGCCTCTGGTGATGAAACTGCGAGAGCTCGGCCGCCACGTGATTGGCCTCGGTGTACGCGCAAACTCAAGTGCATACCTTGCCAAAGCATGCGATGCCTTCATCTACTACGATGACATCGTTGATCGCCAATGGGTCAACCCTCGGGGCACATCCGGTACCAGTATTGTTGCCGATCCACCACGGTTGATCGCGGATGCGATGGATGCCTGTGGCAATGTCCCAGTGCCTCTACGTGACTTGCGAAGCGCTGTGGAAGCTGCTTGTCCTGGGTTTTTAGAATCACAATTTGGCTGTGGAACCTTCGCTGCCTTCCTGAGTCGCTATGGCCGGGAAATTCGCTTGGTCGCCGATGAAGCCGCTGGGTTTATTGTTTGCCCTACAACGCTGTCGGCAGCTATGGGGCTTACGTGGGCGGAAGCCTATGTCGACCTTGCCAAGTCATTGCCACAACCACTTACATTTTCTCCGCTCGCTGAACGCTATCGCACCGTTCTCCGTGACCTGAATTTTCGCCACGTACCGTACGTTGATCGCAAAGCCGTTCTGGACACACTGTTTGCGATGTTCCGGGCAGATCATGTTGAACCCGTGAGTCTCAAGGAAGCAAAAGACCGTCTTCATGCGTGGTTTGAGGCTGAACGACCTGGCGTTCCATGGGAATCGGTCAACTCCACGGTCTATCAGCTGTTCTACACATGGTGTTTTGCTTTCGATAGCAACGAAGAATCAGATGGAAAACAGCGCTGGGACCGTCGTACATCCTTGCACCCAGATATATCAACGATTGATGACCTTGCAAAGCGATGTGACAAAGGCATTGTACGCCGACTCCTTGAAAGCGAACGTGAGGAAGTCGATCCGGCTGCATTGAACGAATGGCTCTACGATGCGGATCCCGGGATGCTGCCTCAGGTTCGTGAGCTGATGGACCACTCGCGGGCGCCTTATATGTCACTGGGAAGATAATCACACATGGGAATGCTCTGGACTGATCACGCTGGCACAGCAATGTCGTGGTGGAGGATTGTGTCCGAAGTAAGCCCGCGTGTCGTAACGACCGAAGCAATGCGCGAAGCGCGGATTGCAGTGATCGGGGATGAAGCCCTTTGTGAGGCTACCATTGCACTGCTCTGTGATGGTGATAACGCGAGCCGCTACGTCGTTCATTATGCAGAACCCCCGGATGCTGCCACATCCAGAATCTATGCATTCAGGTTGTATGTAACGCCAGGGACAACCTTGCTT
>Ga0255111_1000082_pt1 | contig 27736 bp, 20 predicted proteins | sample Law_Yuk_RepA_8h_FD_188472 | JGI IMG/M metagenome (GOLD analysis project Ga0255111, IMG submission 188472) | Freshwater microbial communities from St. Lawrence River, New York, United States - Law_Yuk_RepA_8h | ecosystem: Environmental > Aquatic > Freshwater > River | place: USA: New York... | reverse complement strand
TTCATTGCCTCATCGGTATTCATATCGTTGATAAACAAACGTAAAATATTCATACGACCTAGTACTTCTTTGTCAAGTAATAAATCGTCTCTACGTGTGCTAGAACCTACTAAATCAATAGCAGGGAAAATACGCTTGTTGGCAAGCTTACGATCAAGTTGTAATTCCATGTTACCGGTACCTTTAAATTCTTCAAAGATTACCTCGTCCATTTTCGAACCGGTTTCAATTAATGCAGTTGCTAAAATTGTTAAAGAACCACCGTGCTCAATTTTACGCGCAGCACCAAAAAATTGTTTTGGTTTTAAAAGTGCATTCGCTTCCACACCGCCACTTAATACTTTACCACTACTTGGAGCAACGGTATTGTGTGCACGAGCTAAACGTGTAATTGAATCTAATAAAATAACAACGTCATGACCGCACTCTACAAGGCGCTTTGCTTTTTGTAGTGCAATACTTGAAACCTTAACGTGTTTTTCGGCGGGCTCATCAAAAGTAGAAGCAATAACTTCTGCTCTTACGCTGCGCTCCATATCTGTTACTTCTTCCGGTCTTTCATCAATTAAAACCACCATCAAATAAATCTCTGGATGGTTTGCTGCTATTGCGTTTGCCACTTCTTTGAGTAGCATGGTTTTACCCACTTTTGGTTGCGCAACAATTAGTCCACGCTGACCTTTACCTATTGGGGTAAACAAATCAATAATACGCGTACTATAATTTGTTGGAGATGTAAAGAGGTTTAATTTTTCGTTTGGAAATAACGGTGTTAAATAATCAAATGGCACACGGTCACGCACTTCGTCGGGTCTTTTGCCATTGATAAAATCAACTTTTATAAGCGCAAAATATTTTTCACCTTCTTTAGGAGGTCTTACTGCACCTTGTACGGTATCTCCAGTTTTTAAACCAAATAATTTTATTTGTGAAGGAGAAACATATACATCATCTGGTGATGATAAATAATTATAATCGGAAGAACGTAAAAATCCATAACCATCAGGCATCATTTCTAATACGCCTTCGCCTTCTATCATTCCTTCAAACTCAATATTAAATACAGGTTCTTTTTTCTGTGGTCTTGGTGGGTGTTGTTGTGGTGCACTATTTTCTGGAGCCTGCGCTGCTTCAAGGTTTTCAGGTGCCTGAGTAGCTTCTGTATTTTCAGAACTTTCCGGTTGTGCTACTGCAGCAGGTGCTTCAGTTTTTTCTGGACGCTCTGGTCTCGGACTTGCTTTTTTAATAGGTCTTGCTTTTTGTGCAGGTGCCGCCGCTGGTTCTTCACTCATCACTTCTGCCTCTTCGGTGCCATTACTTGTTTTTACAGTAATAGGCTTACGACCTTTTAATGCTGGCTTTTTTTTGCCATCGTCTTTTGCAGACGCTTCGCTAACAGCTTGACTATCTAATATTTTATAGATGAGCGCTTGCTTATCTAATTTTTTAAAACCTGTAATTTTTAAACCTTGTGCGATGTCTTGTAACACTGGTAACAAAAGATCGTTTAATTGTAAAATGTCGTACATAAATAATTTGAAAGTGAAATAGGAATACTCTGTAAGTCGAGTTTTAGAATAACTAAAGAAAGGGTGATTTTAAAATGATGGAAAGAAGATAGCCCGAACTAGAGCAACTGAAGGCTCATGTAGGTTTGTTTCCATTGCAATATTAATACAAAAATCACAAACACCAATAAGTAATTGGCGTAAAAATCATTTTTTAGCAGAATAGAACTATTCGTAAATCCTTAATAATGAACCTGATAAGGACGTTTTGTAAGCTTTAAGGGCTGTTGCTGCCGGTCCGTTTAGAACGGTTCCTGCAGTATTAAAATTTGATCCATGACCCGGGCAATAAAAACGGTTGTTGTTACCTTGAAATTCTAGTGTTACAGATTGGTGCGTACACAAAGAGCTTACTGCAATGAGCATACCCGATGTGGTTTTTGCAATAATCACGTTATTGGCGGTATCTACATAAAAGCCGCCATTATTTTGGAGGACATTAAATGGAGAATTAGAAATGTTGATGGTAAAATCGACAGGCTTACTAGGGTTAGGATTGGGATTAGTGCCACTACCACTTCCTGTATCATTAGATTTTGAACAAGCGCCAAAACAGCCCATTACCAAAATTGCTGCGCCGCTCATGCCTACTTTTTCGATAAATTCTTTTCTTTCCATGGTATAATCATTTCGTATGGTAAAATAACAAACTTTGGGATAGAATGTTTGCTTGTTCTACAAACAAATTATCTTTGCAGTCATTATGTTTAATAAAAGAACAAAAATTAAGGCGCTATTAACTGGCAGCCTTACCGGACAAACCGTAACCGCCATGGGTTGGGTACGTAGCTTTCGTAACAATCAGTTTATAGCCCTAAATGATGGTAGTACCAATCATAATATTCAGGTAGTTGCCGAATTAGGCTTACTAGACGACGCTACATTAAAGCGGATTACAACAGGCGCTTCTTTAAAAGTAGAGGGCACGCTGATTGAATCTTTAGGTAAAGGACAGTCTGTAGAAATAAAAGCCACTAGCGTAGAAATACTAGGTGATAGTGACGCGGAGCAATATCCACTACAACCAAAAAAACATAGCCTCGAATTTTTAAGAGAGATTGCACACTTACGTTTTAGAACAAATACATTTAGTGCTGTTTTTAGAATAAGACACGCCCTCGCATTTGCAGTGCATCAATTTTTTAATGAAAAAGGTTTTGTGTATTTGCACACACCAATTATTACCTCAAGTGATGCAGAGGGTGCCGGTGAAATGTTTAGAGTAACTACATTACCTGTAGATGGATCTGCACCAAAAACCGAAAGCGGCGATATTGATTTTTCGCAAGACTTTTTTGGTAAAAGTACCAACCTAACTGTGAGTGGTCAACTCGAAGGAGAACTAGGCGCCATGGCGTTTTCAGAGATTTATACCTTTGGTCCAACCTTTAGAGCAGAAAATTCAAACACCACTAGACACCTTGCAGAATTTTGGATGATTGAACCAGAAATGGCATTTAGTGATATTGAAGACAATCAAAATTTAGCGGAAGAATTTATTCAATACCTCATCAAATATGCGATGGAAAATTGCGCCGATGATTTGGCGTTTTTAGACCAACGTTTAGCAGAAGAAGAAAAGCAAAAACCTACTAACGAAAGACAAGAATTTGGTTTAATAGAAAAACTAAAATTTGTTACTGATAGTAAATTTGAGCGCATCACATACACCGAAGCCATTGCTATTTTATTAGACTCTCCTGCTTACAAGAAAAAGAAATTTAAATACGACGTAAGCTGGGGTATTGATATGCAAAGTGAACACGAGCGCTACCTGGTAGAAAAGCATTTTAAAAAACCAGTGATTGTGACCGGTTACCCAGCTGCTATTAAGGCGTTTTATATGCGTTTAAATGATGGTTGTGAGCCAGGCAAACAAACGGTTGCTGCTATGGATATTTTAGCACCAGGTATTGGAGAAATTGTAGGTGGTTCTCAAAGAGAAGAGCGCCTCGACAAATTAGTAGCGCGTATGGAAGAGATGCATATTCCTACAGAAGAAATGAGTTGGTATTTAGACACCCGCCGTTTTGGTACTGTCCCGCATGCGGGATTTGGTCTAGGATTTGAAAGAATGGTGCAGTTTGTTACGGGCATGGGCAACATCAGAGATGTGATTGCTTTTGCTAGAACTCCAAAGAATTGCGAATTTTAAAAAATATGGATTGAACTGTGGATTATATGTGAAATCCCCCTATTTTTGCTGCCCCGAAAGGGTATGGTGCGGTAGCTCAGTCGGTAGAGCAAAGGACTGAAAATCCTTGTGTCGCCGGTTCGATCCCGGCCCACACCACCAGATCGAAATTAAAACCCAGGCTTTGCTTGGGTTTTTTTGTTTGGAGAGGCGAAAGAATGTTTACCCCCTAATTTATTCGAATCGTTTTGCGCTGCACCGTATGTGCCGAAAAAATCCCAAGTGCACCCCCTTCTATATTAGACGGTGGATTAGAAGGCGCTGTGCCGCCGCCCGGTCCTGCACCACTTTGAAGGTTTAAACTATAATAATAGGTATAGCTAGTATTTGAAATGCATTGCATTTCTACAAAAACCTGGTCTTTGGGTTTGATTTTTAAATTATCGTCACCACTACGTAATGGTCGTTGATTTACTTTACCATTATTGAGGTTGTCATTGAATACATGAAAAGTAGGATCTAGTGTATCGTTAATTTTTTGAATAAAGCGGTAGCTGTTGCCAAGTGCAATTGGATCGGCGTATACCGGAATGACACTATATCTAATTTCGCCATTAAATGGAAAGGTATTTACGCGAAGACTATCAAAATTAACTTTTTGTGGCATGCTAGCAGAAGCGGTATACTTTTTTTGATCTACCACCACTTCTAGGTTATAGACGCCACCTTCTGTTCCTTTTATTTTTTGTGTTCGGTAAAGACCATTGCTTACTAATACCAAGCTGTCTTTAACGCCAAGTTGATCTGTAATGATAACGCGCGCATTATTCACCCCAACTATACGGGTTGGATTGCCAACGGGTGTAGAAGTTGAAAGCTGCACAAAATAAGGACCGGCTTGATCTGTAATGCTACCATCAATAACGAGCACAGGTTGATTACCATCTAGTACCAAGCTAATTTCTTTGTCGCAACCAATAAGTAGGATGGCACAAAATGATATAATAAAGAATATTTTTTTCATACCTAAAATTTAAATTGATAGGTTACACTTGGCACCCATTTAAAAAGCGCGGTTCTAATAATTTGTGTTCTCGTAGGGTCGTTGGGATCATCTTTGAAGCTAATACGAAAAGCGTTTTCTCTACCATACACATTGTACAAACTAAAATTCCAAGAACCGTGCCTTCTTTTGGTTTTGTTTTTTTCATAGGTAGCGCTAAAATCTAAGCGGTGGTATGCTGGCATGCGGTTTTCATTTCTTGCAGCATACTGATAGAGTGTCTGCCCTTGTACATTGTACTTTCCAGTAGGATATGTTACAGCATCTCCGGTATTGTAGACAAACACACCAGAAATAGACCAGCGCTCATTTAAATCATAAATTCCTACCACTGATATATCATGCGTTCTATCCTGTCTAGCATTGTACCATTTGCCCTCATTGATACCATCAATTCTTCTTTCTGTTTTAGAAAGCGTGTACCCAATCCATCCGGTTAAACGCCCCTCTTTTTTCTTTAACAACAACTCTAAACCATACGCCCTGCCTATACCATATAACAAAACACTTTCCACATCAGAAACCGTATTTATTTCGGCACCATCTTTATAGTCTATTTGATTTTGTAAGTGTTTATAGTAGGCCTCTGCTGTTAATTCAAAATTATTTTTAAATAGTTTTGTTACATAGCCCACACTTAGCTGGTCTGCAATTTCTGGTTTGATATTATAGGAGTTTCCAATCCACTGATCAGAAGGACTAGAAGCTACTGAGTTACTTAATAAATGAAGGTGTTGTACGTTTCTCGCATAGCCCGCTTTAATACTTGTTTCATCATTAATGCGGTAGTTGGTGGTAATGCGGGGCTCAGGATTTATATATGTTTTTCCAAAACTAGAAGGGTTGAGTTTTATAGACGAACTCACTACTCCATTTTGATAAATATTATAGACATCGCCACCCATTAAGGTATACATAGATAGGCGCAGGCCATAATCGATGGTTAGTTGACTTGTGGTCCTATAATTATTGGTGAGGTAAACCGCATTTTCGAGTCCATTTCTTCCCGTTTTAGCAACACTATTAATAACGGTACCGCTAAATGTACTAGGTCTAATATTATGTAAGATGGTATTAAAACCAAAGCGGAGCGTGTTTTGGTTGTTGGTATAAAACGTGTAATCTTGTTTTAGATTAACGTCTTTAATTTCTGAGTTAATATTAAAATTAGTTTCACCATTTTTAAGCTTGACATTATAATTGTAATCGCTGTAAATGAACGAGGTGTTTAAAAATAATTTATTGCTAATAATTTTATTCCATCTAATCGTTCCTGTTTTATTACCCCAGTCTATCCCAAAGTCTTGACCGAGTCCTAATTCGTCTCTTCCAAAATAACCTGAAATATATACTTTGTTTTTTGCGTTGATTTGATAATTTGCTTTTGCATTTAAATCGTAGAAATATAAAATGTTGTCTTTAAATTTTTCGGTCGCTTTTAAAAATACATCGGCATAGGTTCTTCTTCCAGAAAGTATAAATGAAGATTTATTTTTTTGAAGCGGGCCTTCAACACTTACTTTACTACTAATTAAACCAATGCCACCATTAACGGTATAATCTTGGTTATTTCCTTCTTTCATTTTAACATCTAGCACCGATGAAAGCCTTCCGCCGTATTGACTGGGGCTATTGCCTTTTATAATAGTGGCATCCTTAATGGCGTCACTATTAAATGTGCTAAAAAAGCCAAGTAAATGCGTAGCATTATAAACAGGCGCTTCATCTAGTAAAATTAAATTTTGATCTGCTCCACCACCACGTACAAAAAAGCCACTGTTTCCCTCGCCCGCAGATTTTACGCCAGGTAATAATTGTATTGTTTTTAAAAGATCTTTTTCACCAAAAATCACAGGCACTTTACTGATCGAAGACATATTAATAGTTTCGGTGCCCATTTGAGCCTTGGTTAAATTATCGTTTTTTCGAGACGATTCTACCACTACTTCTTTTAAAACATTTTTAGTTTGCAAATAAAAATTAATGGATTGGCTGCTGTCTAGTTTTATTTTTTGAACCAGCGTTTCGTAACCTACTTGTGAAATCACAACGGAGTAATTTCCGCTCGGTAGCGTAAGAGAATAAAACCCGTATTCATTGGAAATAATACCCGCATTGGGTAGTTCCTGGATACGTACCACGGCTTTAATTAAGGACTCGCCGGTTTGTTTATCTTTAATACTTCCGCTTAGTATAGCCGTTGATTGAGCATTTAATGAAGAAATCATTGCAAAAAGCCCCAAAATCAAGTTGAAAAAGCCCATTTTTTTCGCCATATACGATTGTTAAACAATAGAATCTCTAATTGGTTGAATAGTACAACAGATTTAAGATTGCTGCAAAACTAACTTCCGCATTACAAAGTATTGTAAAACAAACTGTTAAAATAACCAATACATTACCAACCATTCAATGCTCTAAGCGTATTGATATGGGCTACATGATGTTTGCCATGCCATGTATATACCGCAAAGAAATCCCATAAACTTATTTCTACGTTATGGGTGGGATGAAAAAACTTTCTTTGCCACTGCTCATCAGTAAAACTATGGAGTAAGTCTACCCATCTTTGGTGTAGGGCACTTAATAGTGTAACTGAAACTTGAATAGGGGTATGCAATACATCGGTTGTAAATGACCAATCGTTTTCACTGTAGTCTTTAATGGTTGGAAGGTCTTCGGTTAATGCTAATTTAAATACTATAAAAGCATTCATATTACTATCTGCTAAATGATGCACCACTTGTCGAACGGTCCAGCCGCCATCTCGATAAGGGGTATCTAGCTGCTCTTTATTTAAATTATGTAGCGCTACATCTAAATTTGTAGGGGCAGCTTTCATTTCCGCTAACCAACCATTTTTGATGTCTTGGCTAAAAGGCTTGAATTCAAAATTTCCAATAGGATAACGAGGATCTTTCATGTTATAATTGGTTGATTTTTTTATTTCAACTACTATAAAACTAAGAACATTTAATTACAAAATATTCTTTTATGGCATCATTTTGATACAAAAAATTATTCTTTCCATTCAATGGGAATGGCAATTTCATTGGTTCTTGCTATCATTTGGTAAGGAGCGTTGTATCCCAAAAATGTATAATCACCTATAACGGTAATTTTACGCTCTGCTAGTATTTGTAAGATTTTGTTTTTATACGTCGTTATTTTTTCGTCGTTTGCATAGCCCCCAAATGCAATAACAGCAACGTATTGTGGAGCTGATTGGTGTATGCGAATGCTCTCGTCATTGGGTCTAGGTAAGTTACTTTCATTGTATTTTGTTGGCATTACAAAACTCATTTCAGCGCCTTTTTCTGACATATTCATTCTTACTGGAGCCGTCATTGCAATGCTCTCGTTTTCTTTGTTGCCGCCAAATATAAAGCGCGCCAATTTTCCAAAACCACTGCTTGCAACTGACTTGTAGTTTGTGGCACTTGAATAAATGGTTGCCATGGTTGCTGACGGGTAGTATCTTATTTCAAGCGCATCATCCTTTAATACGGTTCTATATTTTTGCTTTTCCGTTTTAACGGCGTTGCCAGCAACAAATGACTGAAAAATAAAATAAATAGCGCCAAGTCCTAGTGCAATATATAAAGCTTTCATGTTGCTGTTTAGTAATATAACAATACAGCGTTAAATAGGTTCAAAAACAGCAGAAGCCAGATGTACCAATAGGTTATTAACCCATTTAATTTAATACTATATTTATGATCAAATAAAAAATTGATTGATGAAAAGGCTATTATTTACGTTTGGTATCCTCCTTAATTTGCAAGTTTTTGCGCAACAGCCCACAGCTTTAGCACTAAGCAACGAAGAAAAGGCCATTCTAGCCTATATAGACCAAAATATGCCAAGGGCTATTGCTCTTTTAAAAGAGACGGTAGACATCAATAGTGGTACATTAAATATTGAAGGTGTAAAAAAAGTGGGTGCCATTTTTACAAGAGAATTTGAGAAAGCAAAATTTAAAACGGAGTGGATTTCGATGCCTGATTCACTAAAAAGAGCTGGACATTTAGTAGCTACAATTGGATTTGATAAAAAACAAAAATCACCTACTGCTAAAAAGCTTTTTTTAATAGGTCATTTAGATACCGTTTTTGAACCCGATATGCCATCAAGTGCATTTTCGATGCTTAACGATTCGGTTGCAACCGGTCAGGGCGTTTATGATATGAAAGGGGGTGATGTAATTATGGTTATTGCTTTACAAGCTTTGCAACAACAAGGCTTATTAAACAACGCAGATATTATTGCTTATTTAACGGGTGATGAAGAGTCTTCTGGAAGGCCTAGACAAGTTAGTAGGGGTCATTTTATGGAGGCAGCTCAAAAAACAGATGTTGCCCTTGGTTTTGAAAGTGCGCACGGATTAAATACGATTGCAACTGCGAGAAGAGGTTCTAGTTCTTGGTCTCTTAAAGTTTCTGGAAAAACAGGACATAGCGCTAGTGTATTCACAGAAAGCGGGGGCTATGGCGCCATTTATGAAGCTGCTCGAATTGTGAATGCGTTTAGAGAAACACTCAGTTCAGAAAAATATTTAACATTCAATCCTGGATTATTTGTGGGTGGTTCAGAAGTCGATTATCAAAAGTCTGCAGCAAAAGCTTCTGCGTTAGGAAAAACAAATATCATTTCGCCCGAAGCGCTTGTTACTGGTGACTTACGTTTTTTAACAGAAGCACAAAAAATGGAAGCACGCAAAACCATGACTTCTATTGTTCAAAATAATTTAGCAGGAACAAAAGCTACAATTACATTTAGTGATGGTATTCCAAGCATGGAGCCAACACCAGGAAATAGAAAATTATTAGAAATTATTAGTGGTGTTACAAATGATTTGGGTCTGGGTCCTGCTATTGAGGGCGATCCTGGATCTAGAGGTGCTGGAGACGTATCTTATATTGCACAGTTTGTTGATGCAGTAGATGGCATGGGTGCTTCTGGAAAAGGTGCGCATGCTCCTGGTGAAACCATTAATCTAAAAGAGTTTCCGCACTTAATCAAAAGAGCGGCGCTTACTATTTACAGGTTAACTAGATAAACCTGTCAAATTGCAATTATTTAATACATTTGTTACAACAAATAGCTCAACCAAGCTATTTTCAACGATTTAACTACGCTATATGAAAAAAAACATCCATGTAATTGTGGCAATTATTGGACTGGCACTTCAATTGCTGTCTAATCAAGTCATTGCACAAAATGCCAGCACTACTGCTGGAAATGATTTGGTGACTGTAACAGGTAAGGTCATTTCAATCAAAGACAACCAGCCACTATCCAATGTATCGGTAAAAGTGCTAAAGTCTAAAACCGGAACCATTTCGGGAGAAGACGGTTCTTTTACGATCAAAGTAAACAAAGGAACCATACTCCAATTTTCCCGAGTAGACCTAATTGCACAAAACGTATCGGTTTTTGATCCCAAAATGACGCTTGTAAGAATGCAAGATGCTGAAAACAATCTTTCAGATGTATTAGTACTTGCATACACCAATCAAAAACGTAGTTCATTTACGGGTGCTGCTACAACAGTTAAAAATTCTGTTATTGAAAGTGCACCAAATGCATCTGTTCAAGAAAGTATTCAAGGTAATGTTGCAGGGGTTCAGTCTACCAACGCAAGTGGTCAACCTGGAGGCGTTCCAAATATTAGAGTACGTGGTATTGGATCCATTAATGCTGGCTCTGCGCCGCTTTATGTTATAGATGGTATACCGGTAGTGAGTGGAGATATTTCTGGAATGAATAGTAATACCATCGCTGGATTAAATCCAAATGATGTTGAAACAATGTCTATTTTAAAAGATGCCGCGGCTACTTCATTATACGGCTCTAGAGCTGCTAATGGTGTGGTTTTAATTACTACAAAAAAGGGTAAGTCTGGAAAATCTAAATTCCATTTCACGTATCAAAATGGTACGAATAACAATACCATTCGTGACGAGCAAAAAACGTTGAATACAGATCAGTACTTACAATATTATAGAGAAGGCTGGGTGAATGCAGGAAATAGAGCTGGTTCTTATGACTCTTTATTAACTGCAAATGGTATTAGCCGATCTACCAACACCGATTGGTTTGATGCTGTGTTAAGACAGGGTCAATATTCTCAATACAATTTGAACGCAAGTGGTGGAAATGATAAATCTACTTATTTTGTGTCTGGTAGTTATTATAATTCAGACGCCCCAACAAAAGGTCTTAATTATGATAAGGCAACCTACCGTATTAATATTTCTTCGGAGCTAACCAAAAAACTTTCATTTAAAGGTGGTTTTAGTGGAAGCTTTCAACAAACAAGTAATTTTTTAGGTGGATCATTTTTTGCTAACCCTGTTAGAGCGATGTATCGTTTAGCGCCTTGGTTACCAATCTATAAAAGTGATGGTAAAACATATGAGCTTGGATATAATAATGGTTACAATCCGGTAGCTGTTATTGAAACAACAAAAAGGAAAGCTAAAACCTATAATATTGCTGCAAACGCATCAGCGAACTACAAAATAACAAAGGGATTAACTTTTGAAGGCTCTTATGCGATGGATTTTAACCACGCATTTAGCAGCACACAATATGATCCAAGAGTAGGTAATGCAATTGTAGCAGTCGGTGGTACCATCCAAAATTATACGCAAGACATTACCAACTGGGTAGCAACAAATATCTTACGCTATAAAGTAGATCTTGCTGATGATCATAAATTAGAGGCTTTTGCAGGATATGAAGCCCAAAGCAGATCAGATGTTGATATAGAAATTGCTGTTAACGGAATTGCACCAGGAACAATTACTGCAGCGGGAGGTTCTAGTCCAACTTTAACTACTGGTACCGGAACTGCTAACAGATTAGTAAGTAAGTTTTTTAACACCAATTATTCTTTCAAAGATTTATACTTTGTTTCTGGATCGCTTAGAGAAGATGCTTCTTCAAGATTTGCAAAAAATTTCAGAAAAGCAACTTTTTGGTCGGTAGGTGCAGGTTGGAATATTTCTAACGAAAAGTTTTACAATGTTAGTTGGTTGAGTGAATTAAAATTAAGAGGAAGCTATGGTTACACCGGTAATCAGGGTATCGATAATTTCGAATCTTTTGGTTTGTATGGTGCAGGAAGTGATTACAATTTACAATCTGGCCTAGCTCAAAATCAATTAGCCAACGACAATTTAACTTGGGAAAAAAATATTCCATTAAATATTGGTCTTGATTTTTCTATGTTAAAAGGTAGACTATCAGGATCTTTTGAGTGGTATACTAGAACCACAAGTGATTTATTAATTAGTCAATCTATACCGAGTGTTAATGGTGTAACAAGTATTACGGTGAACAGTGGTGCTATGAAAAATACAGGTATAGAACTTAGCCTTTCATCTGTAAACATTGCGCCTAAATCTAAGGGTGGTTTTAAGTGGGTTACAGATTTTAACATTACCACCAATCAAAATACAATTACAGAAATTGATCCAGCATATGCTGGAAATGCAAACTATTTAAGAAATGTTGGTAACGATTTTTATACCCATTATCAAAGAGGCTACGCAGGCGTGAATCCTGCTAACGGCGAGGCTTTATGGTATAGAAATGGCACCAAAGATTCAACCACCAATTCGTTTACAACGGCACTTCCGCGTTTACAATATGGAAGCGCTTTGCCTAAGTTTTATGGTGGTTTGACCAACACATTTTCTTACAAAAATTTCAAGTTTAGTTTTCAGCTATATACTTTTTGGGGTAATACCATTTATGATGATTATGGTTATTTACAAAAGACAGATGCTAACCTTGGATTTTCTGATCAAAGCAATGGCTTGAGCAGATACGAGTATGAAAGACGCTGGACAACACCGGGTCAAATAACAGATGTACCAAAGCCTGTATTTTTAGGCACACAATCTTCATCAGGTAGTTTTGAAAGTAGCAGATTTTTATACGACGGAAGTTATATTAGACTTAGAGATGTAACGCTCTCTTATAACTTACCAACCGAATTACTAAACAAATTTAAGTTTAGTAATGTAAGGGTATACCTCCGCGGACAAAACTTATTTACCTATGTAAAGGACAAGAGGTTTAATACTGACCCAGAAGTTAGTATTGATGGTACCATGGCACAACGTCCACCGGTTTTCAATACATTTTTATTTGGCCTAGACATCAATTTTTAATTGCATAAAGTTTCTTTTATGAAAAAAATATATTCAATAACAGTGATTACCAGTTTGCTACTTATTACTTCTTGTAGCAAAGATTTTTTAGATGTAAAACCACAACAAAGTGTGCTTACAGAAGACGTATTTAATAGTATGGCAACTTCTAGAGCCGCTGTTAATGGTCTTTACTCTCTGATGCAATCTTATAGTTATTATGGTAGAGATGCCATGGTTATTCCGGAAGTACTTTCTGATAACGCAACTCGAAGTGTAAGATCAGGTAACAGATACACCGGTATGAATACGGTAACACATACTGCAACTGACGCTAACGTTAGTAGAATGTGGAGCCAGATGTACCAAATAGTAACCAATACCAATGCTATCATAGCAAACGAAGCCAATATTAAAAAAATTGCAACATCATTAGAGCAAGAAGAAGCGGCACAACTGGTGGGTGAAGCCTATGCTGTTAGAGCATTAGTTTATTTTGATTTAATGAAGTTTTTTGCGCGTCCATTAAAGTTTACGGCCGATGGATCACACTTAGGTGTACCGCTTGTGATTAAGCCAATTGTAAACATTACAGAAGTTGTATATCCTGCAAGAAATACTGCTGCTGAAGTATATGCTCAAATTGATAAAGATATAACAGCTGCTATTGCACTTTTACCTCAAACAGGAAATGTTATTAGTAACGGTGTTGTAAATAATACCTTGTTTAAAATTCGTATGAACCGTTTTTCAACACTAGCATTAAAAGCTAGGGTGTCTGTTTACAAGTCTGATTGGGCAAGTGCAGCAGATGCAGCCAATCAGGTAATTGCATCTGGACGTTATGCGCTCTATACATTTGGAAACATGCTACAAGATTTTAGAACACAAAATAGTGCAGAGTCTATATTTGAAATAGCAAATAATACCAACGATAATCCAGGTGTAGATTCTTATGCCTATTTATGTAGTCAACAAGGATATGGGGAAATGCTTGGTACAAGAAATTCTATGAATAGTAGAAGCACGGGTACAACCCTCTCTACTTTTAGTGGTTTGTATGAGGCTTATTCTGCTACCGATGTTAGAAGAGGATTTGTTGCACTCGGCAATAGAAATTCATTAGGTGGTGAAACGAATGTACCAATTCCAACTAAGTACATCAATATTTCTACCTATATGGAAAACATTAAGGTGTTGAGGTTTGCAGAAATGTATTTAATTAGAGGTGAGGCAAATGCTAGACTAGCTGTTGCAAATAGTACCCCTAGCTTACTTACAACTTCTTTGACTGACATTAACCTTATCAGAAAATCTAGAGATACTGCTTCTGCAACAAGACCATTTAATGCGCAATTATCAGGTACGCTTCCTACTGGAACTATTTCTGCTAATGCATATTTAGATAGTATTATCGTAGAAAGAAGAAAAGAGTTTGCTTTTGAAGGTCAGCGTTTATTTGATTTAAATAGAACACAAACGAATTTTGTAAAAATTAGTTCTGGTGGTAATGCAACCTCTAGATTAATTCAGTATTCTGTAACCACGTCAAATTTCTTTGTTAGAACCATATTACCAATTCCGGTAACACAGGTTCAAAATAACCCAAATATGGTTCAAAATCCAGGTTTCTAGACCTGTAAAATGTAAGCAAAGAATGAAGTGTAGTAAAGCATGTTGGAAGGCTATTTTATTGATTTGTATTTTTATTTCGAGCCAAACTTTTGCGCAAGAAAAAAAAGATACGGTCCGTGTATTGCTAGTAGGCAATAGTTATATCTACTACAATAATTTGGCACAAATGATTGGTTTAATAACAGATAGTTTAGACACAAAAATTATTTGTAAAAAATCGACCATTGGTGCCGCAACACTCGGACAACACTGGAACAGTGAAAGAGGCTTAAAGACAAAAAAAATTATAGCTAATAATAAATTTGATATTGTTGTCATTCAAGATAATAGCATGTGGCCTTTAGAACATAAAGACAGTTTGCTATTCTATGGAAATCTTTTTTGCAACTATATTCGTGCAAATGGTGCAAAGCCATACTTGTACAATACATGGGCAAGGGAAAAAACGCCACAAACACAATCTAAAATTAATGAGGCGTATGGCGAATTAGCGAAGGCTCAAAGTGCAGTGAATGTAGAAGTTGGATCAAGCTTTGATCTAGCTAGAAAAACCATCCCTACAATGAATTTGTTCCATCCCGATGGATCGCATCCATCGGCGGTAGGAACATTTTTAATTGCCTTAAGTTTTATAAAAAAGATCACGGGCACCTTACCAAAAAAGTACGCTACCGTGTATAATTATTTTGACAAAGATGGAGAGACTTTTAGAATCATGCAATTGACAGATGCTGAAATCGAGTCTTGTGTAAGTATTGTAAACAGTGTGATTCAGTAGAATCCTCAAGCGCGTAAACATGATAAAAAAAATTGCAACCAATCTCACCTTTTGGGTACTGTTTGCTATTACAGCCGGTATATTTGTTGGTCATTTTTTTCCAGCCACCGGTGTTGCGATGCAACCTCTTGGTAAATATTTTATTGATATCATCAAGCTATTTATCAATCCAATTATACTACTTACCATGGTCACCGGTATATGTGGTATGGGCGATTTAAAAAAAGTGGGAAAAGTAGGCGGTAAGGCCCTCTTATATTTTGAAATCATTACTACGCTTGCTTTATTAATTGGAATTGGGGTAGGCTATTTGCTAGAGCCCGGTTCGGGTGTAAATACAAGCATTGTAGCTAAGGGCGATATTTCTAAGTATAGCAGCGGTCCAGTTTCTATTTCATGGGTCCAGTTTTTTAAAGACAACCTTACCATTCAAGTATTACTTTTTGCAATAATTACAGGTATCGTTATTAGTAGATTAAAGAACAAAGAAGTTATTTTAACCAAAGTATATTGGCTATCAAAGTATGTATTTAGAGGCCTTCATTTTGTAATGAAACTTGCGCCCATTGGTGCTTTTGGTGGTATGGCTTTTACCATTGGAAAATATGGTGTTGCTACTTTATTGCCCCTGGGTAAATTAATGGCCTGTGTTTATATCACTATGGCCCTCTTTATTTTTTTAGTATTAGGTGCTGTTTTAAATTATTACAAAATTAGTATTTGGAAATTTTTAGGCTACATCAAAAACGAACTCCTGATTGTTTTAGGTACCTCTTCTTCAGAAGCTGCACTACCATCACTCATGGAAAAGTTGGAGCATATGGGATGCCATAAATCTGTGGTAGGGCTTGTGGTTCCTGCCGGCTATTCATTTAATTTAGATGGCACTTCTATATACTTATCAATGGCCATTGTATTTTTAGCCCAAGTTTTCCATATTCAATTAAATATGGAACAAATTATTACTATCATTGGTATTTTGATGGTCACATCAAAAGGTGCTGCTGGTGTAACCGGAAGCGGGTTTATAATATTAGCTTCTACATTAACCGCTACCAAAGTAATTCCAATAGAAGGTCTCGCATTACTACTGGGCGTAGACCGGTTCATGTCTGAAGCAAGGGCCATCACTAATTTTATTGGTAACGGCGTTGCTGCTATTTTTATCTCTAACAACGAAAAAATGTTTGACCGCTCCAGGATGTATAAAGCCTTTGGTATTCACAAAAACGAACTTTAGTGCCCAGATTTTGTTACTTTAGGTAGCTATGATCGGACACCGCTTTATCAATTTTGTACCTGGGGAAAATTCAAAATCTAAATTCGAGCAAATGCTCGACATTTTCACGCAGTTATTAAACTACACGAGCGGAGATGCTACAGAGGCACTAGATTGGCTCAATCAACTAGACCGCACCCATAAATTTACCGATGATCAATATGGTGTGGGTGATTTTATTGAAGACCTAAAGCAAAATGGTTATCTAAAAGAAAATCCGCAGGATGGTAAATTTGCAATTACTGCAAAAACTGAACAAACCATTCGTCAAAAAAGTCTCGAAGAAATTTTTGGCAAACTAAAAAAAGGTAAGCAAGGAAACCATAGCACCACCAAAGCAGGACCAACTGGAGATATCAATTCTGATACCCGATCTTTTCAGTTTGGTGATTTAATGGAGCAAATAGATTTTACAGAGAGTATTAAAAATGCGCAAATCAATAGAGGGGTCGATTCTTTTTCGATGCATGAAGATGATTTGGTGATTAGAGAGGCGGATTTTAAAACGCAAACCTCTACAGTGCTCATGATTGATATTTCACACTCTATGATTTTATATGGTGAAGATAGAATCACGCCCGCAAAAAAAGTAGCGATGGCGCTTTGTGAACTTATCACAAAAAAATATCCAAAAGATACCATTGATATTGTTGTGTTTGGTAATGATGCTTGGCAGGTAGAAATTAAAGACCTACCCTATTTACAAGTAGGACCCTACCATACCAATACTGTTGCTGGGCTTGAGTTAGCGATGGATATACTGCGCAAGCGTAAAACATCTAACAAGCAAATATTTATGATTACAGACGGCAAGCCTACTTGCTTAAAAATAGGTGGCCGTTATTATAAAAATAGTTTTGGACTGGACCGCAAAGTGGTAAACCGCTGTATTAATTTAGCAGCACAGTGTAAAAAATTAAAAATTCCGATTACAACATTTATGATTGCATCGGATCCATATTTGCAAAAATTTGTAGAGGAGTTTACAGAGATGAATAATGGTAAAGCCTATTTTGCGTCACTTGACAATTTGGGTAGTTTTATTTTTAATGATTTTGAGAGTGGTAAAAGAAAAACATTGTATTAATTATGAGCAAGCAAATCGATATTAAAAAAATTGTAACACTAGGTGATTTAAAAAAGTCGGGCTATAAACCAAAGTCTATTAAAGATGAAGTGCGTGATAATTTAATTGCTAGTATTCAAAAAAAGGAAAACGCTTTTGAAGGGATATTAGGTTACGAAGACACGGTAATTCCAGATGTAGAACGGGCTTTGTTAAGCCGACATAATATTTTGTTTTTAGGACTACGTGGTCAGGCAAAAACCCGAATGGCGCGTCAAATGGTGGACTTATTAGATGAATACATGCCCACAATTGCCGGATCTGAAGTAAATGATGATCCCTTACAGCCCCTTAGCCGCTTTGCTGTAGACCTAATAGCAGAACATGGCGACGAAACCCCCATTCACTGGGTGCACAAAAGCGCGCGTTACGGTGAAAAACTAGCCACACCTGATGTAAGCGTATCTGATTTAATCGGAGATATTGATCCCATCAAGGCGGCCAATTTAAAACTCAGCTTTGCTGATGAAAAAGTAATTCACTACGGGATTATTCCAAGAAGCAACCGCTGCATTTTTGTAATCAATGAACTCCCCGATTTACAGGCAAGAATTCAGGTTTCTTTATTTAATATTTTGCAAGAAGGTGATATACAAATTCGAGGATTTAAACTTCGTATGCCACTTGACATTTTATTTGTGTTTACAGCTAACCCCGAAGACTATACCAATAGAGGAAGTATTGTTACGCCATTAAAAGACCGAATAGAAAGTCAGATATTAACGCACTATCCTAAAACCATCGAGACATCGCTTGCAATCACCGAACAAGAGGCTAATATTTTGCCAGCGCAAAAAAACAAAGTGGATGTGAGTGATCTTATCAAACGACTTATTGAACAAGTTTCTTTTGAAGCCCGCACCAACGAGTTTGTAGATAAAAAAAGTGGTGTGAGTGCACGTTTAACCATCGCTGCATATGAGGCTGCAGTAAGCAGTGCAGAGCGCAGGGCCATTATTCACGGTCAAGCAAATACACAGGTATGGATTAGTGATTTATCAGGAATTATTCCGGCCATCACCGGAAAAATTGAACTTGTTTATGAGGGAGAGCAAGAAGGTCCTTACGAAGTAGCACTTAATTTATTAAACAAATCGACACGCAGCATATTTGTAACGTATTTTCCAAACCCGGATGATATAAAAAAACGCAAGGCGCCAAAAAAATCAGCTGCCAATGCACCGGAGCAAAAGCAACCCGAAAACCCGTATGCTGCCATTGCTAAATGGTTTGATGCAGGCAATCATCTCGATTTGTTTTTAGACATGAAAGATGAAGATAAAATTATTGAACTCTATAAAGTAGATGGTTTATTTGGAATCGTAAAAAAACATTTTCCGCAAGCAGGCGAAAATCAGGTTGCTCTTTTAATGGAATTTGTTTTACATGGTCTTTCATCTTACTCTATTATTAGTAAAAAAATGATTGATGGGAAAATTGAATTCAATGATATGATGGGAAGTATGATTAACCTGGGTGATATGGGAATGGACGAAGATGGGTTCAATGATTATGCGTAAATTGTGTGAAGCAACCAATAATTTGATAGTAACTTTAAAGTATATGTATATGCGTATTCAATTTCCTAAAACGTATCTATTAAGTTTTTTAGTGGGTTGTTTATTTTGCGCGCAACCTGTAGCTGCACAATCCGATTCGTTGTTACAACAATTAATCAGTGCAAATACTATAGACTCAAGTTTAATACAGCCACCTTCAAAAATGCTTTTTACCCAGCGTGCTTTGTGGGGTACCAATGGGATCTTAAAAAACAGGTATAGCGGTAATGATTTAGTTGCAAATAGAAAAACAGATCTTAAAATTCGCCGAACTATGTTACAGCTTCACCAAATTGGCGGATTTGTAACAATTGGTGGTATGCTTGCACAAGGCATAATTGGAAGTCAATTGTATAAAGGTGATTACAAAGTAAAAGACCTCCACGAAAATGTAGGAATGGCCGTAAACTTAACCTATGGATTTACTGCATTAAACGGGCTTTTTGCTCCACCATCAGCTTTTAGCAGGGATAAAAAAATTACTTCTATACGTTTGCACAAATGGCTTGCAGTGTTGCATTTATCTGGTATGATTGCAACCAATATACTGGGTACCCAAATAGAAAACAACGTTTCTTTAAAACCATATCACCGCGCAGCTGCGTATGTTAGTTTTGCAAGTTTGGCAACAGCGCTTGTTGTCATTAAATTTTAAATTATGCTACACTATATTCTTTTAAATCTTTTGATGTCTGTATTTTTTCAGGCACCTATTTACGACGTTTCAAGCTCTAGTATTACATATACGATGAAGCATAAATTGCATGCTTGGGATGGAACTAGCAAACAAGTAAATGTGGCAAGCAAGTGGAACGGAGATAAACTGGAACAAATTTCTGTGTTGGCAAAAGTGAGCAGTTTTAATAGTGGCCTATCAAGTAGAGATAGCCATATGATTGAGGTATTAGATGCACTAACCATTCCTAACATTACGTTTAGTAGTACTAATATTAAATACAACGGAACAGAATTACTTACTACAGGTAAATTACAATTCCACGGCGTTACCAAAGAAATTCAATTTGTTGCTAAGGCTAAAAAAGAAAACAACCAGTGGTTCTACGAAGGAGAATTTCCAGTACTCCTAGAATCGTACAATGTAAAAAGACCTAGTTTACTTTTTGTAAAAGCAGATGATTTGATAAAAATCAAATTTGCACTAGTTTTTAAAGACAAATAAGTGAGCATACCTACCCAAGCCGTTTTTATTTTTCCGCATCAGCTTTTTAAAAGATCGGAAATGCTAGATAAAGACAAGAAGCACTTTTTAATAGAAGAGCATCTGTTTTTTACACAATATCCTTTTCATAAAGAAAAACTTGTGTTGCATAGAGCTTCTATGAAAGCCTATGAGCAGTATCTTTTACAAGAAGGCTATCAGGTCCAGTACATTGAAAGCACAGATACGCTCCATGATTGCAGAATACTCATTGATCATTTAGCAAAAGAAAAATATGCAGTAATTTATATGGTTGACCCTGTAGATTATTTGCTAATGAGACGAATAAAAAAGGCTTGTGCATCTAACAATATAGCGCTGCAGGTTTCAGATAGTCCAGGTTTTTTAAACACCCTTACTGACACACAAGATTATTTTGCCTCTAAAAAGAAATATTTTCAAACCGATTTCTATACCGCCCAAAGAAAGCAACGAAAATTGTTACTTACGGCAGATGGTAAACCAGAAGGCGGTAAGTGGACTTTTGATGCAGAGAACCGCGCTAAATTTCCTAAAAAAGAAATAATACCTGAACTTCCAGTGAGTGCCGCTAATGATTTTGTAAGTGAAGCGGAGCAGTATGTTCAAAAAAACTTTCCCAATAATTATGGAGCTATAGGTAAGCATCATTTATTTGCTATTGATTTTATAGGATCCGAAAAATGGCTTGAAACCTTTTTGTCAGAACGTTTTGAAAAATTTGGTATCTATGAAGATGCTATTGTACAAAAAGAATCTGTTTTGTACCATTCTGTTTTATCTCCTATGTTGAATATAGGCCTTCTTACACCCCAGGAAATTATAGATGCAGCAATACGTGTAGGCACTTCAAATAATATTCCGCTCAATTCATTGGAAGGATTTATTAGACAAATTGTTGGTTGGCGTGAATTTATTAGGCTAGTGTATGAGCGTGAAGGAACAAAACAACGAACCACCAATTACTGGCAGTTTAAAAGAAAAATACCCAAAACATTTTGGACCGGTGACACCGGAATAGCACCCATCGACATTACCATAAAAAAGATTTTGAAAACAGGCTATGCGCATCATATTGAAAGGCTGATGGTACTTGGTAATTTTATGTTATTGTGTGAATTTGATCCGGACGAAGTGCACAAGTGGTTTATGGAAATGTTTATTGATGCATACGACTGGGTGATGGTTCCAAACGTGTATGGTATGACACAGTTTGCAGACGGTGGACTCATGACCACTAAACCTTACATTAGTGGCAGTAATTATTTATCAAAAATGAGTGATTACGAAAAGGGAACATGGCAACCTATTTGGGATGGTTTATTTTGGCGGTTCATGCATGTGCACCGTGATTTCTTTTTACAAAATCCAAGAATTGGCATGCTCGTTAAAACATTTGATAAAATGTCGGATGAAAAAAGAAATACACACATACAGGCAGCAGACAATTATTTACAATCATTAGACAAGCAGTAATACATGACTACCACTCTCTCATCGATTCAGATAATGGAAATGGAGCAGCGAAAAAGAGCGCAGTTTATCAATAGCATTAGTGGATTTAGAAGCGTTGCGCTCATTGGCTCTATCGATACACAGGGACAAACTAATTTAGCCATATTTAGTTCTATTGTACATATTGGATCTAATCCGCCGCTACTTAGTTTTATCATGCGACCTGATTCGGTAGAGCGTCATACGCTAACTAATATTATGGATACTGGTTGTTACACCATTAACCATATTAATAGTAGTATGTATGAGCAGGCGCATCAAACCTCGGCACGTTATCCTAAAACGGTGTCGGAATTTGATGCAACCCAGTTAACGCCCATATTTAAAGAAGGTTTTGTTGCCCCCTTTGTAAAAGAAAGCCAGATTCAAATAGGCATGGAATTTAAAGAACGTGTTTCTATTAATATCAATCAAACAAGCATGATTATTGGTGAAATAAAATGGATTCATTATCCGGATGATTGTTTATCGGAAGACGGATTTTTAGATATCGAAAAAGCGGGAACCATTACTAGTGCAGGATTGGATAGTTATCATTCAACCCAGGTACTTCAAAGACTCGAATATGCAAAGCCTTAATGATCTAGATATGTTTCCTACTACTTATGATTCAATTGTCGAGCGCATCAATAATATCAATCCGATAAAGTATGCGAAAACTAGAAATTTTATTAATGGGGATGTAACCTATTTGTCGCCGTATTTATCCAGGGGCGTTATTAGTGTCCAGCAAATAAAAGAATCTGTTTTACAAAAAGGATTTAAACCCTATGAGATTGAAAAATTTTTACAAGAACTCGCTTGGCGCGAATATTACCAGCGGGTGTGGCAAGTAAAAAAAGAATTGATATTTTCTGATTTAAAACAACCGCAACCAGATTCTATACACGATCAAATGCCTGCCGCCGTTGTTAATGCATCAACGGGTATTGAATCAATCGATGCGCACATCAATACCTTTTACAAAACAGGATACTTGCATAACCATATTAGAATGTACCTCGCATCAATCGTGTGTAACAATGCAAAAGCACACTGGTTAGCGCCTTCAACATGGATGTACTATCATTTATTAGATGGTGACCTGGCCAGTAATAGTTGTAGTTGGCAGTGGGTAGCGGGGAGCTTTTCTTCAAAAAAATATTACTGCAACCAAGAAAATATTAATAAATACACGTTTACTAATCAGCAAGACACTTTTTTAGACTATAGTTACGAGCATATTGCTACAATGACTGTGCCTAAAGCATTAGAGGCTACTAGTAGTCTATCATTTGTTACTAATTTGCCACAAACAGCCGTTCCAAAACTTGATACTACTAAGCAAACACTATTGTATAATAGTTATAATCTAGATCCACTTTGGCGGGCAAACGAACATGTAAATCGTGTAGTGATGTTAGAGCCTTCACATTTTAATAAATATCCAGTTAGTGATAATGTGATCCAATTTATTATGGCACTTTCAAAAAATATTTCGGGTATTGAAGTTTATGCAGGTGAAGTAGACGCATTAGTGCGTCAATATGAAAACGGGGATCTCACTTTTTCAAATGCATTTATCTCAAAAGAACACCCTGCCTTTGAATATTACCCGGGTATAAAAGATAGTAGAGAATGGATGTTTCCAAATACCGAAGGGTATTATCCTTCTTTTTTTAGCTTTTGGAAGAAAGGTACGAGTGCAAAGGGGAAAATTTAATTTGAAGCTATTAAATGAATTAACAATTTTTTTTCTTGCTCCTTAATTCATTTAAAACTTCTTGGTAAACTTCTTCAATAGACAATTCGGCTTCTGCCAATTGAGTTAAATCTTCTTCTTGTCCCTTATTTGCTTCAATTTCGTATAATTCTTCATGTCCAAATTGAGGGGAAAGCTGGTTAGGGTTTTTTCCGTACTTTATTGGTTCAATAACGGAAACTAGTTGGCTTTTTTTTGTCTGATACGTTTGGCGCATATCGTAGTATTTGTAATAAAATTATGTAGGATATGTTATCTTATTGTAAACAAACTGTTTTCTTATTGTTAATTTACAATTCTATCAGCACAGCAACTACTCGCAAAGGCTTCTGGTTTTACTTTAATATTGAATCCCATCCCAAGAATATATCCCATACTTTCTTTTAAGGCGTCATTACTTTTAAACTGCGGATTGGTATTGATATCGGCATGAATTTCCATTTCTACATGGTTTTCTATAAAAAGATCACAAAGTTCATAAGCGACTTCAATGCTTTTTGCCACCTCTAAAAGCATACGTTCTTTGATATGGTATTTTGTGGTTGTTTTTTCGTTATGGAAATACATAAAACCACCTCGGTGTTCTCTTAAAAAAACAATAACTGTTGCAAATTCAGTTGTATTGGCTTTTACCTGACTGTCAGTGCCAATACAAACTTTTAATTTAGTATTATTTTTTGCTTCTTCTATCAGCACATCTTTTACAGCTTCTTTAATGGGAAGGAGTAGGATTTCGCCGTTTAATTTTCGCCAGATCATAGTGTAATTAATACTTGTAATCTATTCAACTTGTATTTAATTTATTGTGTATGTAGGTTATTTAATTATTAATTCATCAATATCATATCATCTTTGGTTATAGCATAAAACAGGAGTAAATTTATCCTATGAAAAATTCAATTATTTTTATTTTGGGTCTATTTTGTATCCAACTCCACGCACAAGAAGTTACGCCTAGTCGCGCGCATTCTCACAACGATTATTTACAGCAATCGCCTTTTCATTTAGCCTATAATGAGATGTTTGGCTCAATAGAAGCTGATATTCATTTGGTTAACAATAAAATTTTAGTTGGCCATGATGCCAAAGATTTAGACAGCGCTAGAACCCTTGAAAAATTGTACTTAGAAACAATGGTTGCTTATAATTTGCAAAATAGAAAATTACAATTGTTAATTGATATCAAAACTGAGGCAATTTCTACTATTGATCGGTTGGTACAAGTACTTAAAAAATATCCTTCCATTATACAAAATAAAAACATAAAAATAGTTTTGTCTGGAAACGCGCCTCCGGATTCTACATTTAAAAATTATCCAGATTTTATATGGTTTGATGGAAGGCTCAACAAAAATTATACAACAGCTCAGTTATCAAAAATTGCATTAATAAGTGAAGACTATAATAAAATAACAGGGTGGAAATTAAAATGGCCCTTAGATAGTTTGATGGAAGAAAAAATCAAGCAAACCGTTTCAAGTGTTCACGCCCTTGGTAAACCCATTCGGTTTTGGGCAACTCCTGATAATGCTAAAGCTTGGGAAAAATTAATAGAATGGAAGGTCGATTATATCAATACAGATAAAATTAATGAATTAGCAGATTACCTTATCACAAGAAATAAAAATGTTCGCGAGCTACCCTATAATAGGGTTATAAAATCTGCAGGAACGGTGCTACGTTATGGCAAAGAAAATTTAGAAAATCATGCGATGGATATTGCCAACTTAAAGGATACCAATTTGGTGGTTGTGCAAGAGCGATATGGATTTTTCATAGTAGACATTACAAAAAAAGTTATTGTAGATTCTTTTAGATTTCAGGATTATCCTAGTTACAGTAAATTAATGAGTGTTTATAGTGGGATTACAACAGCAATTATCGATCAAAAAGAATATATATTATTTGGTGCAGCAGGCGGAGACCGCTCTTGTATTATGATTGTAGAGTGGCAGCCGGGAAATAAAAAAATCGAACAGATTCCAATACTTAAAAAAGCACCTGCCTCCAATGCCTTACCCAATCAGGTTTTGGTCGCCAAAGAAGGACAAGATTATTTTATTTACACCGTTTTGAATGGTAATAATGAAATTGTAAAAATAAATTTTAAAACAAAATCTATTGTTTGGCAACAACCCACTGGCGTTGCTCCATATGGGCTAGCTATTGCAAAGAATAAAATATTTGTGTCTAATTGGGCAGGAAGTAAAGTAACAGATTCATTACGCTCAACAGCGGGTGTTCCTTGGGGGTTAGCCTATACGGATTCTTTAACTGGCGCAACAAAAAGTGGAACCGTTTCTGTTTTTAACATACATGGAGATTTTATTAAAGAGATTACTGTTGGCCTTCATCCTAATGCTATCATTCGTTCTAGTAATCAAGAATTGGTTTATGTGTCAAATGGATCTAGTGATGAAGTTTCTGTCATTGATGCTACAAAAAATAAAGTGGTACGCTCTATACCAGTAGGAATTTTTGGAAGTGATTTACAAGGCAGTACACCCAATGCACTTTGTTTATCGCCAAATGGTAATATATTATACGTTGCCAATGGTTTGGATAATGCAATATTTGTATATGATTTGGTACATCAAAGAAAAGAGGGATTAATTCCTACCGAAGCCTATCCTGCTGGTTTATTGGTAAAAAATAATACCTTGATTGTTGCCAATTTAGAGTCTGATGGCGCCAATGTGATTGACAAAAATAAAAAGGCAAGGTCTATACATCACGAATTGGCTTCCGTAAGTATTATACCATTACCTAATAAACAAACTTTACAAAATTATACAACAGAAGTAGGTTTATTAAATGTTTCCAACAAAATAAAACAATGGACATTGCCTGCCAGACAAAATATAACACCAGTTCCTGTTCCTGAGCGTTTAGGAGAACCGTCTGTATTTAAACACGTCGTTTATATCATTAAAGAAAATAAAACATTCGATCAAGTTTTTGGTGATGTAAGAGGGGCAAATGGTGATAGTAGTTTGTGTGTTTTTGGAAATAAAATAACGCCCAATGCACATGCACTGGCTAAACAATATGGCTTAATGGATAATTATCATGCTTCTGGAAAATCATCTGCCGAAGGGCACCAGTGGACAGACGCTGGAATGGTTTCTGATTATGTAGAAAAAAATATTCGAGCTTGGTTTAGAAGCTATCCGCATAGACAAGAAGATGCACTAGTATATAATAAAAGCGGCTTTATTTGGAATCATGCATTAAAATTTGGCAAATCTGTAAAAGTATATGGCGAAGCGTGTGAAACAGTGTATAACAAAAAATTATCCTGGACAGACCTCTATAAACAATATCAAAATGGTACAAAGCCAAACTGGATTAATACAACTACAATCGATAATTTAAGACCTTATATGCATCCTACGTTTCCAGATTGTGATAACATGGTATTTAGTGATCAACAAAGAGCAGATATTTTTTTATCGGATTGGGATCATTTAGAAAAAAAAGATAGCCTTCCAAGTTTAATGATTCTGTCACTGCCCAATGATCATTCTGCAGGTACATCCCCTGGATTTCCTACACCAAATGCAATGGTTGCAGATAATGATGTAGCCTTAGGGAGAATTATTGAAAAAATAAGTAAAAGCAATGCATGGGAGCAAACAGTTATTTTTGTTACACAAGATGATTCTCAAGGTGGTTGGGATCATGTGTCGGCGTATAGAACGGTTGGCTTTGTGGTTAGTGCTTACGCCAATAACAAAATTATAAATACAAAATACAATCAGGTTTCTATGCTAAGAACCATTGAACAAATTTTAGGATTACCTCCTATGAATACGATGGATGCTACCAGTAGACTCATGACAGATTGTTTTTCACCCCTTAAAAAAGCGCAATCCTACCAAGCGTTTTCTTCAAATATTCCCCTCGACGAAATGAATTTACCCATCAAATCACTCAGTGGTGTAGCCAAGAAAATGGCCCTCATGTCTCAAAATGAAG
>Ga0255111_1000081_pt1 | contig 27855 bp, 27 predicted proteins | sample Law_Yuk_RepA_8h_FD_188472 | JGI IMG/M metagenome (GOLD analysis project Ga0255111, IMG submission 188472) | Freshwater microbial communities from St. Lawrence River, New York, United States - Law_Yuk_RepA_8h | ecosystem: Environmental > Aquatic > Freshwater > River | place: USA: New York... | reverse complement strand
TGCACCCTTCTTCAATACGGGACATCAAACTCCTGTAGCGACGACACCCACTCAAAAGAGTGGCACAGCCCGGCGGCATACCCGTCGGGCTTTTGTTTACTTGCAGTTAAAAATTCACCATTTAAGAAATCTATTAAACCACTCTTTATATTGCTACCTCCCCTAAAATAGAGACTAGGTTTAGACCATAGATAGGATTTTCGATGCCAGCCAATCGTGAGCAGCTCACAGCCTTCTTTGCGAAGGATTTTCCACAAACCAAATGCCAGATCATCTCGGTCGGCAATCGCAGTGCCGTAGTTACTCACCCTGTTGGCGTGGAAGAGCTTCGACCCGGTGGCACAGTATCAGGCCCTACCATGATGGCCTTAGCGGATGTTGCTCTTTATGTCGCTATCTTGGGAGAGATCGGGATTGTTCCCTTAACCGTCACCACCAGTTTTAATATCAACTTCTTAAGACGCCCCCAACCCGCGCAGTTTATTCGGGGGGAAAGCCGTTTATTAAAGTTAGGAAAGTCTTTGGTGGTCGGTGAGGTCACTATCTATTCAGGGGATGATCCAACTCCCGTTGCGCATGCGACAGGTACGTACTCCATCCCGCCTCAGGATTGATCAATCCTTACGTTTAAATACTCCAATCACACTCGCTAATATTTTGGGCGATAGAGATAAGGCAAATAAGACATCAATAACAAAGAACCATGAGCCACGCGTCAGCTCAACGATCGCGAGCACTACAAAGACCGCCATCATTACTCGTCGTAATGTATCTTCCGGAAAATATCCCATTGCCTGATCCTCTTTGATTGATAATTTCAGTTTAGATGATTTGCACAACCTCATCAAAAGCAAGACGCGGTCCACGCGGATAAATACCGACAGGATCTGCAACTCCAATATTCAGCAAGAAATTTGCCTTATAGCGACCATCCGTAAAGAACTCTGCATTGACCTTGGCAGGATCAAAACCCGACATGGCTCCACAATCAAAGCCCAGACTGCGGACTGCCATAATCAGAAAGGCTCCCTGCAAAGAGCTGTTACGAAGAGCTGCGACCTCGGTGACAGCCGGCTTACCCTCAAAAAATGGTTTGGCATCCATTGCAGGATACAAAACTGGTAGGTGTTCATAAAAGAGAGTGTCAAATGCAACGATGACTGTCAAGGATGCGCTTTTGACCTGAGGGACATTACCGGGGCTCAGTGCGGGTAGTAAACGCTCTTTTGCAGCATCACTCCGAATAAATACATAACGTCCTGGTTGGGCATTAAATGCGGTTGGTGCCCACTTAAAGAGTTCATACAACTCTTTGATCTGAGCGTCTGTAATTGAGTGGTTCTTAAAGGCGTGTACAGTGCGTGCCTCGGTAAACAGTGATTTTTGGGTATCCATTGGTAGTGGTTTGGTCATAGGTCTTCAGAACGGTTAAATTGGATTAATCTGCTTGGTTTTTCTAGTTTGTAATTGATCGGAACTAAAATAGACCAATTCCACCATTATCAATCGAATCTCTATGAGTACCTCAAATCCCATTACGGCAACCCTCATCCCTGGCGACGGCATTGGCCCTGAGACCGTTGACTCCACCAGGCAAATTTTAGATGCCTTGGGCAGCCCTTTTCAGTGGGATATTCAACAGGCAGGCATGGCGGGTGTTGATGCCTTGGGCGATCCTTTACCAGAACAAACGTTGGCGAGTATCCGCAAGCACCGCTTAGCCCTCAAGGGTCCTTTGACCACGCCTGTGGGTGGAGGCTTTCGGTCGTCTAACGTGCGCTTGCGAGAAGAGTTTGAGCTCTATGCCAATGTGCGCCCTGCCAAAACACTCATCCCCGGTCGCTTTGAGAACATTGATATTGTGTTGGTGCGTGAGAACTTGGGCGGTTTTTATGTGGCTCATGAGTACTATATTCCAGTTGGTGACGATCCAAAGGCGGTTGCTGTGGCCACCGGTATGAACACACGCGCAAGTAGCAAACGCATCGCACGCTTTGCCTTTGAATATGCCTTGAAGAATGGCCGTAAGAAAATTACCGTCGTTCATAAAGCCAATATCCTCAAGCTACTCACCGGGATCTTTTTGGATGCCGCCAGAGAGGTTGCCAAAGAGTACGAAGGTCGGGTTGAGATGGATGACATGATCGTTGATGCCTGTGCCATGCAATTAGTACTTAATCCATGGCGTTTTGATATGTTGCTCTGTACCAATTTATTTGGTGACATTCTTTCTGATCAAATTGCAGGTCTTGTGGGTGGCTTGGGCATGGCTCCTGGCGCCAATATCGGTGAGAACGCTGCCATCTTTGAGGCAGTTCATGGCTCTGCCCCCGATATTGCGGGTAAAGGGGTTGCTAACCCAATCTCCATCTTATTGGCGTCTGCCATGATGCTTGATCATGTTGGCAAACAAGATTTAGCCAATCGACTCAGAACAGCAATCACCGATACGCTCAATATCGACTCGGTGCGCACGCGTGATCTTAAGGGTGAGGCAACAACCAAGCAGTTCACCGATGCGGTATGTAAGCGCTTGAGTGCCTAATAAAAATAATAAGGGGGTCTATCGACCCCCTTGTTCTTCCTTGCGTAGAAAGTATTACTTAATCAAGCCGCATGCAATCCGTGGCCCTGAATTACCTGCAGGCTGAGACTTGTAGTCGTCTGGGTCACGATGCACCACTACCGAACGACCAACAATACCTGCTGGACCTGTGTTGACTGTGAACCCAGTTAATTTGGCAGAGTATGTAGCATTGCCACTGGCATCTGCTTTGATATTAGGCATATCGCCAGCATGGCTGTGTGTGCTTCCTGGTTGTCCGTGTGCCTTACCATCTGGATTGAAATGGCCTGCCGCACTCATTGCATCGGGTGCAGAGCAATCGCCTTTTTCATGAACATGAAATCCGTGCTCTGAGTTTGGTTTAAGGCCACTTACCTTAGCACTTACCAAAACATCATTACCCTGCCACACAAAGTTCACTTCCCCTTTGGTGTTTGATCCAGAACGGGACTCTAAAACTGCGCTCGCTTTTTGCCCGGTGCCACCGCCCGATGGATGGCAAGCTGTTAGTAATCCAACCATTGAGATTCCTAGAATCGTTACGACATGTTTCATGTTTTTCTCCTCATTTTGAAAACACTTGTCACGTCTTTCTTTTTACAATGCTTAAAGGTCTATAAACCGAATAATTAGGGTTTAAACCGATATAAGCGCTTATTACGGCTTTGTATTTGCACCCTTTTGGGATCGGCAGGCGTCAGAACAGTACTTCACGCTCTCCCAGTTCTTGGCCCACGACTTGCGCCAGGTCATCGCGCGGCCACATGCAGCGCAGGGCTTGCTGGGTAAATAGGCTTTGTTGCCTTTGAATGTGTTTGCAGGCATAACAACAGACTTAACTACGGAGACTTCCAAAAACAGGACAGACGTCGATCAATACCGGCTGCAAAATCATGGTAGACCCACTTATTGCAGATCCAGGTGTCTACTGCAAAGAATAGGCAAACAAGGATTACAACAAAAGAGATTAACCACTTATGGGCAGGGCTCATCTAGCGACTCCGTGAGGAATATTGATGAAGATAAATTGGCGGAGACGAGAGGATTCGAACCTCCGATCCATGTTTTAGCACAGATGCTCCCTTAGCAGGGGAGTGCCTTCGACCAGCTCGGCCACGTCTCCGTATTACTTCACATTACTGCGTACTGCAATTCTGTCACTATTTTACTTCTGATCCAGTTCAAAGGCTTTATGCAGGGCTCTGACCGCGAGCTCCATGTATTTCTCATCAATCACGACTGAGATCTTAATCTCACTGGTGGAGATCATCAGAATGTTGATACCCTCCTCCGATAAGGTTCTGAACATCTTACTGGCTACCCCTACATGCGATCGCATGCCAACACCCACGACGGATACTTTGGATACTTTGGCATCTCCTAAGATGTCTTTGGCACCAATATGGCTTTGCACACTCTTCTTTAAAAGATCTAGCGCCTTTTGATAATCGGCTCTGGGTACTGTGAAGGTGAAATCAGTCTTGGCATCCACCGATTGGTTCTGAATAATCATATCCACATCAATATTGGCATCTGCAATGGGTCCTAAGATTTGATATGCGATGCCAGGACGGTCTGGTACATCAATCACGGTAATCTTGGCCTCATCGCGAGCGAATGCAATACCCGAAATAACTGCGGCTTCCATAGTGCTGTCCTCTTCAAAGGTAATTAAAGTACCCGACTTCATTTCTTGCTCAAGGGGGATTAGGGGATCGGTCAGCGAGGACAATACACGAGTCTTCACTTTGTATTTACCAGCAAACTCCACCGATCGTATTTGCAAGACCTTAGAACCCAGGCTTGCCATCTCCAACATCTCTTCAAACGTGATCTTCTCAAGACGTCGTGCGTCTTCGCACACCCGTGGATCAGTGGTGTAGACCCCATCCACATCGGTATAAATCAGACACTCATCGGCTTTCAGAGCGGCTGCCACAGCAACTGCTGAGGTATCCGAACCGCCACGTCCCAAGGTTGTGATGTTGCCTTCGGGGTCAACTCCCTGAAAACCAGTAATCACCACTGCACGTCCTGCATCGAGGTCCTTCATGATCTTGGCATCGTCAATCCCCATGATGCGGGCTTTCGTAAATGCCGAATCCGTATGCACCGTAACCTGCCAACCGGTGTAACTCACTGCATCAATCCCCTGTTCTTGCAATGCGATCGCTAACAGTCCAGAGCTAACCTGCTCTCCGGTCGAAGCAATTTGATCGAGCTCTCGGGGATTGGGGTTGGGACTGAGTTCTTTGGCTAAGCCAAGCAAACGATTGGTCTCACCCGACATTGCCGATGGCACCACCACCACTTGATGGCCAGCTCGCATCCACTTCGCAACCCGCTTGGCAACATTTTGGATACGCTCAACAGAGCCCATCGAGGTGCCACCATATTTATGAACAATTAAAGACATAGTAGATTGTGTAAATGCTGCTTCGTAATAGGATCTCGTGAACTAAAGTGCAAAGCAAATGATTTTACAGGGTTTTATGATCCAGATTCAGGCTTCATGGGTACCTAGGTCCACTCTGGCCAGACTCGTTTGCCCTGATGTACCAAATGGCTTTGACTAACACCGAGACCCTCTACCGCAATCAGCTCCTGATTGATGTACAGGAGTGGGATGTCGCGTTGCCAGGGCGGAACGTCTGCTTCTTGGTAGAGATTCTTTAAGGCTTTGCTCGGAGTATTGGGCTTGATCTTGAGACGCTCACCCCCTGCGCGTGCTTTACTCTCGACGGTCTTGTTGTGCAACGCTGCTTGATACCAGTCCCAAGGCAAACCCGCTTGTTTGGAGTTGGGGGGAACTGGCACAAATATCCACTCGCCTCGTTTGACTCTCTCTTGAGATAGCTGAGGGTCAATCTGCAAGAGTCCTCGCCAAGCGCGGATTGTTCGACCGTCATGCACCCATTGCAAGCGTTTATCGCTGCGGGTTCCTGCTAAATCTTGCCACCATGCTTGAAGACGTTCTTGTGAAGGCATGGTGAGCTGATGGTACTTTAACCAATAGCGCAAGACATTATTAGCACTCGCTTGATCTTTTGCCTGCAGTGTAATTAAAGGGGCAATATGCAGTGCTCCGTTTTGCATGAGGGTTTTGGCATCTGCGTGTGCCAAACGATCTAAGAGTGTTTGAGCTTGTGCCAACAGCTGAGCGCTGCGAGCTAAGTTAGCGATGGCTCCAGGCTGAATCTTACTTAAAGCAGGCAGAATGGTTTTACGAACTGCATTGCGCCGAAAGCGTGGGTTTTGATTACTGGGATCCTCTACCCATTGCAAGCTTTGTCTCTTGGCATATGCCTCAAGCTCTGCACGATTTTGCTCGAGCAATGGACGCCATAGCGTGATTTGCTTGCCAGAAGCGCTGCGTAGTTCTTTGCGCCCACCCATGCCCGAGAGGCCGCTAGGTCCTGCTCCACGCAGCAACTGTAGCAAGATGGTCTCTGCTTGATCATTTTGATGGTGTGCGAGCAAGAGATGATCGAGATCATGCACTTCGCATAGATCTATGAGAGCGTCATACCGTGCAGTACGGGCCCGCGCCTCTACGTTCCCGGTCTGATCATGCAAATACAGGAGACGGAAATCAAAACCAATTTGGTAGCGATGAGCAAGTTGCTCGCAAAAGATCAACCACTCATCAGCCTGCTTTTGTAAACCATGATGGATGTGAAGAGCAAACAGTGTGTCGTGTGGATAAGCCTTGCTGACCGCATCGAGCAAGACCACTGAATCTAGACCACCACTCAGGGCAATACCGATGCGCTTAGTTGGTTTCTTTGGCTTTAACTTCTTTGAACTGGCCATAACTCATGAACCGTTTATGACGGCGCTCGAGAAGATCCTTCTCGGAAAGATCTCCAACCTCAAAAAGAGCGTGTTTGAGAGCCTTGTTCATACTCAGCATCATGCCATCGTAATGACGATGGGCGCCCCCAATCGGTTCTGGCACGATGCTATCAATCAGTTTTAGTTCTTTGAGGCGTTGGGCGGTCAAGGCCAATTGCTCTGCGGCATCAGGTGCTTTCTCAGCGGTCTTCCATAGAATCGAAGCACAGCCTTCTGGTGAGATCACCGAGTAAGTGGAATATTGCAACATCATGACTACATCCCCCATCGCAATCGCTAAGGCACCCCCCGAGCCACCCTCACCAATGATGGTGGTAATGATGGGTACCTTGAGTTCTGCTTGGGTATACAAATTACGACCAATCGCTTCCGATTGATTACGCTCTTCTGCATCAATACCTGGGAATGCTCCTGGGGTATCGACAAAGGTAAAAACTGGGAGCTTAAATTTCTCGGCAAGGCGCATGATGCGCATCGCCTTGCGATATCCTTCGGGGCGACTCATGCCAAAGTTACGCATTGCTCGCTCTTTGGTATCTCTACCCTTTTGATGCCCAATGACCATGCACGGTTTACCGTCAAAACGCGCTAAGCCACAAATCATGGATTGATCGTCAGCAAACACACGATCGCCGTGTAGCTCATGAAAATCCATAAATAACGCGGCGATGTAATCTAAGGTGTAGGGGCGTTGTGGATGACGCGCGACCTGAGACACCTGCCATGGGCTCAGGTTCTCGTAGAGCTCTTTGGTGAGTTGTTGGCTCTTCTCAGAGAGCGTCTTCAGTTCATCCGAGATGTCTACCGAGGACTCGTCCTGCACAAAGCGCAGTTCCTCAATTTTGGTCTCTAACTCTGCAACCGACTGTTCGAAGTCTAGGAAAGTGGTCTTCATAGCCTAATTTTATGTCTTTTGGGGAATGGGCCCACAAATTAGTACTCGACGGGTATGGGATCAATGCTCCGCCACATATACCAAGTAGCCACCGTTCGCCAGGGGGTCCAATTGGCCCCAACCTCGCGGGCCTCATGACGGCTCACGGGTTCCCCGCTGAAGTAATTAATCGAGATCGCCCGAATGAGACCAATATCATCTAGGGGCAGAACGTTTGGGCGCATCAGATTAAAGATCAGGAACATCTCTGCGGTCCAGCGACCAATCCCCCGAATGGAGCTGAGATCCTTAATCAACTCCTCATCATCCATCGTATGCCAAACATCGGTTTGCAAACGCCCATGATGAAAATGGTCCGCAAGATCGCGGATGTATTCCACCTTCCGTGTGGATAGGCCCGAAGCACGAAGTGCCTCGTGTTTGGTTTTAAGAACCTGTGCCGGAGTAACTTCGTGTTTTAGGGTTTCTAAAGTTCGGTTCCAAACCGATTGAGCGGCTGCCACCGAGATCTGCTGCCCAACGATCGAACGCGCTAGGGTTGTAAAAGCATCGCCTCGACTCCCTAAGATGCCATCCCCATACTTGGGGATTAACTTACGCAAAATACGATCTTGCTTCATGAGCTCTGCGCATGCCTCTTGCCAATAGTCAGGTGAGCTAATCTTTGGTTTACGCCCAGTTTTTTTAACTGCAAGCGTTTTAGTAGCGAGTTTGATATTTGGCATAGAGCTCTTAAGCGCGCCGCCAGACAGTACCGTCTGACTTATCTTCCAAAACCACGCCATCTTTTAAGAGACGTTCCCGAATCGCATCGGCTTCTTGAAAGTTCTTGGCCAATTTGGCGGCCTGCCGTGCTGCAATCTGCTCCTCAATCTCTGCGGGGCTCATGCCAGTATGCGGTGTGCCACTTTGCAAAAACTCATTGGGGGAGCGTTGCAAGAGACCAATCAGACCGGCTAAGTGTCTGAGAGTCTGGGAGAGCTCTTGTTTAGTGTTTGCATCGCTGGCTCGATTGATCTCGCTCGCCAGATCAAATAATGCTGCAATTGCCTCTGGGGTATTAAAATCATCGTTCATGGCATCCGCAAAGCGCTTTGCCCATGGTGCATTGGGTTCAAACTCCTTGGAGGAATGCGATGTGGATGTATTAATGGCGGTATACAAACGCACCAAGCCAGTTCTTGCTTCCTCTAATTGACTATCCGAATAGTTAATTGGGCTTCGGTAATGAGCCCGCAACATAAAGAAGCGAATTACTTCAGGATCGAATTGTTGTAAGACATCGCGGATCAAAAAGAAGTTACCCAAGGACTTTGACATCTTCTCGTAGTTAACACGAATATGCCCGTTGTGCATCCAGTAGTTCACGAAGGGCTTGGTAACGGGCTTTGTTCCATACAGAGCACCTTCGCTTTGAGCAATCTCATTCTCATGATGCGGAAACTGCAGATCAGCACCTCCCCCATGTATATCAAAATGCTGTCCCAAGAGCTCGCATGACATGGCAGAGCACTCAATATGCCAACCGGGTCTACCTTCTCCCCAAGGAGATGCCCAGCGCGTATCACTCGGCTCATCGGCTTTAGCGGATTTCCAAAGCACAAAGTCTAGAGGGTCGCGTTTACCACTGCCAATGGCGACACGCTCGCCCGCATTGAGCTCATCGATGGACTTGCCAGATAGCTTGCCGTAGCTTGGGAACTGACGCACGGCGTAGTTCACATCCCCATCATCGGCTTGATAGGCCATTTCTTGTTCGATCAGACGGCCAATCATCCCTTGCATTTGACCAATGTACTGGGTAGCACGAGGTTCGTGATCGGGTGGCAAAAGTCCGAGGGTCTTCGCATCTGCGTGCATTGCATCGATAAAGCGTTGGGTGAGAGCTGCAATCGGTTCTTTGTTCTCAAGCGCGCGCTTGATGATCTTGTCATCAATGTCGGTGATATTGCGAACGTAGCTCACCTCATAGCCGCTAGCTCGCAACCAGCGAGTCACCATATCAAATACGATCATCACACGCGCATGGCCTAAGTGACAGAAATCATAGACGGTCATGCCGCACACATACATACGGACTTGACCCTTTGTGATCGGCTTAAAGATCTCTTTGCTACGCGATAGAGTGTTGTAAATGGACAGAGACATTGGACTGACAGAGAGACTGACTGAGATCTAGGAACTTTAATTGAGTTTGGGTGAATGGAACTTGAATTTGTTAGACTGCTGAGTATATCCAATCAAGCGCCCTTTTAGTGATCTCCTTGCAATGACACCATCTCAGACCCACTCTCCATTACTGACGTGGACCGTTCGACTTTTACTTGGGATCAGCGTGCTAAGCGCAGTGGCGTGTAGCAGCACGCCAAGTGTGGCTCCAGCGGTAACGGGTGCGCCTCCTCAACCGTATTTGGGTGGGTATGGTCCGACCGATCCACCCCGGATGAGTGTTAATCAAAATCCCGCGACCTCGAACACGCAACTCGCAGAGACCATCTCAGTACCATTTTTATCCTTCTTGATTATTGAACCCGATCCCGTGATCAAAAATGCGATTCCGACGCATATTGAGAAGTTAACCAAAGAACGTAAGTTTGCCGACGCCATTAAAGCGATTGATGCTGCGTTAGTGAAATCCCCACGCAACGTGCAATTACGCTTCTTGAAGGCGCGCTTGCAAATCGAGCTGCGAGACCAGGTCTCCGCCAAGAACACGTGGATTGAGATCACACAGCAGTTTCCGGAATTACCAGAGCCCTATAACAATCTTGCCGCACTATCGGCCAATCAAGGCAAATGGATTGAGGCGCGTGACTATTTAGAGCTGGCCTTGAAGCTGCGTCCAGACTATGTCACCGCACAAGGCAACCTCGCCGAGGTATATCTTCGCCTGAGTGAATTGAATTACCAAAGCGCCAGCAAACTCCAGCCCAATCAGCGAGAATATGGTCTGCGTGCCAAAGCGATTAAAGAGATCCTCAATCCGGTGGCAAAACCAATCAATAAACCTAGTTCTGTAACCCCCAAACCTTAAGAGAAAGTTCTGTATGTCAAGCGTATTACTCAAAACCAACCATGGCGATATCACCTTACAACTCGATTCTGCCAAGGCCCCAAAAACCGTTGAAAACTTTTTAGCTTATGTCAAAAGTGGCCATTACGATGGCACAATCTTTCATCGGGTGATTGATAATTTCATGATCCAAGGTGGCGGCATGAGCCCTGGTATGAAACAGAAGCCCACCAATGCGGAAATTGAGAACGAAGCCAATAATGGCTTAAAGAATGTCAAGGGTTCGATTGCAATGGCACGGACCAATGAGCCGCACTCTGCTAGCTCGCAGTTCTTTATCAACGTCAATGACAATGATTTCTTGAACCACACCGCACCCACTCCCCAAGGATGGGGTTATGCGGTCTTTGGTTCGGTAAGTAATGGCATGGATGTGGTTGAGAAGATCAAAAAAGTTCCAACCGGAAATGCCGGTTACCACCAAGATGTTCCGAGCGAAGACGTTCTGATCGAGACCGCCACGATTATTGAAGAGTAAGTGATGCACGAACACGCTAGCGCCCTGCTCATTTCGGATTTGCATTTAACTCCGTCGATGCCGCTGACGGCGCAGCGTTTCTTTGACTTTGTTGAAAAAGAAACACATCAGGTAGAGGCTGTGTTTATTTTGGGTGATCTATTTGAGTATTGGGTGGGAGATGATGCGGGAGCGCGCTCGCCGTTTCAGCAAGAGGTCTTGCGTTCCTTGAGCAATTTATCCAATAAAGCTAAAACGTATTACATCCACGGTAATCGTGACTTCTTAATTGGTGAGCAGTTTATGCGCAAGTCGGGCATGACCTTGTTGCCCGATCCCTCCAAGGTCATGATTGCCGGTGATGAATGGGTTATTAGTCATGGCGACGCCTTATGCACCAACGACCTGAGTTATCAGATATTTCGTAAATGGGTCCGTAAGCCATGGTTACAAAATCTATTCCTGCGCCTTCCCCTGGAGTGGCGACGCAGTATTGCCCGGACTCTGCGCAGCAATAGCACAGCCAAATACGATCGAGCGGTCCGCTATACCCCTGAGATGGCTCGGTTCAAGGGCGATGTCACCTTAGCAGCGTGTGCCAATCTCATGGGCTCGTATGGCTCTGAGCGTTTGATTCATGGTCACACCCACTTGCCCGCCCGTCATCACGAAAGTATGGGCAATAAAGAATGGCAACGGTGGGTGTTGTCAGACTGGGATCTAGATCATCCGGAGACCGTCTTACCAAAAGCAAGCGCTCTACGCATTGACACCAATGGTGTGCGCTACATCGATTTGGTCAAGACATCTTAAGTCGCTTGGCGCGAGTATTTGCCTAAAACCTGCGCCATCTGCGCAAAGATCCGCGGATTGCCCGCCATAATCTCTCCGCTTTCCAAGAATCCCTCTTCGCCTCGGTAATTACCAACCAGTCCGCCGGCTTCAGTAATGATGAGAGCCCCTGCCGCCATATCCCAAGGTTTGAGTTCACTCTCAAAGAAGCCGTCATACCGACCTGCCGCGACATAGGCGAGATCCAAAGAGGCGGCTCCAGGACGACGTAAGCCTGCACATTGACGGGTCATCTCCGCAAAGATCTTAAGATATTGATCCACATCCTGATCCTGACGATAGGGAAATCCAGTTCCAATTAAGGCGTTCTCTAATTTAATTTGCGAGGCTACTCGCAAGCGCCGCCGATCCACATAGGCACCAGCACCTTTGCTAGCAGAAAATAATTCATCGCGGTTGGGGTCATAAATAACCGCTTGCTGGATCACCCCATTTACCGACAAAGCAATCGAGACGGCGTACTGAGGAAAGCCATGGATAAAGTTAGTCGTGCCATCTAAAGGATCAATAATCCAAATATGATCGGAGTGATTGAGTAGCTCACCAGACTCTTCGGCCAAGAACCCGTGATTGGGATAGGCCTCGCTTAGGGTCTCAATGATGACCTCTTCAGCCGCTTTGTCCACTTCGGTCACAAAATCGTTATGTTGTTTGCGATCGATTTGCAAACGCTCCAAATTAAGTGAGGCGCGATTAATAATCGTTGCGGCACGGCGTGCGGCCTTCACGGCCACGTTTAACATGGGGTGCATAATCAGTGGACAAATTAAATAAGAACAAGCTTCAGAGGAATAAATGCAAGCGATGCAAAGTGGTCTTAAATTACTTACACTGACATGATTCGCAAAGGCCGGCGTTTAAATTCCGAAACGCAATGATCCTATTTTAATCGAATTGAGATTAATGACCAAAAACTCTTTTTCTGTACACAGCGATTTAGTGCGCTGGGTCTTGGTGGAAACTAGCCACGCAGGTAATGTGGGCTCCACCGCGCGGGCCCTAAAAACCATGGGGTTTGAGCAATTGCACCTCATTCGTCCGCGGCAAGAAAACATGCATGAGGATGCCGAAGCCATTGCACTGGCCAGCGGTGCTAGCGATGTGCTCGCCAAAACCACGATCAGCCAATCGCTTTCCCAGGCTCTTCATTCATGCGGTGTTGTTCTGGGGCTAACAAGCCGAGAGCGTGAGTTTGGTCCGCCTGCCCTAGACTGGAATGGTGGTTTAGATCTCTTGCTGGATGCGGTGAGTAATCAGCACTCCGTGGCAATGGTCTTTGGTCCGGAGCGCACTGGTCTAGAGAATGAGGATCTTGCTTTTTGCACGCACCGGGTTTATTTACCCGCCAACCCCGACTACCCTTCCCTCAATCTGGCACAAGCGGTCATGGTATGCGCTTTTGGTTTTCGTCAAGCCCTGATGGAAGGACGCGAGCACATTCCCCAGTCCAATCCTAATGATCTGGCTGATCCTCTTGCAGTCGCTGCAATGCTCGAACACTGGCAGGCTGGTCTTGAGGCCATTGGGTATTTAGATCCCAATCATCCCAAGAAATTAATGCCACGCTTGCAATCCTTGTTCGCAAGAACGCATTTGCGCAAGGAGGAGATTGATCTCCTGCGCGGAATTGCCAAACAGATGCTCCTGAGGAAATAGCTCGCTCCCGTTACACTAGGGGGATGCTCAGTACATTATTGGAAGACGTCGATGCCATCATTGCGCGGGATCCCGCTGCTCGGCATCGTCTCGAGGTCATCACCTGCTATCCAGGCTTACATGCCATTTGGTTGCATCGTCTTAATCACGCCCTGTGGAACATCGGTCTCAAGTGGCTCGCTCGGTTTTTAGCATCCCTAGCCCGTTTTCTGACCAATATTGAGATCCACCCCGGAGCTCGTCTTGGCAGACGGGTATTCCTCGACCATGGATTAGGCATTGTCATCGGTGAGACCGCGGAGATTGGGGATGACACCACAATCTACCAAGGGGTTACCTTAGGCGGCACCTCTCTTTACAAAGGGCTTAAGCGTCACCCGACTTTAGGTAAAGGGGTTGTCGTTAGTGCGGGGGCAAAGGTCTTAGGTGGTTTTACGGTGGGCGATGGTGCCCGCATTGGTTCGAATGCGGTGGTCTTAAAAGAAATTCCGGCGGGAGCAACTGCGGTTGGGGTTCCCGCACGCATCTTGCATCCCGATCTACCGAAGGATGCTAGCGATGCTAGCAAGGCGAGTTTCTCGGCCTATGGCATTACGCCCAATGCCGATGATCCCGTATCACTAGCGCTCAAGAGTTTGATTGATGCAACCATCGAACAAGAAAATAAGATCAAGGCACTCGAGGAAGCAATTGCTAAATTAGGTGGGCAAGCCAGCGATGATGTCGGTCATCAAGAGACCAAACGAGAGCTTGATGCCATCAAGCAACTTCTTAAAGAATAAAGTGGCCTAGTGCAAGGTTCTGGGGCTATTACCAGGGTCCTTAGGGTCGCTACCACTGATATCTAGATCATCTAAATCGTCTTCATGGGCAAGATCAAGTCCAAAGCCATCTTCATCTTGCGGATGCTGATTGGCAATCTCATCGTCGGTGGCCTGACGAACATCCTCTACCTGTAGCCAAAAACGCAGGGCCATTCCGGCTAGGGGGTGATTACCGTCCAAGACCACTTGTTTATCAGCAAGCTCGGTCACCGTATAAATTAAGGTATCAGTCTCTTCATCATCCTCATCGTCATCGTCATCGTCTTCATCGGCATCTAAAATTTCATCGGGCGATAACTCTTCGGGTACTCCTTCAAATTGCATCCCGATCTCGAGCGGCTCTGGGAAGCGCTCACGAGGTTCAATCTTAAGGAGGTTGGGATCGTACTCACCAAAGGCATCGTGGGGCTCTAGTTGCACAGTGGTCTCAAAACCAACATCCTTGCCATCGAGTAAGCTCTCGATTTTTGGGAAGGTACCTGCGTACCCGCCATGAAGGTATACCATCACGGTATCGGGTTCTTCGATAATGTTATTTTGTGCATCGCTGAGTTTGTAACGGAGAGAGACGATGGTATTTTTTTCAATCTTCATAGCGATGGAGTTCCTGAATAAGGCTATTTTACTTGACTAAGACCGATTCACTCTATCAGGCGCCCAAAGCCCCGGCCCGGCTTCCCCTTGATGTGCCCTGGGCGCTATTAGGACAACGAAGCCCCGTTGCCTTTATGCGTGAGTATTGGCATAAACGCCCTCTCCTGATCCGCAATGCGATTCCTAGTTTTGCGCTAGCAAAAGCACAGGGGCAAGCCCTACAAAGCCCAATTTCTGCGAAGGTATTGTTTAACTATGCTGGTGATGGCCACAGCGAAGCTCGCTTGGTCAAAGCCAAACCCTGGCAACTTGAGTATGGCCCTTTTCGGAAGGGGCAATTACCCTCCTTGCAATCCCAAGATTGGACCCTCTTGGTACAAGGGGTCGAGGCACGCCACCCAGCTGCAGCTAATGTCTTATCGTGGTTTCGGTTTATTCCAGATGCTCGCCTCGATGATCTGATGATTAGCATTGCCGGTGTTGGTGGTGGCGTGGGTCCCCACGTAGACTCCTACGATGTCTTTCTGATCCAAATGGAAGGTCGCCGCCGTTGGAAGATCTCTGCGCAGTCCGATTTATCCTTACGGGACGATCTGCCCCTCAAGATCTTGTCGCGCTTTAAGGCCAAAGAAGATTGGGTTCTAGAGCCTGGTGATCTCTTGTACTTGCCTCCTCATATTGCGCATGAAGGAGTTGCCCTAGACGCTGGCTGTCAGACCTGGTCGGTAGGCTTTCGCTCACCTAGTTATCGAGAGCTCTTACAGGAGGGTTTATGGCGCCTTGCCGAATCCCTTGAGGATGATCCCAGTCTTTCCGCCCGGTACGCCGATCCATTGCAAGGCGCTAGCAAAGATCCGGCGGTATTACCTAAACTATTAGAAGAGCAAATTACCAAACACCTACGCAAATTAGCCTTGGATCAAGGAAAGCAATGGCTTCCAGGCATTGGTGCTTATCTGAGCGAGCCTAAAGCACAGGCCATTTTTGAGACCCCCCCTGTAACGATCACCCCTAAAGCCTTTTGGCAAAGTCTGCAGACCAAAACTCTTGTTCCCCACCCCCAAACTCGTCTTCTCATTTGGGGCAATGAGGTCTTTTGCAATGGTGAGGCAGTATCGCGTAAAGAGTTTCCTGTCGTGCAAAAAGCGTGGTTAGAGCTTGCTCGCGTGCATTCACTATGCTTGGGAGCCAAAAACTCAAGGAAAAATAGCTTCTTAGTGGGTAAAAATTCAGAAAAATGGATCTCTGAAGCTAGCTCTCTTTATGAGGCTTACTGCTCAGGTTGGCTAATTTGGGCCTAAGTCATCATCAGAGGGCTTTCTTATCCCTGGGGGTGATGAAAAAAATTAGATTCGATTGCTATAATCCTGTTTGGATTTAGTTGGGGTTTACCCAAAGTTTCTCTGATTAGGTCCTACAACAATTACCGGTAATTGCTGTAAATCGGATGTAAATCGTCTTTAATTTAAAGGAAATAATAATGAAGAAGTCACTACTATTGGCCGCTATGTTGGCCGTTGCTTTATCTGCTTGCGGTAAGAAAGAAGAAGCCAAGCCAGCTGCTGCTCCTGCCGCTCCTGCTGCTCCAGCTGCTGACGCTAAGCCAGCTGATGGCGCTGCTCCTGCTGCCGCTCCTGCTGCTCCAGCAGCTGCGCCTGCTGCTGCTCCAGCACCTGCTGCTCCAGCGAAGAAGTAATTTCTCTGCTGTCATGAAAAAGGCACTCGTTTGAGTGCCTTTTTTTATTAGTAATTTCTACAACCTCATGAGCTTCGCTATTTAATGAGCTGTCGATCAAGAGTGGTTAATAACTGATTACCCGTCGCCGTATTTTCTGGTTTGCCATCAGAATCTTGCACCGAGATTACGATTTGGTTCTGGCCTCGATCCTGAACTACAACACGATAAACCTTCGCCTTTTTGTCGGCGTCATCAGTCTTGCCAAAGGTACGCCCAAACCAACCTCTGCTATCGCCTAAATCCTTCGGATTCACGTAGCGGACAAAGTAAATCCCCTTAGAGCGATCGCGATCATCGACGGTAAAGTTAGAACGATCGAGTGCCAAGCCTACATCGCGCCATGCTCGATCAAAACTTTGGGTCATCTCAATACGAGTTTCCGCTCCATCCTCAATTAGCTTTGCCTTTGGCGTCTTAGGCGCTGCTGCGGTGGTCGTAATCTGAGCCTTTGCTTGCTCTTGGGTCATTCCCAAGCGCTCCATCAGGCGGGTTAGAAAAATCGCTTCTAGCTCTGGGTCTGATGGTCGAACAGTCCAGCGTGTCGAAATCGTTGTACTGGCATCTTTTAAAGGAACCTCGATGGCTCCCTTATGAGAAATATAAATCTCGGTCACCTCGGGCTTTTGAACCTCAAGGCGAGTTCTAAACTTATCGCGCTCACCTGAGTCATAGAGCGAGTCTAGGACCTTGCCTAAGGTTCTGCGAATAATGTCCTGTGGGATCTTAGTGCGGTTCTCGGCCCAATCGGTTTCCATGATTCCGGTGGATGGAGAATCAATGAGGAGTAAAAATCCATTTTCTTGCCAAAAGTCCTTTATTTGTGGATAAAGGCTTGCTGCTGACTTATCAACAACTAACCAGCGTTTATCACCATCACGCTCAATCTTCATTCCTGGAATGCCAGTCAAGACGTTTGTGCGCATCTGTGAGGATTTCTTAACCGCTTGGCTGTACTCCGACATCGTTGCAGTACCATCTTGCACAATAAAGCGGCGGTCGGCCTGTGCCGTTATTAAATCTGGGGGTAAAGCTAGATTAGGCCCTCGAACCTCACCCTGTTTTTTATAGTCAACCTTATCGCTCGCGGTCAAACTACTAAAGCTACTGCAAGCAGTGAGGCCAAGAGCCAATACAACGATCAATGAGGATTGAATTCCTAAACGCATTAGTCTCTTAGGTCTTTCATGTGATTATCAAATAACTAAATTAGGCCCGCACCATGCAGTGCCTGCTTTAGGGGCTCGCGGAGGGCATGGCTTAGCGGGGTTAATGGTAAACGAATCCCTGCCTCCATTTTGCCCATTTGATGCAAAGCCCACTTTACAGGTATGGGGTTGGCTTCTATGAACATCATCTTATGAACAGCCAATAATTGATATTGAATGGTCCGTGCCGTTACGGCGTCTCCTGCAATCGCCGCCTTACAAAGCGCACTCATTAAACGAGGTGCCACATTGGCGGTTACCGAGATGTTGCCATGACCACCCATAAGCATCAGGAATATAGCAGTCAAATCATCGCCAGAGTAAACAGTGAAGTGATCGAGTTTTTTGGTCTTTAATTCGGCTAGTAAGAATGAGCCTCGCTCTAAATTACCTGTAGCGTCTTTAATGCCGATGATCCCTGGAACTTCTGCCAAACGAATCGTGGTGTCATTAGCTAAATCAGCGACCGTTCTTCCTGGTACGTTATACAAAACTACGGGGAGATCCACTTTCTCAGCAATCGTTTTAAAGTGAGCGTACATACCCTCTTGGGTTGGCTTGTTGTAATACGGCACCACTTGTAAGCTTGCGGTCGCACCCACTTTTTTAGCAAACTCGGTTAACTCAATCGCTTCGCGGGTCGAGTTACCACCGGTTCCTGCAATCACAGGTATGCGGCCTTTAATTTGCTCTACGGCCACACGAATTAGCTCGCAATGCTCTTCCACAGATACTGTGGGTGACTCACCACTTGTACCCACAATCACAATCGCATCTGTCCCTTCGATGACATGCCAATCCAATAGCGAGCGCAGAGCAGCATAGTCAAGGCTACCGTCATCATGCATCGGGGTTGCAATCGCAACCATACTGCCGGTCATCAATTGGGTCATGGGTATTGGATAATTAAATGACTGAGGTTCTTAAGCTTGAAATTGTAACGGATGGCGTATTTTAGGGGCTCCTCGGCTAGCACACAGGCTTTGAACCATGGCTGGTTTGGGGCTCTCTATAAAACCGTCTCGATAGGCAAGCACATGAAGCAGGTGTTTTTGAGCCAACTCAAATAACTCACCATGGCGGAGTAAAAATGCTGGGTTAGACGGTTTACCAAACTCAGCATTACCAAGGGCAAAGGTCTCGTACAACAAAATACCGCCCTCTTCTAAGAGAGTTGGTAAAAGATCTACATATGGCCGATATAAATAGTTAGTAACCACGATGGCATCCCAACGTCCAAACTGAGACTCTGGGAGAGGCCAATCATCACCTTCCAAATCTAGTGAATGGGTTGTAATGAGCGGATGTTTAACCTTGGCTAAAGACTCTGGATCACGATCAACCGCTATAACTGTATGGCCTTGATGCGCCAAGTAGCGGGCATGTCGACCGCCACCGCAGGCCAGATCTAAAACTCTCGCCTCTGGCTTTATGAAACCAGCATAGTGCGCAACCCAAGGAGAGACTACGTCGAGTTCTGCGTGCACTACGGGCTAGTGATTAATCAAAGTCAAGGCCCATGGCCTCACGAACATCCCGCATGGTCTCTTGCGCTACCTTACGTGCTTTGTCGGAGCCATCGGCAATGATAGAGCGCAACAAGCTTGGGTCGTCTAGATATTGCTGCGCTCGCTCAAACATTGGTTGTTGCTCACTCAAAATAGCATCAATCACGGGTTGCTTGCAATCTAAGCAGCCAATACTCGCCGATTTACAACCCTTGTCGGCCCAATCTTTAGTGGCCTGATCGGAGTAGACCTGATGAAACTGCCACAAAGGGCAATTAACAGGATTGCCGGGATCAGTGCGTCTTACCCGAGCCGGATCGGTAGGCATAGTACGCACCAAACGAATAACTTCCTCAGGCGCTTCACGAATGCTAATCGTATTTCCATAGGACTTAGACATCTTTTGTCCGTCAAGCCCGGGCATGCGAGACGCCGAGGTGAGTAAAGCCTGCGGCTCTACCAAAATAATTTTGCGAGCGCCTTCTAGATAGCCAAAGAGACGCTCGCGATCGGCCATCGATAAACTCTGGGACTCTTGCAACATTGCTTGGGCCTGCAATAACGCCTCATCTTCTCCGCGCTCTTGATACGCAGTACGGAGTTCAGCATAAAGTTTGGCGCGCTTACTGCCTAACTTTTTAACTGCCTCTAAGGCCTTTTCTTCAAAACCGGGTTCACGACCATATAAGTAATTAAAACGACGAGCGACCTCGCGGGTCATCTCCACATGAGGAACTTGATCTTCACCCACGGGGACATGCAAAGCACGATAGATCAAAATATCGGCCGCCTGCAGTAATGGGTATCCCAAGAATCCGTAGGTCTGCAGATCTTTCTCTTTAAGTTTTTCAATTTGATCTTTATAGGTGGGCACTCTCTCAAGCCAGCCCAATGGGGTTCCCATCGCTAACAACAAGAAGAGTTCTGAATGCTCAGGCACTCTACTTTGGATAAACAAAGTAGCCTGATTGGGATCCACTCCAGCAGCTAACCAATCAATCACCATATCCCAAACCGACTCTTGGATAACCTCAGGGGTCTCATAGTGAGTCGTTAAGGCATGCCAGTCGGCCACAAAGAAAAAGCAGGGATACTCGGCTTGGAGACGTACCCAGTTTTTTAAGACCCCATGGTAATGCCCTAAGTGCAAGGCGCCGGTTGGGCGCATGCCAGAAAGTACGCGTTCAGCAAACATACAAAGGATTGTCGCTTATTTAATGAAAGACCGACCAAATCGGTGTTAAGTGATCCGGTAGATGCGGAAGTTTACCTAGATCAATATCACTCTCGTGGGGATCATGAAAATCGGATCCGCGGGAGGCCATAAATCCGTAGCGTTCTGCAACCTTGGCATAGGTTGTGTACTGATCGGGACTATGACTTCCCGTAACCACTTCAATACCTTTACCACCTAAGTCTTTAAAACAAACATATAGCTCATCCATTTGTAAGGTATTGAGTTTATAACGACCAGGATGAGCAATCACGGCCTCGCCCCCCGCCCCCCGAATCCACTGAACGGCTTGCTCAAGACTAGCCCAACGATGCGAGACATAACCTGGCTTACCAGCGACTAAGTATTTACGAAATACCTCATCCATCGTTTTACAGATTTTTTTCTCCACCAAAAATCGAGCAAAGTGCGTACGCGCAATGAGATCTGGATTACCAGCAAAATGCAGCGCACCTTCATAACTATTATGGATCCCAACCTGCTCAAGTTGTGCTGCCATCTGCCGTGCACGTAGCTCACGACCATCCCGAGTTGCTCGCAAGCCTTCTTCCAAAATAGTATTACGATCATCAACACCAAGACCCACAATATGGACCGTTTGGTTCATCCAGCTAATCGAGATCTCAACGCCCGCAAGATAGCTCATCCCAAGGTTATCAGCAGCAAGACGAGCACGCGCCTGACCACCTAGGACATCATGGTCGGTGAGTGACCAAAGCTGAACTCCATTTTGATGAGCACGTATAGCTAGCTCTTCGGGACTTAGGGTCCCGTCGGACACAATTGAATGGCAATGCAAATCAGCATTTAGTGGCGCAGTTTGGCTCATACCTCTATTTTAGGTCAGATGAGCATTAATGATCCGACGGGGCGACTCGATGTAGTCCCGCGACTGCATCTCCATCAAGCGTGAAACCGTTCGAGCAAACTCATCCACCACCTGCCCCTCGGTATAAAGGTGGTCTGGAGGCACTTCTGCCGACATAATTAATTTAACCCTGTGGTCATATAAAACATCAATTAGCCAAATAAAGCGTCTTGCTTCGTTGGTTAGTCGGGGTGGCATATGGGGCACACCCGCTAAAATTACTGTATGAAAGGTATTTGCAATCTCTAAATAGTCATTTTGGGAACGCGGCCCACAGCAAAGAGTTTGGAAGTCAAACCACACCACCCCTTCTGCCAAATGCAAGGCCCGAATCTCCCGAGACTCGATTTTTAGCACCGGATACGAGGACTCTATTTGCTTACCAATTAAGTTATGAAAATAATCATCTAGCTTTTTATCATTCTCAATACTTAGTGGATACAAATAGGCTTGAATACGGGTCATCTGTAATTGACGGTAATCACTGCCCGCATCCACATTTAAGACATCTAATTTATCTTCCAGTAACTGAATAGCCGGTAATAAGCGATCGCGGTGCAAACCATTTGGATAGAGTTGATCCGGACGATAGTTTGAGGTCATGATGAACTGCACTCGATCAATAAATAATGCTTTAAGTAAGCGGTACATGATCATTGCATCGGCAATATCATTGATATGAAACTCATCAAAGCAAATTAAGCGATAGCGCTCTGCAATCCGCAAAGCAAGTTCATCCAGTGGGTCTGCTAAACCAGAAAGCTCGTGCAACTCGCGATGGACCTCGCGCATGAACTCATGAAAATGGATCCGGATTTTTTTTGTTACTGGGGAGGCTTCGTAGAAGCAATCCATTAAAAAGGATTTGCCCCGACCAACTCCACCCCAAAGATAAACTCCTCGGGGTAACTCGGGATGAAAAAGTTTCTTGGTCAACGCATTACTACGAATGTCTTTATAGGCAACCCACTGATCTTCGCATTGCTGCAAACGGTCAATGGCCCTCTCCTGCGCAGGATCGGGCTGATAGCCGCGCGCTTTACACTCTTGATGGTAAAAGTCAGCGACTTTCAAGTTACATATTGAGTGCGCGTTGATCCGTAGCTAAAGCTGCCTCACGCATCACCTCCGATAAGCTGGGGTGAGGATGACATACGCGAGCAATATCTTCAGCAGCTGCTTTAAACTCCATCGCCAACGCTGCCTCGGCAATTAGGTCGGATGCATTAGGGCCAATAATATGAACTCCCAAAACCTCATCGGTTTTAGCGTCAGCTAAGATCTTCACAAAGCCCTCTGCACGATCCATCCCGAGGGCTCGGCCGTTTGCCATGAAGGGGAACTGACCAGCCTTATAGGTGCGCCCTTCGGCCTTCAACTGCTGTTCTGTTTTACCAACCCATGCAATCTCTGGATCGGTGTAGATCACCCACGGAATGCAGTTGTAATCAATGTGTGGTTTTTGCCCTGCGAGTAACTCGGCAACCAAGACACCCTCATCCTCTGCCTTGTGGGCCAACATCGGGCCACGCACCACATCACCAACTGCAAATATGCCAGGGGCGGCGGTTGCACAGGTATGGTCATTAATCGGAATAAAGCCACGCTCGTCGGTCTTCAGCTTAACCAATTCCAGATTGAGTCCCTCTGTATTGGGAACCCGGCCCACTGAGACGATTAAGCGATCGCACTCTAATTTTTGAGGCTTTCCAGCGCTATCCTGATACGAGACCACCACGCCTTTCTTGTCAGTCTTCACGCTATCAATCTTCACACCCAGATGCATATCGAGACCTTGCTTGGTGAAGATCTTTTTAGCCTCTTTTGCAATACCCTCATCACATGCACCTAAGAATGTCGGCAAAGCTTCCAAGACAGTAACTTCTGATCCTACTCGGCGCCATACGGATCCTAGCTCTAATCCGATCACACCGGCGCCAATTACACCTAAGCGTTTTGGTAAAGAATCAAACTTCAGAGCACCTTCGTTATCGCAGATCAGAACGTTATCGACGGTGATACCAGGAAGATGACGAGCCTTCGAGCCAGTAGCGATGATGACATTCTTGGCGCTTACGGTACCGGCATCTTTACCAGTAATTTTAATCTGATAACCCTCAGCATCTTTGCCAACAAATGAAGCGTGGCCCTTTAAGGAGGTCACCTTATTTTTCTTAAATAAGAAACTGATGCCGCCCGTCATCTTGGTCACGATCTCGTCTTTACGCGCCAGCATCTTAGCGATATCGATACTAACTTTACCAACAGTGATGCCATGATTAGCAACGTGATGACCAATCTTCTCAAACTCTTCCGATGACGCTAGTAAGGCTTTGGATGGAATACAGCCGACGTTTAAACACGTTCCTCCTAAACGAGGCTCCCCCTTGGGATCTGCGTAGGAATTTGCTTCGGCACAGGCCACCTTAAATCCGAGTTGTGCCGCGCGGATGGCGGCAATATAACCTCCTGGGCCAGCTCCAATCACCAGCACATCAAATACTTGGCTCATGGTCTACTCCTTACAGATCAAGAAGTAAACGAGCGGGATCTTCTAAGAGCTCCTTCATCGCCACCAAGCCCATGACAGCTTCACGTCCATCAATAATGCGATGGTCGTATGACAAGGCGAGGTAATTAATTGGCCGAATCACAATCTGTCCGTCTTCCACAACCGCCCTCTCCTTCGTTGCATGGATACCTAAAATGGCCGATTGGGGAGGATTAATAATTGGGGTTGACAGCATCGAACCAAACACGCCACCATTGGAAATAGAGAACGTGCCACCAGTGAGTTCTTCGATACTCAATTTGCCATCACGAGCTTTATTACCGTAATCCGCAATTTGTTTCTCAATCTCAGCCAATGTCATTTGATCTACATTACGCAGAATGGGTACAACTAGGCCACGAGGTGAACTGACCGCAATGCCAATATCAAAGTACCCATGGTAAACAATATCGTTACCATCAACTGATGCATTGAGGATGGGATACTTTTTAAGAGCGTATGTAGCCGCTTTCACAAAGAAGGACATGAACCCTAATTTAACGCCGTGGGTTTTTTCGAAGGTGTCTTTGTAGCGAGTGCGCATCGCAATCACTGGGGACATATTAACCTCATTAAAGGTCGTCAAGATGGCGTTATTGGCCTGGGATTCTAATAAGCGTTCGGCAATTCGTGCACGTAAACGCGTCATCGGCACACGTTCTTCGGTACGCTCACCTAGGGATGTATTGGAGATTGGTAAAGGTGCAGCTGTCGATCCTGTCTTCGTACCTCCAGAAACAGCATTAAGTACATCACCCTTGGTTACACGACCATCTCGTCCTGAGCCAGAGACTTGAGCAGCATTCAGATTATTCTCCGCCATTAACTTGGCAGCCGATGGAGCGGCGATCGCACCTTTTGCAGTTGAGCTCAACACCGGCGTTGCAGGAGCAGCTGCTTTAGCTGGGGCGGCGGCAACACTAGCCTTACCTGCACTATCAATTTTTGCGATTACTTGATCAGCAACAACGGTACCACCATCAGCCACCATAATTTCTGAGAGCACGCCTGCCGATGGTGCGGGTACCTCCAAAACAACTTTATCGGTTTCGATCTCAATCAAAATCTCGTCTTGAGCAACTGCCTCGCCGGGCTTCTTTTTCCACTGCAATAACGTTGCCTCAGCAACTGACTCTGAGAGTTGGGGAACTTTGACTTCAAATAAGGCCATGATGTGTCCTATGAATAGGTTAAATAATGAGTAATGGTTTGAATAAAAGATCTGCTCGTAAACATACGGTTTACTTTGTGATCACAAATCCCTTTAGCTTGGCAAATGCAGCAGTAAGCAAGGCCTTCTGCTGACTCTGGTGCAAATGGGCATAACCAACCGCTGGTGACGCTGATGCTGGTCGACCCGCATATCCCAAGCGCATTCCTTCGCTCATGTTCTCGAGCAAATTATGTTGCACAAAGAACCAGGCGCCCTGATTTTGTGGTTCATCCTGGCACCAAACTAGTTCTGTTAGATTGGGGTAAGTTTTGATCACACTGGCAATCGCTTTATGGGGGAATGGATACAACTGCTCTATCCGCACAAGCGCAGAATTTTCCAGCTTGTTATCAGAGCGTTGTTTAACAAGATCGTAGTACACCTTGCCAGAACAAACGATTACCCGCTCGATTGTTTTTGGATCAATCGACTCATCCTGCTCAGGAATCACCGTTTGGAACTCACCCTTCGTAAACTCAATGAGTGGTGAGGCCGCATCTTTGTGACGCAATAATGATTTAGGGGTCATGATGACCAGTGGTTTTCTGAATTGCCGAATCATCTGGCGACGCAAGAGATGGAATATTTGCGACGCAGTGGTGGGTTGAACCACTTGCATATTAGTATCCGCACATAGCTGCATAAAGCGTTCCAAGCGGGCTGAGGAGTGCTCAGGACCTTGGCCTTCATAGCCGTGAGGTAGCATCATGACCAATCCGTTTACGCGTCCCCACTTTACTTCCCCAGAGGCAATAAACTGGTCGATCACAACTTGCGCTCCGTTAGCAAAATCGCCAAACTGAGCTTCCCAAATGGTTAAAGTATTCGGTTCGGCAGACGCATAACCATACTCAAATCCCAGCACAGCTTCTTCGGACAGAATCGAATCGATGACAGTAAATGGAGCTTGATCTTTGCTCACATGCTGCAATGGGATGTGAGTACCCGTGTCCCAATTCTCTCGATTCTGCGCATGGAGTACAGAGTGACGATGACTAAATGTGCCGCGACCACTATCCTCACCCGATAATCGAATGGGGTATCCGCTGGCTAGCAAGGAGGCGAAAGCCATTGCCTCGCCCATGCCCCAATCCACATTGATCTCGCCACGACCCATGGCGGCACGATCGGTATAAACCTTTTGCACCAGAGGATGCACCTTGAACTCTGCTGGAAGGGTTACTAATTTATCCGCAAGCCGCTTCCATTCGGAGAGAGGAATGGCAGTGTCAGCATGATCGGTCCACTTCTTGTTCAGGAACGGGGACCAATCCACTGCAAACTTACCTTTAAAGTTACTCAAGACAGGATCAAGGGTCTGCTTGCCTTCATCCATTGCTGTTCGATACGCTTTGACCATCTCATCCCCTGCGCCGGGTGCAATAACTCCTTGTGCCTCGAGTCGATCAGCATACAGTTTGCGAGTACCAGGATGTTGCGCAATGATGCTGTACATCAGAGGCTGGGTCATTGCGGGTGTATCTTGTTCGTTATGACCTAGTTTTCTGAAACAGATAATATCGACCGCGACATCTTTCTTAAATTGGGTGCGGTATTCCAAAACCAATTGTGTCGCTAGGACTACCGCCTCTGGATCATCACCGTTCACATGCAAAACCGGTGCATCAATAATTTTCATGATGTCGGTGCAATAGAGACTGGAGCGATAGTCGCGGGGATCTGACGTTGTAAACCCAATTTGATTATTGATCACAATGTGAACAGTGCCGCCAGTGGAATAGCCACGAACTTCAGATAAAGCCAAGGTCTCTTGCATGACGCCTTGACCTGCAATCGCAGCATCACCATGCACGAGCACTGGCAAAACTTGATCACCCTTCGCGTCATTACGACGCTCCATACGCGCACGGGCGGAGCCCTCTACTACGGGGTTCACAATCTCTAAATGCGATGGATTAAAGGACAGGGATAAGTGCACTGGACCGCCTGGAGTCGAGATGTCGCTCGAGAATCCTTGGTGGTATTTGACATCACCTGATGGAAGATCCTCTGGCGCGGTGTGATCAAACTCAGCAAAAAGGTCTTTGGGTGATTTACCCAAGACATTGACCAAGACATTTAAGCGACCTCGATGGGCCATACCAATCACAATCTCTTGCACACCATTCTTACCAGCGCCTTGGATTAACTCATCCATACAGGGAATAAAACTATCCCCGCCTTCGAGTGAGAATCGTTTCTGGCCGACGTACTTTGCTTGCAGGTAACGCTCAAGTCCTTCTGAAGCAGTAACCCGGTCAAGGATCTGACGACGTTGCTCATTCATAAACTTAGGAGTAGAGCGAATCGACTCTAATTTTTCTTGCCACCATTTTTTGATCTTCTGATCTGCGATGTGCATAAACTCAGATGCCAAGGTGCCACAATAGGTCTCACGCAATGCCTGCAAGAGATCGCGCAGGGTCATATTGTTTTTACCGAAGAATGTATTGCTGGTATTAAAGACGATATCCATATCGCCATCACTAAAGCCATAGAAGGCTGGATTGAGTTCGGGAATATCCGGCCGTTCGGTACGCTTTAATGGATCTAAATTAGCCCAACGATTACCGACGTTGCGATAGGCTGCAATTAATTGTTGAACCGCAACCCGCTTACGTCCCATTTCTGAGTCTGCAGAATCCTGAATCGTTTTAATCGGTCCTTGCTTAGCGCGTTCTGCAAACGATGCCACGATCGGGGCATGAGCAATATCTCTGCCATTTGAACCATCGGCGGCCGGAACCTGGACGACGTTATCAAAAT
>Ga0255111_1000071_pt1 | contig 29548 bp, 34 predicted proteins | sample Law_Yuk_RepA_8h_FD_188472 | JGI IMG/M metagenome (GOLD analysis project Ga0255111, IMG submission 188472) | Freshwater microbial communities from St. Lawrence River, New York, United States - Law_Yuk_RepA_8h | ecosystem: Environmental > Aquatic > Freshwater > River | place: USA: New York... | reverse complement strand
CCATATACAAGGCCTATTAAAAATTATTCAGTTAATTGAGGACAAACACATACCAGCGTCTGTCAATATTATTGGGACGTCTTATTTTTTTAGCGAACGAACATTACATAATTTGGGTTTTCAATTAGAAAAAGCCACTCTATTTTATAGGATCAATCTATTCCTGAATTTTATAGATCTATTTTGGATGTATTCTCTATCAAAAGGCAAGCTGGCCATACCTAGTGTATGGGACGCCAAAAAAGCAAAGATAACCGGGGATGCCCTTGTAGCTCAAAAAACAAAATTTGAAAGACTATATCAAAATTTAGAAGCAAGACAAGCAAAATGACGTCCAAATGACGCCTATATATCATTCATTTATTCATTAACTCATATCATGTTTGCAAAATGGAACTTGGGGAAAGATTAAAAGAGCTAAGAACAGGTTTAAATTATTCTCAAAAAGAACTATCTGAAAAAACAGGTTTAACGCTCAGGACAATTCAGAGAATCGAAAACAATGAGGTAAAACCAAGCCTTTATTCATTAAAAGTAATTGGAGAAGCCTTGAAAACCGATCTTTCTGAATACGTCAAAAAATCTGATACCAAGCCCTATGAATTTAATCTAACCCTTAAAATCACAGATATGAATCAATTTTTTAATGACTTAAAAGTTTTAGTAAAAACCCATTGGAAAACAATCTTCCTGATTGTTTTGGTAATTTGGCTTATCACAAGTTATGATGATATTAAAGCAGGTATCATGGACGCTTGGAGTGGAAAGTAAGTTTTTATTTGGTGTTTAAATGAGCCAGTTTTGACTTCAATACTTCAAAATGATGTGATGTATGAAAGGAAGTGAAGCTAGCGAGTTCTCCAAATGATATTTTTCCTAAGATCGGGTGAGGTAACCTGTAACTATTTAACTCAAATGAAGTATGGTTATTTAATTTATTGATAAACGATTTATTCAATGACGCATATTTTTGAATCAAACGATCTTTTTCAGTATGTGAAACTGGTTTTGGGATATACATTGTTGGAGCTTTTGCGCCGCCTTCCAATGCATTTTTATATAACTGTCTGAGATCTTCAAAAGAACGACTCTCCTTTATATTGATACCAAACACTAAACGTAAAATTGGTTTTGGTAATGTAAAGCCAATATTCACTATTTGAAGTACTTTGATTAAGTGGACTAAATCTTGACCCGCCGACCATTTATTATTTATATTAACTTCAAATTCATCTTTATTTAAACCCTTCACTAGTTCAATAAATTGAGCTGCACTATCATCAAGCGATTGTATTAAGGTTGTTTTGTCCATCGTTCATTTTTTTTAATGAGTTGATATGTTTATTTAGGCTTACCGAAAATAAAAAAATTATTATCAATTTAACAGCTTTATCATGTATTTATACGCTGGTGGTAATTTGTCGAATTTTTGTTTGTAAATTTGGATATGAAAGTTCAAGAAGTTAAATATCTATCTGATTACAAGATTAGCGTCAAATTTGAAGATGGCGTGTCTGGAACTGTTCAATTAAATGATTTGGTTGAAAAGGGAATTTTCAAAGTCCTTCAAGATAAAAACCAATTTGCAAAGGTTTACACAAATGGCCATTCAATAGCTTGGTCTAACGAACTTGAAATTGATGCTACTACTATTTATTCAGAATTAACAGGGAAACATTTTGGAGAGATTATAAGTCCAAAATTGTCCCATGCCTCAAATTAGCTATTTTCTAGGCGTTATTGTTCGCATGTTTTATAGGGATCACAATCCTCCTCACTTTCATGCAGTGTATGCAATTTCGAAGGCATTATTGATATTGAAAAAAATGAAATCATTTGCGGAGAACTTCCTATTAGAGTTCTAGGAATAGTAACAGAATGGTCAGCAATTCATAAAACCGAATTAATGGTTAATTGGGAAAGAGCCCGACAACAAGAAAGCCTTAATGATATCGCCCCGCTTGTATAATCATGTTTTTTTCAGATATTTTGTATTTTTAGAAATACAATTATTTTATATGGCAATCAAGAAAAGCTGGCTTGATAAATTAAATGAAAATAAAGAGCCAAAAATTAAAAGAATTGATATTGACTTTGCTGATATTCCAGCAGGTAGCAATATGTTTATCGCTACGCCAAAACTGATAGATCAGTATATTAATGAAATAGGTGTTGGCAAGCGCATAGATTTAAAAACAATGCGAAAAGACCTTGCGATAGAGCATAATGCTGATTATACTTGTCCTGTAACTACTGGTATTTTTTTGCGAATTGTGGCAGAAGCTAATTATGAAAAGTTGCAACAAGGCAAACATTTGGAGGAAATCACACCTTTTTGGAGAGTGATTGAACCAAATAGTCCATTAGCCAAGAAACTCACATTTGGACAAGTTTTTTTACTAGAACAAATTGAAAAAGAAAGTAGAAACTGAAATTTTTTGATCGTTATGTAGTCTAATTAATTTATGTATTTTTGGTAAAACAAGATTTGATGAAAACGCCATTTAACAAATATCTTTACATTGGATTTTTACTTTTAGGTCTCTTTCAAGCATTTTTTTCAAAAGACTATATGCAAGCAGCAGCGTCTCTTGGAATTGGAATGGCCTTTGATCCATTCGATCCAGAGCAAAAATGGAATGAAAGACCTACTTGGCAAAAAGCTGTGTTGATCATTCACCTCGCTTTTGTTGCAGCCATGTTTGGACTTGGCATCGGATTAAATGACAAATAAATTTTTATATAATGAATAAAATATCTCAATTTGTTAATAAGTACCGCAACGAAATTATTGTTGGTGTAATTGTATTTCTATTTTTGATTTTCAGAGATGTAATTAAGTCTTTCCTGTAAATCAAAATGAAAATTTCAGCCTTTTTCATTTTATCTCTATTTTATATAAGCACTTATGGGCAGGTGGGTCCAATAAGGAATTGGATTGACACAGAAGTTAAGTACTCCTTTGCTAACCAAAAAGATGTGATATTTACGCATAGCTTACCCAAAGGAGGTGGTCTATACTATTTGAAAGGCATAAAATATAGTCATGTCGTATTTTGGACGCGTATACAAAATCAAACATCCGCACCGATTAAATTACAGCTTACGTTTCCTGATATCACTTTTTTACAATCTCCAGATGCTCATATCAAAATACTACTTCCTAAAGACACAATGAGTCGTGAAAAAGAACAGTTATTCAACTATGGACTAACTGGTTTAGAATTTCTTTTAAATGATAACACGAAGCAGGTAAAATCTTTGAAAAAAACGATTGATCCTAAAAAGGACTATTATTTTTATATTCCTGTATTTATGCACGAAATTAATGGGTCTGCACGCGCATCAATAGTATTAAAAGGCGAAAAATTATTTTATAAAATTTCAATAGGAAAAGATACTGCATTTATACCTTGCGGAAGTTTAGTTGCAGAAAGCAAAAAATTGAAATGATTCTTATATGAAAAAAATAGATTTTATTTGTTCTATTAATATTTACAAGCGTATTTTAATCCCACCATTAATTACAAATCCATCAACAGGAGCATAAATATCTCTGAAAATAGGATCCTGTATGGTGCCTGTAAACACTTTATCAAATTTTGACTGTCTTGTGTCTGTAAAGTTTTCAAAATTGATAAACACGGACCATTTTTCCCAAAGTTTTTCTGCCATAAAACCTGTTATCCAATAAGACTTTCCAAAACTACCATCACTTAAACGTTGCTTGCTAAAATAATAAGCTTCTAGTCCCAATTTTAGTTTGTCTTCAATCTCATACATCAATACATTGTTTAAACGGTGTCGTGCAGTGAGTGGCAACCACTGCTTTACATTATCAAAATTCGTATTTGCGTTGGTATATGTGTATCCTACAAACAATTTAAAGTCGGCGTAGGTAAGTCTTATATTAGTTTCCATGCCTTTGGTATCGATACTTCCGTTTGCATTTTCAAACGCCAAATTAAATCCAGCTGTATTGTTTAACACGAGCGGACGAGCTAGATGGGTATAAAAAAATAGTTGGTTAAAGCTAAAGCCTAGTTCGCCAATATTTGTTTTATAATTAATGTCCCAATTCAAGCCTTTTGACCTTTCGTTTCTCGCATTAATCATATCAATAGGTGAGATATTTCTAAATTGTCTTCTTTCGGCATCCTCTGTAAAAATAGTAGGTGGTTTATAGCCATAGCCACCGCCAATTCGGGTAGTTAACTTAGGCGAAATTTTAAACATCGTTGAAATACGCGGAAGTAATTCAAAACCAAATTCGTTTATGTAATCTCCCCTGAGTCCGGTTTCGATTGTAATATTTTCATGAACACTCCAAGCATTTTGTATAAAAACACCAAATGTGTTTAAATTATAATCACGTTTACGATCTATACTGTTTGGCACTTCTGTTAAGTTTTCTGTAACCAAATTTGTACCAAGCACCCAGTCCGAATTGGATCCATTTTTATTCCAGGTTAACTCAGAAAAAGAAGATTGTTGTAATGCATCAAAAAAATAATTTGGAATGATTAGCGCTCTATTAAATCTGCTAAAACTATTTTTAAATTGAATGTTGCTACTTTCTGTTAAACGGTGCTTGACGCCAAATTGAGTGGTAAATCTCTTTGTATCATTTTTTTCAAAAAACCCAATACCATTATTATTAATGTAGTTCATGCTACCACCCGTTCTATTTTCTGAAATATAAGTGACACCTAGATCGGCGGTTGTTTTATTCGCATATAAAAAAAGCCGGGGGTTGATGGTATAACGTTCAAACTTTGGTATCGCCGTAAGTCCAATTGCTGCTGGATCAAAAGCGCGGTTACTATTTCTCGAAGTAAAAATCGTGAGTCCAATTTTTCCATATTTTTCACTATAAAAGCCACTAAGGTCTAAACCACCCGCAGTGGTTACATTGGATAAAAAATTAAGCGCTCTATTGTCAGTGGGCGTTTTAGATACAAGATTTACTAGACCCGCAATAGCACCTCCTCCAAATAATGTAGATGCTGCACCTTTAATAACCTCCACTTGTTTTAAATCTAGCGGGGCAATTTGTAAAAGAGAAAGGCTTGATGCAAATCCACCATACATGGGATATCCATCTCTAAGTAACTGCGTGTATCGTCCATCTAGTCCCTGAATGCGGATACCGGCATTGAAAGAAGTTGCGGATGTTTGTTGCGTTTGAATACCCGTACTCTCGTTTAGTAGCATTCTAATATCACCAGGTTTCATATTGCCCTTTTCAGTAAGTTCTTCACCAGAAATTACCTCTGTTCTTGTAGGTGTATTGGCAATGGTTCTACTAATACGCGTAGCAGTTACTATAACTTCTTCCTCCTCTTCTTCTTCATTTTCCTCCATTAAAATGGTTATTATTGAATCAGTAGTCAAAGGCGTTGTAATACTTATCGTTTTATCTACAAAACCAACGTAGGAAATAGACAGGCTATATGTTCTGTTGGGTACTTTTTCAAAAATGATAACACCTAAGCTATCGGCGATAACTATTTGTTTTAAGGGCATTAATTTTGCAGTAGCAGCAGATAGTGGTTCTTTTGTATTTGAATTTTGAACTAATATTTTAATCGTTGTTTGAGCAACTACATCATAAGATCCAAGTATCATTAATAGCGCTACAAAAATTATATGCTTCATAACTATGAAATATTGATGAGGTTATATTTTTATTATAACTTAACCGCAAAGATATTCGAATACTAAACTAATTAGCTGTATCTTTTTTCCTATTTTCATTCAAAATATTTTATGTCTAGACCAAGTGCATCTGAATATGGTAGTTTCTACCAAACTTACATTAACTATACAAGTGGTAAAGACTACGCCATTTTAGTTCAACAATACAACGAACGAATTATTGCGTTTTGGGACGCCATTCCGACAGAAAAAATCAATTACGCTTATGCACCGGGTAAATGGACAATTAAGCAAATGTTCCAACACGTAATTGATACCGAACGCATATTTGCTTACAGGGCACTTGCAATTTCTAGAAAAGAAAAAACACCTATTCCAGGATTCGACGAAAACGAATATGCCAATAATGCAACAGCGGCCAATAGGAATTGGAAAGATATGTTAGTAGAATGGAGGGTGGTAAGGCAATCAACCAATCTTTTATATGCATCATTTACAGACGATCAAATGAAAAGCTTGGGTACCGCAAGCGACAAAACTATTTCTGTAAATGCATTAGGGTTTATCATTTTTGGCCATTCTTTACACCATTTGCATATACTAAAAGAACGTTACAGTATTTAGCCTCAAATTTTACAAATTGATACAAAATACTTATCTTGAATTAGGTCACTAATTATTAATATCTAAAAACAAGACTTTGAAAAAATTATTATTGCTTTGTGTGATTGCTGGCCTAGTATCATGCAATTCTAAAAACGACAAAAACGCCGAATTAAGTAAAAAAAATGTTGACTTTTACTCTAATATTTGGGAAGTAGCTGTTAATGAAGGCCGTGTAAATATTTTAGATTCAGCTTATGTAGACGATGCTGTGCTACATACTGTTCCTGAAATTAAAGGGAAAGCCAATGCTAAAGCATACTATGAAAATTATGTAGTAGGTTTTTCCGAAAGACAATTTACAATTAAAGAAATTTTTGCTGATGGAGATAAGTTGGTAAAATATTGGCAGTTTAAAGGTAAACACACTGGAACATTTTTTGGAATTCCTGCAACCGGTAAAAGTGTTGATGTAATTGGTTGTACGATTGTTAAAATGAAAGATGGTAAAATTGCAGAAGAGCAAGATTTTATGGATAATCTTGAATTTATGCAGCAGATTGGATTAATTCCAAGATAGTATATACGTAAAAGACATTTTAGAAAAAGCTATCAGTCATGATGGCTTTTTCTTTTTAATAATCTAGTTTTTGTTGAGTAGCTTATGTGAGCCATCACAGTTCGGCATTCTTTTTGAAAGACCACAGGTACAATCTGTAATACCAATGCCAGCTATAATTCTATCTCTATATTTTTCAATACGCGTCACCCTTGTTTCTGATTGTTTGGCACCTGAAAAATCTATTGTTTTAAAACTACCACTGCAATTTCAACCAAACTTTCGTTTTCAATCATTTTATAATTTTTACTACTATATATATATTTTGAAATACGTTCTATAAAAGGGGTTGAAGACAATCGGTTAGGCGTTGAAAGTATAATAGTACTACCATTATTTATAAATTTTTCAACCAGCAAAACTAATTTATTATGAGCAGCTGGTTCATAATTGGTATCACTCAATAAAATAGTGTCTGCAGTTGTGTGTTCAGGTATATGATTCCAATCTAAAATTATTGCGCTAACGTTTGTTACATTTAAATGTACTATGTTTTTATTAGCAAGTATCACCGCCTCACTTGCATAATCGGATATAGTAATGTTGGCGGCCTTTTTTGCTATTGAAAATGAAGGAACTCCAATACCAGCACCTATTTCTAGTATATTCTTTTTTTCTATCCAATGTGGTTCTTCTTGTAAAAAAGTAACCATTGCTTTTGAGGAGGCCCATATTTTTGCCCAAAAGGGAAAGGCCAAATTTGGTTCTTGTATCTTTAATTTCTCGTATTCTGATTTAATAGCTTCAGTATCTGGTATCCACAAAGCAACTTCTGGACTTAATTGTTCAAGAATTAGTGGATACACGTTAATTAATTATTTATTAAATTTTCATACAAAGCGTTCACCGTTTTTCTAATAACATTATTGTAACCACTAGTTTCTCCGGGATGACATCCGTTGCTAATTACTACAATTCCATATTTTTTTTGCGGATTAAAAAACATAGCACTAAATAGCCCATAGGCAGAACCCGTATGTCCTATCATTTTTTTTCCATCAATGATAGATCCTGGCGTTTCTAATGCAAAACCATAAGGCTCTATATCTGAAACAGCAGTTTGCATGAGTTTCGAACTCTTTTTTGAAATAATTCTAACCCCATTATATTTCCCATAATTGGTATGCATCATCATATATGTAGCTAAATCTTGTGCGGATATTTTCATACCACCAGTAGGTGAAAAAATAGGGGTGCTATAACCCATTTGATAAGCAGCTACCTCTGTAGTTCTTGGTGCATAGGCATTTGGGGACACTACAAATTTTGCTGCATTTGGTTGATATTCATAAATTGTCGCAAATTTAGACTTGTCTAATCCGTTTACATAGTAGCCACCATATAATTGCAGTGGCTTCAAAATGTGATTTTGAATATAGGCATCAAATCTTTCGCCACTTACTTTTTCAATGATTGTTCCAATCATATTAAAATTGAGGTTACAATATGCATAGCCTTTACTGGGCTCGTAATTATTGTAACACTTTTCCCAATTTGCAGATGTTGCAGGATTAATAGAATCGAGAAAAAAATAACCTTGACTATCATTAATAGATGAAAGGTGTGATAGCATAAGTCTTAATGTAATAACCGTTTCTGGAAATTTAGGGTTACGCACTTTAAATCCAACTAGTTCACTAACATCTTGATCCAATGAAAGTTTTTTAGCTTCCACTAGTTGCATAATTGCAGTTGCAGAAAATGATTTTGAGATAGAAGCGATTCTAAAAATATTTTCGTTATTAAGTGGGGTATTGGTTTCAGCGTCTTTTAAACCAAAGGATTGGGTGTAAATTATTTTATTATTTTTTACAACCGCTACCGATAAGCCCATTACAGGATTCTCTTTCATGATTTGGTGAATAGCAACCTCTGCTTTATTTTCTTGCGCAATACATGTATTTGGCAATAATAGCATGGCTGTAACAACACCCTTTAATATCCACTGAATTAAATTTCTCATGGTTGTAAATTTGAATAAATATATTCAATTGTTAAGAATTACAATAATCGAAAGGTCTATAATGCTGAAAATCAATCAGTTAATATAGTTATTTTGCTTTATTCATTATTAATCGTAATATTGCGATTAATATGGGAGCCAGTAAAATCATCAATTATTCAGAGGCCGAGCTGCAAATAGCAAAATTTGCAAAAGCTTTATCACATCCTGCACGAGTTGCCATCTTGCAACTATTAATTCAAAAGCAGTCTTGTATTTGTGGTGATATTGTGGATGAATTACCCATTGCGCAATCTACCGTATCGCAACATTTGAAAGAATTAAAACAAGCCGGCCTCATTAAAGGAAATATCGATGGCGCTTCCATTTGCTATTGTGTAGATACAGAAGTATTGCAAAATGCCAAGGATATTTTGAATCAGTTATTGTCACCTATTAGTCTTACCCCAACAACTTGTTGTTAAACTAAATAATAATCAAATGCAAACAGACGAACAACTTAAAGAAATTGTAAAAAATAAATACAGTGAAATAGCATTACAAGACAAAGAAACAAATATGTCTTCTTGTTGCGGTGCTGGCGGCTGTTCTACCGAAGTGTATAACATTATGTCTGAAGATTATACCACACTTGGAGGCTATACAGCAGACGCTGATTTAGGTCTTGGTTGTGGCCTTCCTACACAATTTGCGCGCATTAAAAAAGGCGACCTTGTAATTGATTTAGGTAGTGGCGCTGGTAACGATTGTTTTATTGCTAGACATGAAACCGGTGAAACAGGTAAAGTAATTGGCATTGATTTTACACCAGCAATGATTAATAAGGCACGGGCCAATGCCGAGGCGCGTGGATTTAACAATGTAGAATTTAGACAGGGTGATATTGAAAATATGCCCATCACTTCTAATGTAGCAGATGTTATTGTAAGTAACTGCGTATTAAACTTAGTACCTAATAAACATGGCGTATTTGCAGAAATGTTTAGGGTATTAAAACCTGGCGGTCATTTTAGTATTAGTGATGTAGTACTTGTAGGCGCCTTACCAGAAGGTTTACGAAAAGATGCTGAAATGTATGCTGGATGTGTATCTGGAGCGATTCAAAAAAATGTTTATCTCGAATTAATACATGCTAATGGTTTTGAAAATGTGACCATTCAAAAAGAAAAAGCTATTGTAATACCGGATGATATTTTAGTAAACTATTTATCAGCTGCCGAAATAGATGCATTTAAATCAGGTAGTACAGGCATTATGAGTATCACCGTATTTGCGCAAAAACCATTAGATAATAAAACAGCTTGTGTGCCAGGTGGCGGCTGTTGTTAATAATTACATAGATGAAAAATATTTTAGTATTGTGTACCGGCAATAGTTGCCGAAGTCAAATAGCACATGGTTATTTAAAAACATTTGCTGCTGATAAAGCCAATGTTTATAGTGCCGGCGTAGAAACGCATGGTGTAAATCCAAGGGCCATTCAAACCATGAAAGAGGATGGTATTGATATTTCTAGCCATACCTCAAATAACGTCTTAGAATATACAGATGTTGATTTTGATTTTGTGATTACGGTTTGTGATCACGCCAAAGAAGTATGTCCATATTATCCAAGTAATGCTCAAAAATTTCATTATAATTTTCCGGATCCAGCAAAAGCAAGCGGTACCGAAGATGAAATTGATAGATCTTTTGTAGAAGTGCGTGAGATGATTAAAAAATACTGTTTAGAGTTTGTAAAAGAAAATTTATGAGTGGTCTTACAGCCTTAGTTATTGGGGCTACAGGTGCAACAGGTACCGAACTTGTAAATCAACTAATTAAAGACAACCAATATACTAGCGTGGTTGTGTTTTCTAGAAGACCCTTATTAATTTCTCATGCTACATTAACAGTGCATATTGTTGATTTTGAAAACCCACAATCTTGGGCACATTTGGTAAAAGGTGATGTACTATTTTCGGCGCTTGCTACTACGCTTAAACAGGCGGGAAGCCAAAAAGAGCAGTACAAAATTGATTATACCTATCAATACCAAACTGCTGCTTCAGCTGCGGCTAACGGTGTAGCAAATTATGTGTTGGTATCTGCTATGGGCGCTAACGCAAGCTCTTGGCTATTTTACCCCCGCATTAAAGGAGAGCTCGATAACGCAGTTGCTGCATTACCTTTTAAGCAGATACATATATTTAGACCCGGATTTTTACTTAGGCAGGCAGATAAAATAAGGCCTATGGAAAAATTAGGTATTGCCATCATTGACTTTTTTAATAAGTTAGGTTTATTTAAAAGCCAAAAGCCGTTACCAGTAGACGTACTCGCGCACAAAATGCGTTCGGTATTATTAAATCCGTCTGCCCAACAATTTCAAGTCTATTCTTTGGATTCAATATTTGATTTGTAGTATCTTACTATTTCAAATACTTCCTGTCATGAAAAAATTTGTTACGGTTATTATTGCTTTTGTATTATTTATAAGTACTAGCCTTGCGCAAGTATTATCACCCCTTGTTACAGGATCTAAAAATTTAGATCCCGTTAAACTTGCGCAGATTGATACCTTACTTAACAGTTATGTTAAAAATAACTGGTTGATAGGTGCTTCAACTATTATTGTTAAAGACAATCAAGTAGTTTATTACAAAGGACATGGTTTTGCAGATAGGGCTTCAAAAAAACCAATGGACCCAAACTCTATTTTCAGAATCATGAGTCAAACAAAGGCTATTACTAGTTTGGCAGTATTACAATTATTTGAAAATGGAAAACTTAATTTAGATCAAGCAGTAGGTGATTTTATACCAACTTTTTATAAGCAATCTGTTTTAAAAGAGTTTAATGCAGCAGATACAAGCTATACAACGGTTCCATCAAAAAGAAATATTACCATTCGAGATTTATTAACTCACTCTTCTGGTATTGATTATGCTGCTATTGGTTCTGAAAAAATGAAAGCTATTTATGCAAAAGCAGGTATACCATCTGGACTAGGAAAAATTAATGGCACTTTATTAGAGCATATGAAAGCGCTAGGAACTTTACCACTAGTACATCAACCCGGTGAAAAATTTACCTATGGATTAAATTCTGATTTGTTGGGTTGTATTGTTGAAGTTGTTTCTGGTATGACACTCGAAGCCTATTTCAATAAATATATTTTTGAACCCATGGGTATGCGGGATACTTATTTTAATGTTCCTGCTTCAAAAGCAAATAGGCTGCCAACGGTTTACACCGAAGACAGCAATAAGAAAATTATTGAATGGGGACCTACATTTAGAAATATTGATCCCAACTATCCATTACTAGGGACAACCTATTTTTCTGGTGGCGGTGGTTTGTCTTCCACTGCATTTGACTATGCTATATTTTTACAAATGATTTTGAATGGTGGAAAATATAATGGCAAACAAATTATTTCGCCAAGAACAGCCGAGTTAATGTTGAGTCCACAACTAGATTTTAAATATGAAGGCCTTAACGATTTTGGTTTGGGTTTTGCAATTACTTCTGAAAAAGCAGCAAATCTAAATGCACGAAACAAAGGTTCTTTTTCTTGGGGTGGTTATTACGGTACAACCTATTGGGCCGATCCTAAAGAAAAATTGATTTGTTTAATCATGACACAACATACGCCCAATTCACATGCTGGATTTCAGGCTAAAATTGAAAATATCATTTACGGAAGTTTGGTAAAATAGTCACTCAAATAAACAATTTGCAACTCTCGTTGTTTTACTTTTGCGCGCAGTTTAAAAGCCGCAATCATGATGAACCCCTACGTAGAACAAATCAAATCAAATATCGAGCCAGTAAGAAATACTTTATTGGCGCACCCGGTATATAGCCAAATTCAAGACTTACAAGGATTACAACGATTCTCTGAAACCCATGTTTTTGCGGTATGGGATTTTATGAGCTTGTTAAAATCACTCCAAATTGGATTGACATCTGTGGCACTCCCATGGGTTCCTGTGGGCAACGCAGATACGCGTTATTTAATCAATGAAATTGTACTAGGTGAAGAATCTGATGTAGATCAGGATGGCGTTAGAATTAGTCACTTCGAATTGTACATTAAAGCAATGCAACAAATGGGTGCTTCTACCACCGTTATAGATGCGTTGATTGCAAAAATCAATGCAGGCGTAGCTGTTCAGGATGCAATTGAAACTGCTGATTTACCAAAAAAAGTAAAAGACTTTTTACAATTCACTTTTGATATTTCTTTTAATGCACCACTTCATGTAAAGGCAGCTGTTTTCACGTTTGGTAGAGAAGACTTGATACCAAACATGTTTATGAAAATATTAGACAAAATTTATGCCGATGCTCCAGATAAAGTGAGCATTTTTAAATACTATATCGAAAGGCATATTGAAGTAGATGGTGATCATCACAGTCATTTGGCACTTGATATGGTAAGTAGGCTATGTGGTGATGATGCATCTAAATGGGAGGAAGCGACAAGTGCCTCTGTTAAAGCACTTGCACTTCGCATAGGACTTTGGGATGCTATTTAGGAAAGTCTGCACCTTCTGTTACAGACGCCCAAGTATCAAAATCATTTTTTAATTCTTCTAATTTTTCTCTAGCACCTCTTAGTGCAGCAACGCCTAATAATAAACGCATTGGCGGTGTTTCGGATTCAACAACTTGAATCATTGCTTTTACGGCCCTTACTGGATCGCCAGCTTGGTTTCCACTGATACCTCTGATGGTATCTTTATTTTTGTCGGCTGTTTCTGCATAGTCTGCAATAGTTGCAGGGCTTTCGTTGGCAGAACGTCCTGCCCAATCTGTTCTAAATCCACTAGGTGCAATAATGGTTACTTTAATACCAAGTGGTCCAACTTCTTTAGCTAGCGATTCGCTAAAACCATCCACAGCATATTTTGTAGCATTGTAAAAACCTACACCAGGGAAAGATCTTAAACCTGCAATAGAAGCAATGTTTAAAATGTGTCCACTTCTTTGCTTGCGCATATGTGGTAAAACTTCTTGCGTCATTTTTGCTAAACCAAACACATTGATTTCAAACATCTTTCTTACTTCTACTTCTTCACTTTCTTCGATAGAGCCAAAGTATCCAATGCCAGCATTATTTACAAGCACATCAATTTGACCAAAATGCGCCATTGTTTGCGCAACACTTGATTTAATTTCTGAATCAATGGTAACATCTAGTTTGATGGCAATAGATGTATTTGGGTAAGCTGCAACAATATCATCTACATCACTTGTTTTGCGCGATGCAACAGCAACTTTGTAACCTTTTGCTAAAACCTCTTTTGCAAGTTCTCGTCCAAATCCTGTTGAACATCCTGTAATGAGCCAAACTTTTTCCATGATCATTTTATTTTGAGTGATTTGCGTTATATGCTTCGATTCCTTTAATAATTAATTTTTGTCTTCTAATTTCTCTTGGCACCACAATGATACCGATTAATAAACCAAATGCACCATATGATGAATTTCGGCCAGGACTAAGCGTATTAGAGCTAAGTGCTGTTAATCCTAAATAACCACCCCAAAAGTAGTTCCAATCTCTAATTCTTTTTGCACGATTAAAATATAAATATGCTTCCGGTAAGGTTACCGATAAATCTCTTGCATCAGAGATGGTTAGCGCCCTGCTACCAAGGTAAATTTTTTTGCCAACGAGTTTCATTTTTTCTCTTGATCTGGTTTCTTCTTGAGCCATTAGAAACTGAGTAAAAAAACAAATACATAACAAAAGGGTAATCTTTTTTATCATAAATTAATAGTTATATTTATTTTTCAAAAATACCAATTAACATGGATCAAAGTAATTCGTCGCGCCGTTCATTTTTAAAAAATGTTTCTTTTGCTACTGCATTTTTTGCAGTGGGTGGATACCAAAAAATTAGCGCTTCCACTATTTTTGAAAATAGGAGCAACGTCGTACTTCGTTTCGTAGTTGCATCCGATGCCCATTATGGCCAACCCGGAACTGCTTATGATGAAATGATCGAAAAAATTACCGGTCAAATAAATACATTTCATAAAGAAGCACCACTTGATTTTTGTGTGATCAATGGCGATATTATTCATAACGAAAAACATTTATTGCCACTAGCTAAGCAAAAATTAGATGCGCTTCAACCTAAATATTATGTGACTAGAGGAAATCATGATATGGTGAGTACGACCTATTGGAATGAAGTATGGGGAATGCCCGTTAACCATAGCGTAAAGGTTAAGGATCATGCCATTGTTTTAGCAGATACGTCCAATGAAGAAGGAAAATACTTGTCTCCTGACATACAGTGGCTATCTGGGCAATTAGAAGCATACAAGCAACAAAAGCATGTTTTGCTGTTTTTGCATATTCCCCAAAAGGCCTGGACGACAAATGCAATCAATACCCCTGATTTTGAAAGCTTGGTAGATAAATACCCAAATGTAACAGCCATTTTTCACGGTCACGAGCATGACCAGGATGGTGTTAAATTGCTTGGAGAAAGACAAACCCCTTGTTTATTTGATGCCCATATGGGTGGTAATTGGGGAACCCCGTATAAAGGGTTTAGGGTGGTAGAAATCTTAAAAGATGGTACGCTTGTATCCTATATGATGAATCCGACCCAGAAAATCAATACATATTTTAATTTTGGTGCTAGAACATAAAAAATGAGGGCCCGGTTACCCAAAGCCCCCATACCCCCCGAGTTTAAAACTCAATCAAATAAACGCCACATATCTGTGATGTGGGACGCAGTTTGTTTGAATTTCAATAATCTATTATCGAGTAACGGATATAATTAATAATATATTGTAATACAATTTACAATGAATATAATATATATTTAATACGTATAAAACGTATCTTATTTTTATTAATCTGAACCAATTGATTAGCTTTGTAAGATGCGATTAAGACATACATATATTATTCTGTTTTTATTTGTCACCCTTCAGGCATCCGCACAAAAAAATTTACTGCGCTATTTAGCTTCTCAAACGGGCTCGTTTGAACTTCAATTGTTTAATAAGGAAACTAAATTGGTTCCTACCCCTATTGGGTTAACCTGCACCGATTCTAAGCATGCCTATATGGTTAATAATGGGCAACTCTATTTTCAAATCACTGGAACAGGTAAGCTTTTTAAAATAGATTCCACACTTGGGGCTATTAGACTCGACAATACCTGTTTTGAAGGCTATAATTTTGGCGGATACTCATTTATCAGAAACGATAAGTTCTTCAATTTAGGTGGATGGGGATTTTGGCAATTTAATAGCGGACTGAGGTATTTTGATACCACTTCCAAAGAATGGTTTAGACAGCCAATTAGTAAAGAAGTAAGAATGGCTTTGCATATGAATGCGGTTGTTTATCCAGATAAAATAAATGACCTTATTTATGTGGTATATCAGTCATATCCCAATTCTTATTATAAGTTGCAAAATGAAATACAAAATGACACGGTGTACATGCAGTGTTTGAATTTAAAAACCAATGATTGGTGGCAGGAACCTAAAATTGTGAATGACAAAATATTTCAAGAATCCGTAATTGGCACAAGTTCAATGATTTTACCGGGACTTGGAATTTTAACCGAATCTTATAATCACTTGTATTTAATAAACCCAACTACCCAAAAATTATATGAAATAGAAAATGAAATTGGCGGTACCATTATGAATTATGTAGCAAGTAAAAATGGCTTGTATTTTTATAATGACGGAAAGCTGCATATTTATAATGCTGGGTTAGATTCTTTGGTTAGCATTACGCTTTCGATGTCAAAATTTTCTGAAGTTGGCAGGCCGCTTTACAAAAAAATAACACCAAGTTTTACAAGTAAAATAAAGCTTAATCAATTACCCTATTTTATAGCGTTTTTATTATTATTTACGATTTCAATTGTATTATATTTCAAGAATAAGTCTTTGCGTAAAATGCAGCAAACAGCTGTTGGAAATGGGTTTCACAAAAAATCAATTGAGGTAAATAAGCAACTAGAATTTTCAGATAATTTAACTGAAACCGAAAAGTCGGTACTGGATATTTTGATTGAGTGTTCAAAACAAAATACACCCACATCGATTGATCAAATTAATAGAGCACTGGGTGTAAAAAATAAAGAAGTAACGATCCAAAATAAATTAAGATCTGACACCCTTCAAATGATTAATAAAAAATTTATGGTATTTGCCTCCACCAGTGATACACTAGTGGAGCGAGAAAAAACAGCCTTGGATAAAAGGGTATACCAATACAAGATTAATGAGCGCTACCTAAATAAAATTAAATAGGTATCTCTTACGTATTTTTAACTGTAAAAAGGAATTAACCTTCTGCTTCTTCCTCTTCTTCTTCTTTGAAAAGTGGATTTCTACGAGATGGAATAACCATTTGTTCGTCATCACTTAAGAATACCCAGAAGCCGTTTAATTCAAAAATGTCACCACTGGTTTTGCTATCTCCGTCTGCACTTCTGCGCTCGTAAGTACCTAGTAATTCACCGTGGTGTCTTAATTGATTTAATTTGTCTTCGTGTGCTAATTCTTTAAAGCTTTCAATCGTCATCATCTGTATTGATTTTGTGCAAATATATATTACTCCTCCTTATTCGCCATATAGTATTACAGCAGAACTTCCTGCAAGGGTATAATTATTAGCTGATTTAGAAGAACCTTTACTACTTAATCCTACTTTCCATGTTCCTTTTGGCAAAGTAATGGTTTGAGGGGTTTGTTTACCATTGTAAGCGACCCATATTTTTTTCCATCGATCGCCTACCGCTGCTCCGTTGATGGTATAAGCAATGATTCCACTAGGCAGTTGCTCTTCAAAATTTAAATGGGTAGCAATTTGCTGTGCCGTTTGCATTCTAAAAGCAGGATGCGCACGTCTAATTTGAATCAAGCTTTTGATAAACGTATAACTAGCATTATTTTGAGTTTTTAAATCCCAATTGATTCCATTCACAATATCTCCTTTATCAAAAGAATTTTCCACTCCATTTTTTGTCCTTAAAAATTCGGTACCTGCATGTAAGAAACTAGCGCCCTGCGCGGTTAATACAATTGCATAAGCTAGTTCGTGCATTTTTGTGCGTTCAGCCACAGAGGCATCTTTAAAAGAGAGTTCTATTTTGTCCCATAAAATATTATTATCGTGACAATCTGCATAGTTGATAAGGCCTGCGGGACTTGCTGTGTATGGTTCTTTTGAATAATTAACCTTACTATAATTTATTTGAGGATGTTTTCCTGCGGCTACAATTCCAAATTTTACCGACTCACTATTTTCAATTTGTCCAGTGGCAAAACCACGATCATTGATATTAAAAACGCTACCCTTGATACCATCGCGCATATCATCACTAAAAACGGCAATACCATTTAATTGTGCAGCATTTCTTTTGAGTGCTCTTTTATCATCAGGTAGCGGCGAACTACTAGAGGTCCAACCTTCACCATATAAAACAATCGAAGGTTTTATTTTACGAAGTGTATCAGAAATTAAATTCATGGTTTCTATATCATGGATACCCATGAGATCAAAACGAAACCCGTCTATATGATATTCATTTACCCAATACACCACACTCTCGATCATAAATTTCTGAAACATAGCATTGTCACTCGCTGTTTCATTGCCACAGCTGCTTGCATCCGAAAAACTTCCATCGGCTCTTTTCCGGTAATAATAATCGGGAACAAGAATGTTAAAATTAGAGTTTTTAGTGAGTGCGGTATGGTTGTAAACCACATCCATAATGATTCGTAAACCATTACTGTGCATGGTTTTAATAAGTTCCTTTAACTCTTTGATGCGTACCTTACCATCGGCAGGGTTTGTACTATAAGAGCCCTCCGGAATATTGTAATTGACAGGATCATAGCCCCAGTTGTACTGGACTGCAGCTTTTGTTTCATCTACAGAGTTATAATCGTAAAACGGTAAGAGATGAACGTGCGTTACGCCTAGTTCTTTGATATGTGAAAGCCCTGTAGTTAATCCAGCACTATTTTTTGTTCCAACCTCTGCTAACCCTAAATATTTACCCTTATTTTTTATTCCACTACTTGCATGAATACTTGCATCTCTTACATGTAATTCGTAAATGATAGCATCCGTTTGTTTGTTAGCGCTAGAAAAATTAGGCGACTTATCCCCGGCCCATCCTACTGGATTGGTTTCTTTTAAATCAATTACTTGTGCTCTTAAACCATTGGTACCACAGGCTTTTGCGTATGGATCTACCACTTCTTCACTCCAGGCGTTACCAATATTAACTTGAAAAGTATAGTAGCTATTTTTAAGATTTTCAGGTACTGTAACGTACCATACACCATTTTCGCCCTTACTCAAATTGATAGAACGAATAGCATTGCCACCCATATCAGATTTGTACAAATTTAATCTAGCAGCAATAGCTGTTGGTGCCCAAATTTTAAATGTTGCAGCAGCAGGCGAATAGGTTAATCCTAAATCTTTACCGTTGTATGTTGGATAGCTGTTACTTGTATTTTGAGCGTGACCAAAACCAGCAACACCAATTAATAAAATAAGTATCATTAAATTTTTCATAAATGCCAAATTAAGATTGCTAATATACACACTTAGATAAAATTATATTTCATCAAATCTTAATTATCTTGCTGCTTTACATCATATGCTTCCAAAGAATAAAAGAATAGACGTTATAGACAAGTTACTGGCGCTTTGTTATGCCCATAATAAAGACGCGCTATTTATAATGAGTTTGATGCATCAATATGAAGAACGTGGGAGTTTGAGTAAGAAGCAGTTGCAGGGGCTATTACTCAAAGCGCAAAAAATTAAGGAAATACCAGCCCATCAAATTGCGGCAGTGGAAGCCATTGTTTTAAAAATGCCAACACGGGATAAAACCCCTGTCCAAAAAACAAGCCCAGCCATTAGTGACGCTGAGGCTCAAATAGCTATTGCCCTCGCACAAACAGAGCAGGTTTTGGCAGTTTATCCATCTCATAAGCAGGTACTTCTTTTACGGTCTAAACTTATGAGCAATCAGCCATTAACGCCACAAGAACATACCGATTTAACCAAATTTGTGAAGATTTTAGTTAAAAAATAGAGCTGTGTGACATCCGTCACGTTTGTTACCACGCAAAGTGTTCATTTTTGCAGTATCAACTCACAACAAAAACAAGTAGCTATGTTTTCTTTTTTTAAAAAACTATTTGGCCCTGCCACTGATTACAATGCTTTATTAGAAAAAGGTGCCGTAATTATTGACGTACGAACTGCTGGCGAATATGCAAATGGACATATTAAGGGGTCCAAAAATATTCCACTTGATATCATTAATGGTCGTGTTGCTGAATTAAAAAAAGCAGGTAAGCCAGTTATTACGGTTTGTAGAAGCGGCGCAAGAAGCGGCATGGCAAAAGGTATACTAGCATCAGGCGGTATTGAAGTATACAATGGGGGCCCTTGGAATAGTTTAATGCAAAAAATAAATTAGTATGAAAGCGTTTATACAGTCTCAATATATTGTAATTATTGGTGTATTAGTAGGTGCACTGGGTGGCTACTTGTATTGGAAAAATATAGGTTGCGCATCTGGCACCTGTATGATTACCTCAAAACCATTTAATAGTATTATTTATTTTGGTATACTAGGTGGTCTTGTATTTAGTATGTTTAAAAAAACAACCTCTCATGTTAAGTGAATCTTTTGAAAAAATAATTTCTTCTGAAAAGCCTGTCCTTATTGACTTTTACGCTACTTGGTGTGGACCATGTAAAATGATGCCTCCCATATTAAAAGAGGTGAAAGACAAGATGGGTGAATCTATTTCTATTTATAAAGTAGATGTAGATGTTCATCAAAATATTGCTGCACATTTTTCTGTAAATAGTGTGCCTACCCTAGCTGTATTTAAAGATGGTAAATTAATTTGGCGCGAGCCAGGTGTAAAGCCAGCAGCACAACTTGTTCAAATCATATCAAAATTATAGTTTCGGCATTAGTCCTATAATTAATCTCTTATAATTTGTATGTTTTAGTAGTTTAGCGCTAGAAACTGTAAATCATAAATTATGACTGGGATTGATAGTGTTGTTTTAGAATCGGTAATTGTACATAAGGTTGGAAATCCAACACGTTCAGAGCAGCTGATATTATCGAGTGAAGCACTAACCATCGATGATCATTTTGTTACAGGTTTATTAACCAAGTACTTTTTAACGCCCTTTAATGAGGCAGAACAATATCAGTTTTCACACCTTAGTGATTTGTCGTTAAATGAAGTGTATACTTATGTACAAACTATTTTTAACGAACCAGCATCTTTTGTAGAACAAAGTAAGTTGTTGGCTAATTTTTTGTATGCAAAGTCTACGCATGTAAAAGTGAAAGACGGCGAACTCTATGTCGCTAAATTCACGAACCTTCCATTTGGCACTGAGTTTATTTCCGGCATTGGACTTTTTAAAAGTGAAACCAAAGAAACCTTTTTGCAATTAAAAACAAAGCAGGAAGGCTGGGGTATCAGTGCAGAAGATGGTATAGCCATTAATAAGTTAGATAAAGGATGTTTGATTTACAATAAAGACGGCGCAGACGGATATGTGGTTTGCATGGTAGACAATACCAATAAGCAACAAGACACACAGTACTGGGTGAACGATTTTTTACAAATAGCACGTCGGGCCAACAGTTATCATTACACCGACGCAGCACTCGGTATGTGTAAACTATTTATTAGCAACGAATACCAAGACAAATTTGAAGTAACAAAAACGGATCAGGTAGATCTCTTGCACCGCAGCATGGAATACTTTACTAGCCACGAATCCTTTAACCTGCAAGACTTTGGCAAAGAAGTGCTTCATCATCCCGAACTAATCGAAAGTTTTACGCAGTATAAAAGCCAGTATGAAGTGGCCAAGCAAGTAGTGATTGAAGACGAGTTTTCTATTCATGTGGCAGCTGTAAAAAAGCAACAACGATTTTTTAAGGCGGTGGTTAAATTGGATAAAAATTTCCATATTTATATCCATGGCCGTAAAGATTTAGTAGAAAAGGGGTATGACGAAAAATCGGGCAAACAATTTTATAAGCTTTATTTTGACGAAGAATCTTAATTAATAGTAACTTTAAGAATCACTTAAATAGTACGTTATGACGAATAGTCGTAGAAATTTTATAAGAAATACTGCATTTGCAGCTGCTGGTGTAATGGTTGTAAAACCTAATTTATTTGCGGCATCAAAGCCTAAAAATCTTATTGGTGTACAACTTTATTCTGTTCGCACCGACATGAAAGCCAATCCTATTGCTACTTTAGAGCAGCTTGCCAAAATGGGATATAAGCATGTAGAACATGCAAATTATGCCAACCGAAAATTTTATGGTTATTCAGCTACCGAGTTCAAAAAAATACTAGACGGTTTTGGATTACAAATGCCGAGTGGACATTCAATGCTCGAGTTAAAGCATTGGGACGCTGCCAAAAAAGATTTTACAGACGAATGGAAATATACAGTGGAGGACGCAGCTACTGCTGGTATGCAATATGTGATTAGTCCTTGGTTAGATGATGAACTTCGTGCTAGTTATGATGCTATGCGTTCTTTTGCAGATGTATTTAATAAAAGTGGAGCGCTTTGTAATACATATGGTATGAAATTTGGCTACCATAACCACAATTTTGAGTTTGTTAAAAATTTAAATAGTCATTCTATTTATGAAATTTTATTAGAACACACAGATCCTAGTAAAGTATTCTTACAACTAGATATGGGTAATATTTACGGCACAGGCGCAGACCCTATTGCCATTGTGAAAAACAATCCAGGCAGGTTTTTATCGGTACATGTTAAAGATGAAATCAAAGCCACTGAACCTGGCGAGTCTCCATATGAAAGTTGTGTGATTGGAAAAGGGATTGCTGGCACTAAAGCAATTACTGAAGTTTGCGCAAGTATTGGTGGTACTACACATTTTATTGTTGAGCAAGAATCTTACCAAGGGCAAACACCGCTTACCTCTGTAAAGCAAGACTTAGCTATTTTAAAATCTTGGGGCTACTAGTAATTATTGAGTTGTTAAAACCAACCTCTTCTTCTAAATATAACTACCATCCATACTGGAATGAGTAGCATGAGGCCAACGGCTATATAAAATCCGTACTGGTGATGCAGGTAAGGTATTTTATCAAAGTTCATTCCAAAAATACCGCCAATAACAGTTGCTGGTGCAAGTAAACAAGTAACAACAGCCATTACCTTCATCACGGCATTGGATTTTAAATTTACATAACTCAAGTAGAGGTCCTGTAAGTTCATCATCATATCTCGGTAACTCTCTGCAAGTTCATTGGCCTGCGTGATGTGGTCTAAAATATCTTTAAAATATTTTGTTGTTTTTTCTTCCAATAAATCACTATCGCTTCTTATAAATCCATTAACTAAATCTCGAACAGGACTTACGTTTCTTTTTAAAACAATCAGCTCTTTGCGTAAACTATTTATTTCTGCCAAAGACCTAGTATTACTGCTTCTTATAATTTTTTCCTCTAATAGTTCTATGCGGTCTCCAAGCTTTTCCATTACGGTATAATAATGATCTACAATCATGTCTAGCATGGCATAACACAAATAATCTGCACCACTTAATCGTAACTTAGTATTGTTGATTCTTAATTTTTCTCGGATGCTATTAAAGACATCTCTATTGGCGTCTTCCTGAAATGAAACAATAAAATGATCACCAAGCACGATACTAATTTGTTCGGTCTCTACGGCGCCTGTTTGCTCATTAAAATAAAGCATGTTAAGAAGGCAAAACAATACGTTTTCAATTTCGTCCATCTTAGGACGCTGACTAACGCTCATAATGTCTTCAATAATGAGGTGGTGAAAACCAAAATGTTTTGCAACCGCTTCTACATCTGCTTTTCTAATGCCATCTACATTAATCCAAGAAACATTTTTACTTTCTTTAAATGGAAATGTTTCTGTTACCTGACTGAGGTGAACCTCATTAAATATTTCTGGTGAATAATCAAAAATAGTAACCTTAATTTCTTCTGCTTCTACTCTTTCTGGAATAACAGTAGGGTTTACCTGAAAAATTTTTCTGGTTCGTTTGGTGTCAAAAACACTCAATGGGTTTAAATATTTCAGGTATTTGTTGCTATTCATGTTTTTGTAAGGTAAAATAATTATTCTACAATGCGCAGTTTGGCATAGTTGAGCATAATTTTTTTCTCACCATTTTTTTCAAAATTAATGGTGGCAATAGGGTTGTGCGCTGAGCCTTCCATAGCGCCTACTATTCCAAAACCAAATTTCTGGTGCTCCACTTTTGCACCTACTTGTAAATTGCTGGTGTCACTTGGTACAAAGTTGACAGTTGGTATATGCGTAACCGCTTTTGGTGGCGGTGGTGGCGGCATATAAGCAGGTTTGTCTGACGGTTTTCTTTTAGGCGCCGCTCCAAAACTGTTTTGCATACGATCAAAACCAGATCCATAATCGGCGCCTGCATTGTTTCTAGCTCCGCCACCCGCGTAACTTTTATCTACATATTGCTCTGGCATTTCTGCAATAAAGCGGCTCGGTTCATTTTGTACAAGTTGCCCAAAACGGTAGCGTGCATTGGCGTGTGTAAGCCAAAGTCTTTGTTTAGCCCTTGTAACAGCCACATAAAATAACCTGCGTTCCTCCTCTAATTCTTCTCTCGTATTCATTGACATGCTGCTAGGAAACAATGTTTCCTCTACACCACCAACAAACACACATTCAAATTCTAATCCTTTAGAAGCGTGTATGGTCATGAGTTTTACAACATCTGCATTTTCTTTATCATCATCGGCATCTGTTAGTAAGGTAATTTGTTGAAGGTAACTGCCCAGTGTTTTATCGCCGAGTTCACCATCTTCGTTACTTGGCGACTCGATCCACTCTTTTATAGAGTTGAGTAATTCCTGAATATTTTCGTAACGCGCTAAACCCTCTGTTGTTTTATCGTTAAAGAGTTCTTTTACTAAATTGGTATGTTTACCTACTTGAACAGCTACATCGTACGCGTTGTTTTGCTGCAGCATGGTTTGAAAATACCGGATCATGGTAACAAAGTTTTGAAGCGCTTCTAACGTGCCTGCTTTAAAACCAAATTCACCGGCTCTACTAATTACTTCAAAGAGTGTAATATTTTGCTCGTAGGCTGCAATGGCGCATTTTTCCATGGTTGTTTTACCAATACCTCTAACCGGATAATTGATAACTCTTTTAAGTGCTTCTTCATCTTTTATATTAACTACCACACGCAAATACGCAATAAAATCTTTGACCTCTTTACGTTGATAGAAACTCACGCCACCATAAATGCGGTAAGGAATGCCCATTCTTCTAAGGCTTTCCTCAAACGAACGGCTCTGTGCGTTGGTGCGGTATAAAATAGCAAAGTCTTTGTTGTTAAAATGATTGCGTAGTCTTTGTTCTTGAATGGTATCTGAAACAAAACGACCTTCATCATTATCTGTCATGGTGCGCACCAAACAAATTTTTTCTCCTTCTTTATTTTCGGTCCAAAGATTTTTTTGAATTTGACCTTCGTTGTTTTTTATAACTTCGTTAGCTACATGAATAATGTTTTGGCTGCTTCTATAATTTTGTTCCAGCTTTACTACTTTAACATCGTCATAGTCTTTTTTAAACTGTAAAATATTTTCGATAGTAGCGCCTCTAAAGCTATAAATACTTTGTGCATCGTCTCCAACTACACAAATGTTTTCGTGCACAGCAGCAAGTAGTTTGGTAATTTGATATTGCACCGGATTGGTATCTTGGTACTCATCAATAAGTATGTATTTAAACTTGTGTTGGTACTTGTGCAATACTTCCGGAAAGTTTTTTAAGAGCTCGTGCATTTTTAAAAGCAGGTCATCAAAATCCATGGCCCCATTTTTAAAACAACGGTTGGCGTATGCTGCATAGATTTGAGCAATGGCGGGCCTGTTGGCACGCATATCTTCTTGCTGAATGTAATAATCTGTAGCGTATTCGGCGGGAGAAAGGAGTGCATTTTTAGCACTTGAAATTCTACTACCTACAATGTTTGCTTTGTAATGTTTATCGTCTAGGTTTAATTCGTTAACTACTGTTTTAATTACAGATCTGCTATCATCCGTATCATAAATGGTGAAATGATTGGGATATCCTAAGCGGTGCGCTTCGGCGCGCAGAATGCGCGCAAACACACTATGAAAGGTACCAATGTATAAATTTCTCGCATTGGTATTTCCCAGCGTGCGCTCAATTCTTTCCTTCATTTCGGCAGCAGCCTTATTGGTAAATGTGAGCGCTAAAATATTAAATGCTTCTACACCCACCGACATGAGGTGCGCAATGCGCGTTGTTAAAACTTTTGTTTTTCCACTTCCTGCTCCTGCCACAATCATGAGTGGTCCGTTCACGTGTAATACCGCTTCTTTTTGCGGATCATTAAGTCCTGCTAAATACTGTTGCATAGCCGCAAGATAAACCCTAGAACGCATCTTCCCTTCAATCGTTGATAAGTTAATGTACGTGTTTCATGCAATTATAATTCAGTGTTTTTCTATATGCTTTCAATATTTATTGCAGTCATATTGCATATGTTAAAATTCATATAACCTAAATCAACTTCTATGCTAGCTCAAAAAATTAAAGTACTTATTGCCGACGATCACATCATCTTTAGACGCGGTTTAAAAATGTTATTGGCTAGTATTGATGGGATAGAACTTGTAGGTGAAGCAGAAAATGGATTGGACCTGCTAGCAGTTGCAGGCCGGTATACGCCCGATGTGTTTTTGATAGATATTTCAATGCCTGTTATGGATGGCGTGATGGCAACCAAGGAGCTTTGTAAAAGACATCCAGGCGCGAAGGTTATTGCACTTTCGGTGTTTGGGCAAGAAAGCCATATCATGGAAATGTTAGATGCCGGTGCTCTCGGCTACCTCATGAAAAATGCAGACAAGGATGATATTGAGCAGGCCATAGTATCGGTGTTTAACAACAGGTCTTACTTTTGTACGGAGAGCAATAAACAGGTTAAAGACCTCATTGAAAAGTTTCAATCTGGTAGTAAAGAGCACTTGATCGTTTTTTCTGAAAGGGAAAAAGATATTATCACCCTTATTTGTAAAGGCTTTATAAGCAAGGAAATTGCATGTACCCTTTATTTAAGCCAGCGCACTGTAGAAGGTCACCGCACTAGGGTAATGCAAAAAATGGGCGTTAAATCAATGGCCGGACTTGTAACATATGCCTGTGAAAAAGGGCTTTATGGCGAATAATATCACAATAATTAGTAACTTAGAGCATGACATTTCCAATTATCTTTGGCATCATTGCCATCATCATCATTATCATTAGACGTAACCGTCGAAATAGGGACTAAGCAAAAAAATACCGTCTCTACATCTATACAACATCCCCCCGGTGTGTATAAACATATTGACGGTATTATAAATCAAATATCAAGCACCCTTGATATTACCCTACTAAACTAGGTGAAATAACGGGTTAGCTAATAGGTAATTTCCTATATTTGTAAGGAATTCAAATGTAAAAAATAGGTTACATGTCCTATTTAATCATTGAATATCAAACATTTATGAAAAAATTACTTTCAGTAGCTTTCTTTAGTTTTTTTACAATCGTTTTTACATTTTCTCAGGGTGTAACGAATGTCGCCACAGATTCATTAGGTGTTCCTTTGGATACTGCAGGCATAATTACAGTTAAAAACAGTTATTTTTTAAGTAAAATTATAGAAAATTCAAAGTTTCCACACGTGTTGCGTGGGCCTGCCCAGTCTTTTATTCAATTCAACCATCCGGTATTAGGCATCAGAGAGCAGGTAGCTATAAAAACTCCAAAAAACTTTTTTATTACTATTTCTGGAGCAGGACGTATGTACCAGCAGATAGCCGAAACAGACTCTCTACTCTATTTCAAACGCATTGACGACAATGAGAACATCAATTATAATTTAGGTGCCTATTATTTTTCAAATGGCGAAACAGTATACAATCATGGGGGCTATGGCTTTTGGAAAACCAATGGTACTGTTAGGGGGTTTAATTTTAAGGATGGTGAATGGGACGTTTTTCCTACCAATGTAGAGGTGTATAACCCAATTTTTCCAGGTAGTAGTTGGTTTGATGTTTCTAAAAATGTACTTTATATTCCTTATCAGCAATTGATTAATTCTGGCCTTAAAGGATTTCAGAGTGCAGCTGGTAAAATTATTGACGGTGTCATGTATTTGGATTGTAAAACATGGGATTGGTTGGAGATTGGAAAAGTAAAATCTAATTATTTAAACATTATTAAAAACGCAAAAACTAAAATATACAACCAGTCGGGGTATTTTATTTCTGATGGAGAAGATGTATACTGGTTTAATTATTTAAACAATTCGGTTTCAATAAATACCAATCGAATGCTTGCCCAAAGTATTAACAGGCTTGATAATTCAAGTATTCAATATTATAAAGACGGTATTTTGTATAGTTACTTCCCAGCAACAGGGGCTTTAGATACACTTATTGTTGATGAATCTAAATTTGTTAAAGAGACGGAAGCTTTGTGGGGATTACAATTTCAACTAGCTACTATCTGGCCACTGCTACTAAGTTTATTCTTATTTATAGTTTCTCTTTGGTACTTTTTTAGTGTTCCAACAAAACGAAATCATAAGAAAGTTATTGAAACTTTTAATGTTGGGATTAAAAAGCTTGATGTATCATTTAATCAAACAGAACTTTCGCTTATTGACCTTTTAATTGAGAAATCTTTAGTGGGTGCAACAGCTACCATCAATGACATTAACTATGTACTAGGTATCAAAGACAAAAACGTGGGAATGCAAAAAAAGGTAAGAAGTGATGTTATTAAGGGTATCAATGAGCGCTTTAAGTATGCTACGAGCCAAGATATTCAATTGGTGTTAAGCGTAAGAAGTGAAACCGATAAGCGTTATTTCGAATATTTTATAGCCAAGGATCAAATTAAAGAGGTTCAAAAGTTGATAACAGGATAGGTTATTTCCTATTCGTTTTACACTCTAGATACTCGGAAGGTGTCATGCCTGTTTCGGTTTTAAAGGCATTGTAAAAGTTGGAGCGCGTCGAAAACCCCGACTTTTTACCTATTCCATCCATCGATAGCTCGTCTGCTTGCCCCGAATCTAATAGCTTGGAAGCGTATTGTATACGCAGTTGCGTACGTAAGGACGTGAATTTTACATTCATTAAGGTGTTTAGGCAATAAGACAAGTGGTGAACCGGCACTTTTAATGCCACTGCAAGTTCATTGATTGTAAAATCCGGATTAACATAGGGCTCCTCTTTGTCGAGGTAGTCATTAATTTTTGCAACCAAATCAAAAAACGGATCGTCTTGTTGCGACAGAACTTCGGATACAATTTTGATTGTTTCTACTGGGTAAGTTTCCTTTTTTGACTTTTCTTGGCTATTGTTTTCCGCTACTGAATTTGCATTATAAATAGGCATCCCGTATAAAATTCTGGGGAATAATAGTAACATAAACGACATGCAAAAATAATTAGCGTGGCTGCCTCAAAATTAACGGGTGTTGTTCCTGTTGCAAAAGGCGGAACGGGATCGGCAACATTATCAAGTGGATATGTAAAAGCGGGTGTATCTCAGTTTACAACTAC